>Ga0302310_10001009_pt1 | contig 24637 bp, 15 predicted proteins | sample III_Palsa_N1_2_FD_200451 | JGI IMG/M metagenome (GOLD analysis project Ga0302310, IMG submission 200451) | Peat permafrost microbial communities from Stordalen Mire near Abisko, Sweden - III_Palsa_N1_2 | ecosystem: Environmental > Terrestrial > Soil > Palsa > Peat permafrost | place: Sweden...
CTCCGGCATTGCCGGAGCATGCCCGACCTGCTCCGGTGGCGCCGCGGGCGGTCCCGCTGGCGGGGGCGAGTCCGCCGGCGCCACTGCCAGCGACAGTTGGAGTGCGGCCATGTTCAACCACCCGCTTGAGCCTGCGCGCCATCCAGAGCCATCCACCACTGCCCCATCGTGCCACCGCGGCTCTTGAGGATGCTCAGGCATACCCCGCCATTGCGTGGCTCGATCCCCAGACGCAGCAAGGCAGGCGAATGCTCCTGCGCCACACGCGAACTCCAGGGACGCAGCAGGAACGCGAGCGTGCGACCGCGTTGCGTGGCCAGCTGCAGGCGCCGCACGATCCGGGGCCTCAGGGGGTCGGTGATCCAGGTGAGCACCACATCGCAGGCACCGGAAATCAAAGCCTGTTCCGTGGCCCATTCGGGCGCCCGTTGCGGACCCTTCGCCGCCCGCACCACCAGCATCCGCGCAAGATTCACGCCGCGCGCCGCCAGGGCGGGCGCATAGGGGTTCAGGGGTGGTGCAATCCAAGTGCACCAGCGGGCCTGGGGCCGCTGCGTCACCGTGGCCAGCAGCGGCAGCAGCAGCCGCAGTTCGCCACTGCCCAGATGCGTGGCCAGAATTTCCACCAGGCCTACCTTGGGCCAGCCACCGCCTGCCAACCGCGCATCCAGTTCGGGGAAACCCGATGACAGGGTGTCGAGGCGAGTGAAACTGCGACCGCGCCAGATGCCCGGGTGTTCGAGCAGCCGGGCCAGCACGGTTTTCACATGAGGCCGGCCGTGCGGCTCTGCCGCAGCACGCCCACCACGATGCCCTCGATGAGCAACGGCTCTTCCTTGAGATCCACGCGGATGGGTTCGAAGGCCTCGTTCTCGGGCATCAGCCACACCACCGAGCCTTCCTGCCGGTAGCGTTTCACCGTGACCTCATTTTCCAGGCGCGCGACCACGATCTGACGACTGCGTACATCCGGCGTGCGGTGTACAGCCACCAGGTCGCCGTCGAGAATGCCGGCATCCTTCATGCTCATGCCCACCACCTTGAGCAGGTAGTGCGGACGCGGCTGAAAGATCGAAGGATCAATCCGGTAGTGCGCCTCGATGTTCTCTTCGGCGAGAATCGGACGACCTGCAGCCACCCGACCGATGAGCGGCAGACCGAACTGCTCGCGCATGGTGTCCTTCAACTGGATGCCACGCGACGTACCGGGCACCAGGGCAATCACCCCTTTGCGCGCCAGCGCCCGCAGGTGTTCCTCGGCCGCGTTGGCGGACCGGAAGCCCAGTTCGCGGGCGATCTCAGCCCGGGTGGGTGGCATGCCGGTCTCGGCAATGCAGTGCTGAATCAGGCGCAGAATCTCGGTCTGGCGGGGCGTCAGGTCGGACATGGCAGTACCTGTTTATTTATACAGATACTGTGATTATATCCAGATCACCCCGGTCGTCAATCCGGCAGGCGTTTTTCACCCGTCACGGTCAACGCCGCGCTCACCACGTTCGGGGTGAGCCGCGGCTGGCCACCCCCCACGCTCACCTGGTAAAGGCCGGCGGAGACCAGGATCTGCCCCGCATCGTTGACGTGACTGAGCTGCCGCGCAGGCAGCTCGAAGTGCAGCGTTCTGGACTCTCCCGCCCGCAGATGCACCCGCTGGAAACCGCGCAGGGCGCGATCCGGCGCGCCCTGCGCGCCGCCGAACTGCAGGTACAGCTGCGCCACTTCATCGCCCGCGCGGGCACTGGTGTTGGTGACCCGAACCTGCGCCGTCAACGTCTCTCCCGCCGCCAATGATGTCGCCGAGAGTCGCAGCGCGTCGTACCTGAAGGTCGAGTAACTCAGGCCGTAACCGAACGGATACAGCACCGGCGCGGTGAAGTAGCGGTAGGTCCGGTTCTTCATCGCATAGTCGGTGAAGTCCGGTAGTCCCTCGATGCCCCGGTAGAAGCTCACCGGCAATCTGCCGGCCGGGTTGTTGCGACCGGCGAGAGTTTCGGCGACCGCCGTGCCACCCTCCTCGCCGGGATACCAGGCCTGCACGATGGCATCGGCATTGGCCTGCAACCGGTTGACGGCGAGCCCACTGCCGCTGACCAGCACGGCGACCAGCGGCTTGCCCGTGCCCTGCAGCGACTCCACCAGCTGTTCCTCCTCGACCGGCAGATCCAGACTCGTCCGGTCGCCCCCGTTGAAGCCCGGAATAGCCAGCGGCGATTCCTCGCCTTCGAGATCGGCCGTGATACCCACGACCGCGATCACGAGGTCAGCGTGTCGCGCCACATCCAGGGCACGAGCCGGCGCATCCGGGTCCTTGCGCGTCCAGACCAGGCTCACACCCCGCGAGAACGACGGCACGTTGTCCACCCTGAGCGCGTAGCGCTGGCCCTGGGCGAGGTGCACATCCGCGAAACCGGGCTGGGCGCTTCCCCGTTGCGCGCTGTCCACGAGCAGCTTGCCATCCAGATAGATGCGGTTGTGACCGCCGGGAGCCCCGACGGTGTAGTCACCGGATTGCGTCGGCGTGAGCCAACCGCGCCAGCGGACGAACTTCGTGCCCACATCCGCATGGTTATCGAGGCTCGCCGTGGGCACGACCTGCGTCAGCACCGGCTTGCCGGCGTACTCAGCGCTGGCGAAGTACTGCAGAGTGAGCCCCGGGCGGCCCGCTTCGGTAGTCAGCGCTGCTTCCGGTACGGGAACCGGCTCGCGCAGGAACTGCACCGTCCCGGGTTCAAACACGATCCTGCTACCGGGGAACTGACGCCGGATACCTTCGATGATGGTCGTCACACGGGACGGCGTACCGTTGTAATTGCCCTCGAGCATGCGGACGCTGTCGGCGAGCGGGCCGATGACCGCGATCGTTCCGGGCGCCTTTGTCAACGGCAGAACGCCGTTGTTCTTCAGCAGCACGATGCTCTCGCGCGCCACCTGCAAGGCCCGCCGGCGATGCGCCGGGCTGTCCACGGCCGTGGCCGGCACGGTGCGGGCGGGATCAGGCGGATCAAACATCCCAAGCTCGAAGCGCACGGTCAGCGCGCGGCGCACCGACTGATCGATGTCGGCTTGCGAAATGAGCCCCTGTTTGAGTGCCTCACCGTACTTGGCGTAGTCCTCCTCGTGAGCGCCGAACTTGACCGTACACTCGTTGTCCATGCCGGCCTTGAGCGCCGCGCCGGCCGCAGCGGCCTCACTGTCGACATAGTGATGGCCGCCGTGAATGTCGTTCACGGCATTGCAGTCCGACACCACGAAACCCTTGAAACCCCAGGCGTCGCGCAGCGTTTGCTCAAGCAGGAAGGGGCTGGCGCAACCGGGAATGCCGTTGACCGCGTTGTAGACGCACATCACGGATGCCACGTGAGCGTCGACGACGGCGGCACGGAAGGCTGGAAAATAGGTATCAGCGAGATCATGCGCAGAGACCTGCGCATCGAAGCCATGCCGCAGCGGCTCCGGGCCGCTGTGGACCGCGAAGTGCTTGGCCGTGGTCGAGACCACCAGGTGTTCGCGGTCCGGCCCCTGCATGCCGGTGATGAATGCCACCGCGAACTGTCCCGTCAGAAACGGATCCTCGCCGTAGGTTTCCTGCCCGCGGCCCCAGCGCGGGTCGCGGAAGATATTGATGTTCGGCGAAAAGAAAGTCAGCCCCTGGTACAGCTTCACATCGCCCCGCGCGCGCGCCAGGCCATACTTCGCGCGCGCTTCGGCGGCGATATCTGCACCCATGTTCCTGACCAGTGGCGTGTCGAACGTCGCGGCGATGCCGATGGCTTGCGGAAACACGGTCGCTATGCCGTCGCGCGCCACCCCGTGCAGCGCCTCGTTCCAGTAGTTGTAGGCCGGCACCTTGAGACGCGCAATCGCGCGCGCGTCGTTGTTGAGCTGGGAGAGTTTCTCCGCAAGCGTCATGCGGCTGACCAGATCGCTCACGTGTTGCGCCACGGGCAGCGCGGGATCCAGGTACGCCGGTGTCCCGTCAGTGCGGCCCGGATCCGCGGCGGCGGTCGCGGCCACCGCGGGTAGCAGCACCAGCAGCAGCACGCCGCAACGCACGACGGAGCGTGAAGCGGTGAGCCTCATAGGCCGTCAGTATTTGCAGTGCCGCGCGATGATGCTCTCGGCCAGCTCCTGGCGGCCGGAGGGAATCTTCGGATCGAAGTTCTTCTCGGCCGCATGGTCCGCCAGGGTCGCCAGAGTGAACTCGCCCTTCATCACCCTTTGTCCCAGCTCGCCGTTCCAGCCCTTGTAGCGCTCGTCCCGCACCTGCTTGAGTGCGCCGTCGCTGACCAGGTCCGCCGCCGCCAGCAGTGCCCGCGCGATGGTATCGATGCCGCCGATATGCGCCAGGTAGAGGTCATTCGGATCCACGGACTGGCGCCGCAGCTTGGCATCGAAATTGAAACCGCCGCTGCCCAGGCCGCCATCCTCGATGACCTGAACGATCGCCGGCACCAGCTCCTGCGCGTTGTTCGGGAACTGGTCCGTGTCCCAGCCATTGCGCGGATCACCGCGGTTCATGTCGATGGAGCCGAAGATTCCATATGCGCGCGCAATCGCGATCTCGTGTTCGAAATCCAGACCCGCGAGCGTCGCATGGTTGACCTCGATGTTCACCTTGACCTCTTTCGTCAGGTCGTACTTCTCGAGGAACGCGAACACCGAGGCCGAGTCGTGATCGTACTGGTGCTTGGTGGGCTCAAACGGCTTCGGCTCGATGAGTATCGTTCCCTTGAACCCGATGCGGTGCTTGTGATCGACCACCATGGAGAGGAAGCGACCGTACTGATCCAGTTCGCGCGTCAGGTCCGTGGTGAGCAGCGAGTCATAGCCTTCGCGGCCACCCCACAGGACATAGTTGTCCCCGCCAAGTCGATGAGTCGTCTCGAGCGCCGCGCGCACCTGTGCGGCAGCCCACGCAAAGGCCTCCGGGTTCGGGCTCGTCGAGGCGCCACCCGCGTAGCGGGGATGACTGAATACGTTGGCGGTGCCCCACAACAGCCTGATGCCGGTTGCGGCCATCTTCTTTGCCAGCGCCTCCTCGATGCGCCGCAAGTTGCCGTTGTGGTCCTTGATGGTGGTCGCCGTGGCCATCACGTCCACGTCATGGAAGGTGAAGTACGGTGTGCCCAGGCGCGACATGAAATCGAACGCCGCTTCCAGCTTCTCTTCCGCCATGGCCTGCGTGATGCTCGGTCCGAGCCAGGGCCGGGGCAGCGTGCCTGCGCCAAAGACATCCGCGCCGGGCCAGTTGAACGAGTGCCAGTAACACACCGCGACCTTCAGCCACTCCGCCATGGGCCTGCCGAGCACCAGGCGCTTGCTGTCGTAGACGCGGTAGGCGAATTCGTTGCGGGTCTCGGGACCTTCGAAACGGATTGGTTCAACTGCAGAGAAAATGCTCATCTCGTCGACTCCTGAAAGAGATTGCGAAGGTCGCGATAAAGCCGCACGAACTGTCCACGACGCCCTGCGAGCAGTACTGCCAGAAGCGGATCAGGCGGCACGACCCGCACCAGCGGTGGCTGCCGGCACACGGTGGCCGGGGCCTCGCCGGTTGCAGCCATGCGCGCCAGCCGCGCCGCGCCCAGCGCGGCACCGATCTCGCTGCCAGCGCGATAGGTCAAGGGGCGATTCAGCGCAGCGCTCAACAGCTTGCCCCAATACGCCAGCCGTGCACCGCCACCGGTTACGCTGATTTCGTCGATCTCACCACCACTCTCCTGCAGTACGTCCAGGCCATCGGCGAAGGCCAGTGCGACGCCTTCGAGCACCGCTGCGACCAGGTCCGCAGGGCCGCTCTCGTGGGTGAGGCCGAAGAATACTCCGCGCGCGTGCGGGTCGTTGTGGGGCGTGCGCTCACCGGACAGATACGGCAGGAAGTACGGTGAATCACTGCGCAGGCCGCGGGCCTCGGCCGATTCGACCAGCGCCACAAGGTCGGTCGCACCCAGCAGCTGCGCGACCCAGTCCAGCGCACTCGCGGCGGACAGCAGCACCGCCATCTGGTGCCAGCGCCCGGGAAGGGCATGGCAGAAAGCGTGCGCAGCGCGCTGCGGGTTGGGTCGGAACCGGTCGGTGACTGCAAACAGCACGCCGGAGGTTCCCAGCGACAGGAAGGATTGGCCCGGCGCGATGATGCCCATGCCCACGGCGCTGGCCGCATTGTCGCCGGCACCACCGGCCACGGGCACCCGGTTCATGCCCAGCTGCTCGGCCACCTGCGTCGTCAGCTGCCCGGAGACGGCGTTGCCCTCGACCAGTCGCGGCATGTTGTGGCGACCCAGGCCGGTGGCCGCCAGCATGGCCTCGGACCAGTCACGCCGGGCAACGTCCAGCCAGCCGGTGCCTGAGGCATCCGACATTTCGCTGACCCGCTCACCGGTGAGCTTCAGTCGCAGATAGTCCTTGGGCAGCAGCACCGCGGCAAGCCGCGCAAACAGCGCCGGCTCGTGCCGCGCGACCCACAACACTTTTGGCGCGGTGAACCCGGGCATCATGATGTTGCCGGTGATCGCGCGCGCGCGCGGCTCACGACGCTCCAGTTCCAGGCATTCGGCACCGGAGCGACCGTCATTCCAGAGAATGGCGGGACGCAATGGCAGATCGGCGGCATCCAGAAGCGTCGCGCCATGCATCTGCCCGGACAGGCCGATCGCCCGGACCGCCGCCCGCGCCGCGGCGGGCAACCGCAGCATCGACTCCACCGCGGCCTGCCACCAGTCCTGCGCGTTCTGCTGGGAGAACAGCGGCTGCGGCCGCGACACCGTCAGTGGGGCGCTGGCCTGCGCAACCACCGTCTCGCCGTCGTCCACGATGACGGCTTTGACGCTCGAGGTCCCCAGATCGATTCCGAGGTACACCTCAGGCCTGCTCGACGGAAAATCGGACACCGAGTTCCAGACGCTCACCGGGAGCGAGCCTGGCGAACTCACCATTGGTCCGATTCAGCGCGCCGGCGGCGGCCGTCTGCGGCTCGAGGCAGAAGAATCCGGCATTGGCCGGCGTATAGACATGCAGCGCGCGGGCGCCGGTCGTGCTTAACCGCAGCGTTCGATCAGGCCAGCGCACCACGGCCGTGCCATCCCAATGATCAAAGCAGTGATCCAGCGCAACCCGCGTGGCACTGCGTGGCAGGTCGAACGTCCAGTCCGCGGGCGTCATGATTTCCTGCACCGGCAGCGACTGCGCATCCGGCAGCCACACGGTACGGGCCCGGGCCTGCACCGTCGCCAGCGCTGCGTCGGGAAAATACGGATGCAGACCGAGCATGGCCGGCATGGTGCTGTCCGCGAGGTTCTCCACGCTGAGCTGGACTGCGAGCCCGTCGGCAAGCAGCTCGAACTCCTGCACCGCACGATAGCGCCACGGCCACTCATCGCCACCGCCGAAAAACGTCAGTGTGGCCGCATGGTCGGATGAGGACTCGACGATCCACGCAGAGCGCCACGCCTGTCCGTGCAGGGGATGCGGATCACGATCCCAGTTGCGCCGCAGCCGCACGTCATGACCCGCAAATGCGAAATGGCCGCCGGCAATGCGGTTGGCATAGGGAATCAGCGGGAAGCACGCGCTCAGCATGGGATCATTATCCGCCCCCGCGAGCGCCGGACGCAGAATGGCAGCGCCACGCCAGCTGAATTCGCGAATCGCGCCCCCGTGAGCCGCATCCAGCATGAGGCGGGTATCCGCATTCCGAAGCAGCATGAGCCCCCCCTTGGCAATCCATAAAGTCTACATGGTAGCGCTATCATTACGCAAGCACAGGAGATGACTTCTCAACCGGCAGGAGGGCTTCAGGCCGGCGCACTGGAGTCACGCATGACCAGCTCATACTTCATGATCTGCTGCTTGGGCCCCAGCGTCCGGCCCTCGCGGCGCTCCTGGATCTCCGAGAGCAGCAGTTCCATGGCCAGACGCGCCATTTCGGCAACCGGCTGCAGCACGGTCGTGAGGGTCGGCCAGATGCTCGTCGCCAGTGGAGTATCGTCGAAACCAACGATGCTCAGCTGGGTGGGCACGTCCAGGTTGAGCCGGTGCGCCATCGACACGGCCGCAGCCGCCATGTCGTCGTTGCTGGCAAATATGGCGGTGGGCCGCTCCGGGCCGGACAGCAGCTGTTCGCTCGCAATGAGCCCCGAACGGTAGGTGAAAGAGCCTTGTTTGACCCAATCCTGGCGCAATGGAATCTGCGCCTCGCGCAGTGCCGCCTTGAACCCGGCAAAGCGCTCGGCGCTGGCGAGCTGATTGGGTGCCCCGCGAATGAATCCGATCTGCCGATGTCCGAGCGAAATCAGGTACCGCGTCATCGAAGCGGCGGCCTCGAAGTCATCAATCCGAACCGTAAGGCCGGTACCCTCCAGCCGCCCCGTCGCCACCGCAACGAAGGGAATGTCCCGCGACTTCAGGGCGTCGATCGCAGCGCGGGAGTCCGACAATGGAGGCGGCAGGATGATCCCGCCGACGCCATCCGCCACGAGCTTCTCCACGGCTGCGCGCTCGCCGCGGGCGCCGCATTTCTCCAGCAGGATCTGACACCCTGCGGTGCGGCTGTGTTCGAGGACGCCCACCAGCAGCTCATTCATGTAGGACGCGCTGGGGTTGTTGTACAGCAGCCCGATATGCACGGTTGCCGCCCGCGCCAGATTGCGGGCCGCGACATTCGGCGAATAGCCGAAGTGCTTGATCGCCGCTTCAACGAGCTTGCGCGTTTCCGGCTTGACGTTGGCGTCGCCGCTGATGACCCGGGACACCGTCATCGGTGACACCCCGGCATGCTCGGCGACTTCGTGCATGGTTACCGCATTGCGGCCACGCCGTTTTGACTTCTTCACAACCTTATCCCTCGACCTGGCCCCCATAATACTGGGTTCTTGCGATCTCAACGGCGTCGCTTGACAAGTTCTTCACCAGAGTCGATGGTAGCGCTATCACTTGATCGCCGGAGCGCTGCTGCGACGATTTGCTGAATTAGAAGATAGACTCGGTAGCGAGCTTAAGAACGACGTGAGAGGGGGAAGTATGCACGCGGGTTCCAATGACTCGACGCCCGGTTATGCCGACACGGCGAGCGCCAACATGCTGTTCGTGTTCGCCATCGTCGCCGTGGCCACCATCGGCGGCTTCATGTTCGGCTACGACAGTGGCGTGATCAACGGCACGCAGGATGGCCTGCAGCAGGCCTTCTCGCTGACCCGGTTCGAAACCGGCTTCAATGTCGCCGCCATCCTCGTGGGCTGCGCCGTCGGCGCCTTCATCGCCGGCCGGCTCGCCGATCTGATCGGCCGGCGCACGGTCATGATCATTGCCGCCATCCTGTTCGTGGTGAGCGCCCTGGCGGCGGGCGGCGCACCCTCCTCCGTCATATTCATCGTCGCCCGCTTCGTCGGCGGCCTGGGGGTGGGTGCCGCGAGCGTGCTGTGTCCGGCCTACATCAGCGAAGTCACTCCGGCCCGATCGCGTGGCCGGCTGGCAAGCCTGCAACAGGTCATGATCATCACCGGCCTGACCGGTGCCTTCCTGGGCAATTACTTTCTCGCCAAGGCGGCCGGCAATTCCACCGCAAGCCTGTGGCTGGGATATCCGGCCTGGCGCTGGATGTTCTGGATGCAGGTGATACCGGCCGGGGTGTTCCTGGTCATGCTGCTGGTGATTCCCGAGAGTCCCCGATTCCTGGTCTCGCGCGGTCGCATGCAGGAGGCGGAAAAAGTGCTGGCCCGGATTTTCGGGGCGGCGGAGGCCAAACGCAAGGTGGCCGAGATTGCCCAGTCGCTGGCGGCCGACCACCACCGGCCGAAGCTGTCGGACCTGCTGGATGGCGCCGGCAAGATCCGGCGCATCGTGTGGGTCGGAATCGGACTTGCCGTGTTCCAGCAGCTCGTCGGCATCAACATCGTCTTCTATTACGGCACGGTGCTGTGGGAATCGGTGGGTTTCAGTGAAGCCGATTCACTGCTCATCAACGTGGTGTCGGGCTTGCTGTCCATCGCGGCCTGCATCTTCACGATCTTTACCGTGGACCGCATCGGGCGGAAACCCCTGCTCATCATCGGCTCGCTGGGAATGGCGGTCACGCTGGGCCTGGTCGCGGCAGCGTTCGCCACCGGCTCGCTGGTGAACGGCATCCTGCAGCTGTCCCACCCTGCCGGACTGCTGGCCCTGATCAGTGCCAACCTGTACGTGGTGTTCTTCAACGCCAGCTGGGGGCCCATCATGTGGGTGATGCTCGGCGAGATGTTTCCGAACCAGATCCGCGGCTCGGGACTGGCGGTCGCCGGCTTTGCGCAGTGGATGGCCAACTACGCCATCAGCGTCAGCTTCCCGGTGCTGGCCTCCACCGTGGGCCTGGTGGTCACTTACGGGTTCTATGCCCTGTCGGCCCTGGTGTCGTTCTTCTTCGTGCGCGCCATGGTCCATGAGACCAAGGGCATGGAACTGGAACAGATGCGCGGCTAGCGCGCCGCTCGGGGGCAGTGACATGCGCATTCGATCGGCGGGCCTCCTCCTGTGCGCCGTGCTGGTTGGCGTCGCCGCACACGCCCGGTCCGCACCGTTGCTTCACGAGCTGTTTCAGGATCACGCCGTGCTGCAGCGTGACCGGCCCATTGTGGTGTGGGGACAGGCCGCGCCGAACGAGACCATCACGGTTTCGCTCTCAACCTCGTCAGTCCTCGCCCGGGCGAACGCTGCCGGGCGCTGGAACGTCACGCTGCCCCCCATGCCCGCCGGCGGCCCTTTCATTCTAATCGCCCAGGGCAGTACCGGTGCCCGCCAGACCGCAGGCGATATTCTGATTGGCGATGTATTCCTGTGTTCCGGGCAATCGAATATGGAACTGCCGGTGCTGCGGGCCGCCGATTCCGGCAACGAAATCAGCAACTCTGCCAACGACACGATCCGGATGCTGACGGTCCAGCACGCGAACAGCACGACACCGCTGCAGGATTTCCCAGATCCGGTCTCCTGGCAGCTCGCGGCACCGGCCACCGTGCCCGATTGGTCGGCGGCGTGTTTCTACTTTGCCCGCGAGCTGCAGAAGTCAGTTCATGTGCCGATCGGCCTGGTGCACTCCTCCTGGGGCGGATCCAATATCCGTCCCTGGATGAGTGCCACGGCGCTCCGGAGGATCAAGGGCTACGGTAGTGCGCTCAACACGCTGGCTTTGTATGCGCAGGACCCGGTCGGCGCACAGCGGGAGTTTGCGGCCCAATGGGAGGCTTGGTGGCGGACCATGGCGGGCGCTCGCGGCGGCAGCGAACCTTGGCGCGAAAATTCGGCCGCACCGTCCGATGCTCCGCAGTCCTGGCACCCCGCCCCGGCGGTGCTCGATGACTGGCGCACCTGGCAGGGCGCTGGCCTCGAAACGTTCACCGGTCTGGTGTGGTTCCGCACGCGGATCACACTGACGGCGGCCCAGGCGGCAGCACCTGCCACGCTCAATCTCGGGCTGATCAACCAGGTCGATCAGACCTGGCTCAATGGTCGCCCGATCGGCAATACCTTCGGCTACAACGCCGAGCGCATCTATCATCTGCCGGCGGGTGCGCTGCATGCGGGTGACAACGCTCTGGTGCTCAACGTGTTCAGCACCTACGGCGCCGGCGGACTGCTCGCAGGCGGCACCCCGCGTTCGCTGCAACCTGCACAAGGTGCGCCGATACTGCTCAATGGCGCGTGGCAATACCGCGTTGTGCCCGGCGCCATCGGCTATCCGCCGCGAGCGCCCTGGGAATCTGTGGGCGGACTGACGACGATCTACAACGCGATGATCGCGCCCCTGGGCGCCTATGGTATGCGGGGTGCTGTGTGGTATCAGGGCGAGTCCAATACCGAGGAGGCCGAGACCTATCAGGGACTGTTGACGGGACTGATCGCAGACTGGCGGCACCAGTTCGGCACCTCACTCGCATTTTTGGTCGTGCAGCTGCCGAACTACGGGCCGCAGCCGGTCGCACCGGGTGATTCGGGCTGGGCCACCGTACGCGAAGCCGAACGGCTGGCGGTGGCGCACGATCCAAACGCCGGACTGGCCGTCACCATCGACATCGGGGATGCGCATAACCTGCATCCCGGCAACAAACAAGATGTGGGCCGACGCCTCGCCCGAGCCGCGCGCCATGTGATTTATGGCGAGGCCATCGTGCCCTCGGGCCCCGTGCCACACCAGGCCATACGCGCTGGCGGTCAGGTCGTGGTGGACTTCGGCGACGTGGAGGGAGGTCTCGTGGCGTACAGCCATGACACGCCGATCGGGTTTGAGCTGTGCGCGGATGCACCCGGCAGCTGCCGCTTCGTCGAGGCGACCATCAGGAACGCGCAGGTGTTGCTTACCGTGCCCGGGGCCACCTCCCCCACCCGGGTGCGCTACTGCTGGGCCGACAGCCCGGTGTGCACGCTGTTCGACCGCTCGGGACTGCCGGCGGGGCCCTTCGAACTCAAGGTCAGCCCCTAAGGTCAGCGGCCGCGCAGCATCTGCATGATCCGAGCACGGATGTTGCCGTAGTTATCCGGTTTCAGGGGCCCGAGCAGACCACGCTCCCCGTCGGGTAGGTGGGCCAGCGGATGACCGTGGTTGCGGAAAACGTAATGATCGAAGAACGCCTTCCACGCCGCCCGCTCCGGCAGCGGTCGTTCCGCGATCGTGATCATGGCAAGCAGCAGACTTGTGTAGGGCGCATCGGGTCCTGCAGCGAATCCATCCCACCAGTAGTTCACGAGGCCGTTGAACGCCGCAGTCGACTCGACCTGGTGCCACCACAGCTTCGGCAGGTAGAGCGCATCCCCGGGGCCCAGCTCGCACACCCAGGCCTGGTCGCGAACATCCCGGAACAACGGAAAGCGCTGATCATCCTGCGCTGAGGATGCTGCGAGGCTCACCGGAGGACCTGCCATCGTGCGGTCGATGGGACCGATGTACAGGCGACTGATGAGCTCCGGCGCATAAAGAGTAAAGCGCCGGCGCCCCGCGACCACGCAGGCCAGATTGTCGAACGTGTCGTAGTGGCTCGATACATTGGCGGCCGTGCCGAGCCAGATTCGCGGCGCAGTCTCGGGTGCGAGCAGCGGCATGGCGTTGCCGTGGGCAAAACCCGGCAGGCAGTCCCTGCAGGGCGCGGACCCGGCATAGACTGACTTGCCGCCAGGGGTATCGACCGCCTCGAGGATTGCCTGCATCGCATCGCGGAATTGCATGATGCGGCGCTCGAAGTTTAATCCCTGCAGTCCCTCGCCGTAGTAATACTTGCCGGCGATTACCGGTTCGCCGAAGAACACCTCAATGCGCGCGCCCGCATCGAATGCGGCGAGGTACTTCATGAGCGCGCGCGGCGAGTCTTGCGCCGCCTGCACCGCCGGCCAGTCGGCAACCAGGCCCCGCAGCACGATCGGCTCGCAGCCCTCTGCGACTTCACGCAGGAAATACTCCCGGCCAAGATGCCGGCCAACGATCTCGGATGGCGCGAAGGACATGCCTGGCCTTGAGGCGCTGCGCCTAGACGCGCACGGCCGCGAGGGTTTCGGTGGCCTTGAGAAGGCGACCGTTCTTCTTGCGGGCCAGGATGGGGAACTGCTTGAGGGAGGCGATCATGAGGTGCATGAGGCGCAGGTAACCGAGCCGGAAGAGATCGACCACCGTCTGATCCGGAAGTGCGCTCAAGGCTTCCTGGTTCACGGTGTACAGGCCGGCACAGTCACGCGTCGTGCCATCTTCGAACTCCGCCTCGATGGAGATCGGCTCGATGAGCTTCAACTGCAGCAGGCTCGTAATGAAGGAGCGCGTGACTGCGATTCCGGAGTTCAGGTCCTGGAAGGCCCAGATGATACGTTGCAGGTAACGTGTGGGCTCTCCGAATTCGGTGAAGAGTGCGATGCCACCCTCGACTCCCACGCGCGGGTGATCCAGGTCGATCGCCACGTCGGGCCCGTGTGCGTAAAACGGCACGCGCTGCAGGCCCAACGGCCGGTAGAACTCCAGGTCACGCCATTCCTCGAGAAAGAGATTCTCGCCCTCGTCGAAGCCGAGCATGGCGCCACAGTAAAACTCCCCGGTATTCGCATCCTTGGAGAACAGGATCGGGTAGTGCACGACCAGCAGCGGGAACTCCTTGGCGATGACGTGGGTGAAACGCTGATTGTCGCCGTAGGCCGCCGAAGCTCGCGCATCGACCTTGAGGGACTTATGAGTCTCTTTGCTTAACGGAACGATACGTGTCATTTCGGAATTCACACCGGTTGCAGGCCGTATTGGTAGATCTTGTTCAACAGTTCGCGGTTCTTCGGCAGTCCCGCGCGCATCTCGCCCGTGACCTGATCGTTTTCCTGCACCAGGCGGGCGGCGGTCAATGCACTGTCGGCGGTTTCCTCCGGCACCACGTTCGTCTTGAATCCCATGCCGTACAGCACGTACTGGTAGCTGGCCGCGGGAAAAACCTCCTCGAGGCGGTCAAGCTCGTCGAAGAACCACGGAGACTGGTACTTCCACAGTGTCAGCAGGTCCTGCAGCCGCTCCGGTACGGTCGCCGGATCGACATTGTCGCGCCAGAAGGCGGAGTCGGTACGCTGAGTGAGCACGTAGTGCAGCTTCAGAAAGTCGATGATCCGGCCGAAGCGATACATTGTCACATCATTGAAACGCTTGGCGACGATGTCCATGACCTCCCGGCATGCGGGCATCTGCTCCGCCAGTAGCTTTGCTGACAGCTCCACCAAAACGATGGAGGAGGACTCGAGCGGCTCGAGAAAGCCACTCGCCAGTCCAATGGCGACGCAGTTGTTCTTCCAGAAAAGCTCGCGATGACCGGCGCGGATTGGAATCTTGCGCACCGGCAGATCCTTGTGCTGCATGCCGATATAGCGCAGCAGCGTTTCACGCGCCAGCTCCTCGGTGGTATGCCGGCTTGAGTAGACATAACCCACACCGCGCCGCGTGGGCAAACAGATGTCCCAGGTCCAACCCGCGGCATGCGCAGTGGCGATCGTATGCGAGGCCAATGGCGCATCCGGCGTGTCGAACGGCACCTGTACGGCAAGCGCCGTATCGCAAAAGAGGACGTCGCTGCAGGACTTGAAGGGGACACCAAGTGTCTTACCGATGAGCAGCGCCGCGAAGCCGCTGCAATCGACCCACAGATCGCCGGTAATGGTTCCAGCCTGCCGCGTCAGCACGCTCTCGATATCACCCGACTCGCGCTGTTTGACTTCCGTGATGTCCGCCAGCACATGGCGCACGCCGAGCTTTTCGGCGCAGTGTTTCGCGAGGAAGGGCGCGAACTTACCGGCATCCAGATGATAGGCGTAGTTGGCCGGCCCGCGGTACTCCGCATTGGTGATGGTCTTCGGTGCGAGGCCCGCATCGCAGAGTCGACCCTGGGGCGTCACGAAATCGCAGAAACTGCGCCCGTCCCCGTCGCGCAGCCAGTGCGGCACGAGGTTCACCTGGGAGAAGCCATGCGGAAGCATCAGCGGATGATAGTAGCCGTCCTCCGCGGTGCCGCGCGTCCAGCCGGCGAACTCTCCCCCCTGCTTGAAGGCGGCGTCGCACTCCCGGAAAAGCGCGGTTTCCGAGACACCCATCCGGTGCAGCGTCGCGCGTATGGTCGGCCAGGTGCCTTCCCCGACGCCGATGATCTTGATATCCGGCGACTCCACCAGCGTGAGGGAGAAGCTGCCCGTTTTGATCCGCGCCTGATGACGGGCAGCGACGATGCCCGCGGTAAGCCATCCCGCCGTTCCGCCACCGACTATGACGACCGATCGTACCGCTTCGACCACTGTCCATGCTCCGGATGTACCGCGCAACAAGCGTATCATGTTAACCAAAAGGGACCGCCCTCGACGGGCGGTCCCAGAGAGTCACCGGATCACGCTGGCGCGGTCAGAACTTCGCGCGGAATCCGACCGTGAACGATCTGCCGGTCTCCACCAAGTTCAGCGTCTGATTCGAGAAGCGCCCATAGCTGTGATAGATGGAGTTCGTCAGGTTGAGGGCCTCGAAGTAGCCGGCCAGATATTTGGTGAACTGGTACTGCGTACTGAAGTCCACTTCCGTCGAGGACGCCAGATACACCGGCTCGTTGCCGAAAGCGCCGCCGCCCTGCTCCTGACCCAGTCCCAGTAGCTGCGTGCCCTGCCACTGCACCGTCAGCCGTGCCTGCAGTCCGTGCGCATCGTAGAAGCCAATGAAGTTGGCCGAGTTACCCACGCCGGGCAGGGCGAACTGGTTGGAAACCAGCGCGTCGTTGTCAAAATTCTTGTTGGTGTGCACGTACGTGCCATTCACCTGCAGTCCGAAGCCCAGCCCCAGCATCTGCTGCAGGGTGAATTCCACACCGTGCACGTCGGCCGAGAGCGCATTGGTGAAGGTGGTTTCGGAGAACACCAACGGCTTGCCGCTGGTGGTCGACAGTGGCGTGCCGTTCTGCGGGTTCACGGCCGGAGCCGGGTCGATGATGCTCGTGGCAAGGAGCGACACGCTCGAGGTCGGGAAGTTAGTCACGTGCTTGAGAAAGCCATCCAGCGACACGTAACTGTTGGCCCCGTAATACCATTCTGCACCGAGGTCAAAGTTGTCCGAGAGGTATGGCAGCAGTGCCGGGTTGTTTCCCGTCGCGGTGAGCGCATTGACGCGTCCGCCGTACGAGGTGTTCGGAATGAGCTGATTGTTGGGCGGCGCAACCTCCGTGCGCGACAGGTCGAGCCTCACCTTGATTTCCGGCGTTACCAGCAGATTCAAGTCCAGCGAGGGCAGGAAGTAGTGATACGCCTTGCTGACCGTCGTCCACGTGTTGCCGCCGGTGGCGAACGCATAGTCGGTCGGATCTGAAACTCCCTGCCATACCACGGCAGTGAGTGGCGCAGCGATGCCGGCGATGGTTTCATCCGTCTTCTGATAACGCAGGCCCGCGTCGATGACCAGCTTCATGTCGGCCAGTTTCACGTCCTGCGTCGCTGTCACGAACGGCGAATAATTCGTGCGGTCCACATGCTGCGCCGAACTCGGGAGCAGTACGCCCACCGGCACACCGCCGGTGTAGGGGGCGTAGCCGTTGTAATTGTAGGTGGCAGGGTTATTGATCGGCTGGTTGATCAGGTAGCTCAGCACCGAGTACGGGTTGTACTTCACCAGCGACGAGGGCAGATTGCCTGCGCCGCTGTAACCCGGCAGCCAGGGGCTGATGCTCACTGCCGAAAACAGATTCGCCGGCAGAGCCTGGCCCACGGTGTTACCCGACGCCGGCCCATAGCCCGACCACAGCTGCCAGTAGTTGTTGGTGAAGGTGTCGGTTTCGCTCGTATTCCACTCATCATCCACGAACTGCATGCCGAAGTTGACCTTGGTGTCGTCCGTCTTCCAGGTGCCCATCAGCTTCACGTTGTTGATCTTGTCCGAGTTCTGCTGGGACTGGATCGGCAAGACGTGCGAGCCGATGATGAACGGACTCAAACCGTTGGAATTCGCAGTAGCGACTGCTGAGGAGCCTGCCGCCACCGAGTTCGGGCCGTAGGCACTCCAGTAGGGCAGCACGTTGCCGTTGGGATTGAGAGTCAGGCCGCCGGTGTAATTGTTGGTCGTGCCACCGTAGCCCACGTCGGAATCGATGTCGGTGTAACCGTCATTTGGGTTGTACTTCGATACCGACTGGTCGGCATCGAGTTCGGCCGACCAGTTGTCGGTCGCGGTCCATTTGACGTTGATGCCCGGGGTGTTCGTGACGATATAGGTGTCGGCGACGAAGGCGTTGAAATCCGTCGGGCCGGTGGTGTTGAAGCTGGTGAGGGTGCCATTGGCATCCTGCGTCGCGCCGGGGAACGATCCGAACCAGGTGCTGCGCTGCCAGCGTGAATCGTGTTCGTCGTCGGAGGAGTAGTTGTCATCCAGGGTCACCAGCACGGTATCCGTCGGATGCCACTGGACTGCCACACGCCCGTCCTTGCGCCGCGAATCGATGTTCTCGAGATACATGGCCATGTCCTGGGGGTACCAGCTCGCCGTGGCGCTGGTCCCCGTGGCCCCGGTGCCCACCGTCGCGCACCCTGAGCCGGCAGGATTGACCGCGAAGGTGGAACAGGAAAGGTGCGTTCCCTTCCAGCCGACGATGTCCTGGTGGTGGTTCGTGATGTGGCTGTCCAGATAGTCGAAGTCCACCAGGATGCCGAACTTGCCGTCGGCGAAGGTGTCGCTCACCAGGGCGCCGAAACCGGGTCTGGCCCCACCATCAAGCTGATACAGATTCTCCTGGCCGAAAATCTGGGCGTGCGGGCCGGGTTGGTCGAACGGATTCGGGAATTTGACGTTGATCGTGCCGCCGATGGTGCCGGTCGAGAGGGCCATGTCGGGGGTCTTGTGAACGTCCACTTCGCTGACATAGACGGCGCTGAAGTCGCCGAAGTCGAAGGTCTGGCCGTTACCCGAAGCGATCGGCCGACCCTCGAGCAGTACTTCATTGAACGAGCCGCCGAACCCGCGGACATTGATGCCCTGTGTGGCGCCGGTAGCCGTCGGTGCGCCGGCAGCGCTCGAATAGTTGAGGCTGCCGCGGTTCACCGTGACGCCCGGAATGCGGGCGATGGCATCGCCGATGTTGGCGTCCGGGAACTGGCCGATGTCCTCGGAGGAAATCGCATCCACCACGCCGATGGCCTGCATCTTGATGTCCATGCTCTTCTGCAACGAAGCACGGATACCGGTGACGACGACCTCCTGCAGCTGATCATCGCCTGGCGGCGCGGTTGCCGGCGCAGTCTGCGCCAACAGCGGTGTGCACATCGCAGCGGATGAGACCCCGCCCAGGACGCCGCGTACCACTCCACTGATCTGTCTATTTCGGCTCATTAGCGATTTCCCCCAAGCCAATTCTTTGTTAAGAAGCAACACCCGGGATCCGACCGCGAAATGAGGCCAAGCCTTGAACACAACAGCATGTCTGACCCCCTCCGGTGTTCCCAAAATCGAGTAGCTATCCAAAAACCCAAATGGTAGCGCTACCTTCTTGGGCCGAAGTATAGGCACGGTTGTAAAGTCAAATCAACTGCCTTCTGTATCGGCACCGAATTGACTACTCAACTGCTCGGCGGCGTGCAGCGCCCGCACCGCCCTTGCGGAGTGCTTACGCTGGGGTATTACCGCATCAATCCGGCTTCGGGCAGGTCATCGCAATGCAATGCGATCCTGAATTCCTGCATGCACAGCGCCAAGCCGTAATGAGCAGGATTCTTGCCCGTTGGTCGCACGTCGGCGGGAATTGCCCTATGGGAGCGTGGGATCAGGTGTTCCCCGATGACGCCCGCTGCGGCAGAAGTCCCAATGGTAGCGCTCTCAATCTGATGCGTGTAGCCTAGCGGCGCTAACGTGTTCGCCTGGCCAGGCAGTGGCCACGCGCGGCGATAAAACCAATATGTAGCGCCGGTATCGCAGTGTGGAGGGGGATAATGTCGGGTACGCCACGCGTCCATCGCACTCCGCGGCGAGGGTTCATTACGGCAGCCGTCTGCGCGCTGTGCGGCACGCTCGGAGGAGTCGCCGCCGCGGTCGCCGACCAACCAGTGCCGTTGTACCGCAACGGCTCCGCACCGCTCGAACAGCGCGTGGAGGATCTGCTGGCGCGCATGACGCTGGCTGAGAAGGTTGCCCAGATCACCTGCATCTGGGATCGCAAGCAACAGCTCCTCGACGCCGGAGGGAACTTCGACCCCGCCAGGGCCCAGGCGAACTTTCCGGCCGGAATCGGCCAGGTCGCCCGGCCGAGCGATCCTCACGGCAGCGGCGGCGATCCGCTGCAGCAAAACTTCCGCAATGCGCGCGAGACCGTGAGCCTGGTCAACGCCATTCAGCACTTTGCCGTGGGCAACACGCGGCTGGGCATTCCGGTGCTGTTTCACGAGGAAGGTCTGCACGGCTACGCCGCGCGCGATGCCACGAGTTTTCCGCAGGCCATCGCGCTGGCGAGTTCCTGGGATCCTGCGCTGCTGACCCGCATCTTCAGCGTCGTCGGCCGCGAGATCCGTGCACGCGGCGTGCAAATGGTACTGGCCCCGGTGGTTGACGTCGGCCGTGACCCGCGCTGGGGGCGCATCGAGGAAACCTACGGAGAGGATCCCTATCTGGTCGGGGAGATGGGAATCGCCGCGGTGCGCGGTTTCCAGGGCGACGCGCTGCCGCTGGCACCCGGCAAGGTGTTTGCGACCCTCAAGCACATGACGGGTCACGGCCAGCCCGAAGGCGGTACCAACGTGGGGCCTGCGACCGTGCCTGAACGCACGCTGCGCGAAATGTTCTTCCCGCCCTTCGCGGCTGCGATTCACTCGGCCAATGCGCGCAACGTGATGGCCTCCTACAACGAGATCGACGGCATCCCATCACACGCCAACTACTGGCTGCTGCACGATGTGCTGCGCGGCGAAATGGGCTTCACGGGTGCCGTCGTCAGTGACTACTACGGCATCGAGCAGCTGGAGCAGCTGCATCACGTCGTCCCCGACCTCCTGCACGCGGCGGCCCGTGCGCTGCACGCCGGGGTTGACTTTGATCTGCCGGACGGCGAGGCCTACGCCAAGCTGCCCGAGGCGCTCGCCGCAGGCCTCGTGACGCAGGCCGAAATCGACAATGCGGTGCGCCGCATGCTGCGGCTGAAGATCACGGCGGGGCTGTTTGAAGATCCGTATGCGGATGCCGACTACGCCGCAAGGATCACCGGCAATGCGGAAGCACGGGCGCTCGCCGTGGAGGCAGCAGGCAAGACCACGGTGCTGCTGAAGAACGACGGCATGTTGCCGCTGCGCCCCGATCGCATCGGAACCCTCGCGGTCATTGGCCCGAACGCCGCGACGGTGGACCTCGGGGGCTACTCCAACGTCCCGGCCCACGCCGTGAGCCTGCTGGCGGGGTTGCGCGCCAGGGTCGGTGACCGCATGCGCATCGTGACGGCCGAGGGTGCACGAATCACGGATGCCGGCGACTGGTATACGGACGAGGTGCGGCTGGCGGACCGCGCTGAGAATCTACGGCGGATCGATGAGGCGGTGCGCACCGCCCGCGCCGCGGATGCGATCATCCTGGCCATCGGCACCAACTCGGCGACCAGCCGCGAAGCGTGGGCGGACAATCATCCCGGGGATCGCGACAGTCTCGGACTGCTCGGCGAGCAGAATGAACTGGCCCAGGCACTCTTTGCCCTCGGCAAACCCGTAACGGTGGTCCTCATCAACGGTCCACCGCTGGCGATTCCGCAGATTGCCGACAAGGCCAACGCACTGCTGGAGGCCTGGTACCCGGGACAGGAAGGCGGCACGGCGCTGGCGAACATCCTGCTGGGCGACATCAATCCGGGCGGCAAACTTGCGGTGACCATCCCGCGATCCGTCGGCCAGCTGCCCCTGTTCTACAACCAGAAGCCCACCGCGCACCGCGACTACATCTTCAGCTCGAAGGATCCACTCTTCCCCTTCGGCTACGGCCTTTCCTACACCAGCTTCGCGATCGGCGCACCGGTGCTGTCGTCACCCCGGATCAGCGCCGGACAATCCGTGGAGGTTGCAGTCGAGGTGCACAATACCGGCCAGCGCAGCGGCGATGAAGTCGTTCAGCTGTATGTGCACGAGACCGTGAGCTCGGTGACCCAGCCGGTCAAGCAGCTCAAGGGCTTCCGCCGCGTGACACTCGCGCCGGGCGCGAGCACCACCGTGCGCTTTACCCTGGATCGCGCTGCCTTTGGCATGCGTGACGAGCAGATGAAGGAGGTCGTGGAGCCCGGCACGTTCGAGATCATGGCCGGCGACAGCTCCGTGAATCTGCAAACCACCCCTCTCGAGATCACGGCTCCATGACGGCTGTTTTCGAAAAGCGCCGCAGTCTGCTTGCCTTCTGGCTGGGGTGCGCGGCCGTGACCGGCGGCGTACTGACTCACGTGCCCATGTTCCTCATGGGTCGCAGCACCCACTACATGCTGGCCGGCATGCCCATGGGCGCATCGATGGTCATCGGCATGTTCGCCATCGTCGGAGGCATCGCTCTGGCCGGCTTCGGACTGCTGCCGAACGTGGCGCATCGCGCCCACGACACGGTGGAGCTGATTTCACCGCCGGAGAACGCGCCGCTGACCGCACGGCACTGGACGGTCGCCGCCTTGCTGGCCCTCGCGCTGATCATCGATATCATGAAACCCGCGAGCCTCGGTTTCGTAACCCCGGGAATGCGCGCCGAATACGGCATTGGCGTGGCGACGGTCGCCTGGCTGCCCTTCGCCGCACTCGCGGGCACGGTCGTCGGTTCCTTCGTATGGGGAGCGCTGGCCGATCTGTACGGGCGGCGCGCCGCCATACTGCTCTCCTCGGTGATGTTCATCGGCACCTCGATCTGCGGTGCGATGCCCAACTTCTGGTGGAACGTCGGCATGTGCTTCCTCATGGGAGCCGCCGCCGGCGGCATGCTGCCGGTCGCCTATGCCCTGCTCGCGGAGATCATGCCGACCCGCCATCGCGGCTGGAGTCTCGTTTTGATCGGCGGCATCGGCGCCATCGGCGGATTCTTTGCCGCCAGCAGCCTCTCGGCGTTGCTGCAGCCCACGTTCGGCTGGCGGGTGATGTGGCTGCTCAACTTTCCGACTGGCCTGCTGCTGGTGCTGATGAGCCCATTCCTTCCGGAATCCGTGCGCTTCCTGCAGCAGATGGGCCGGGCCGAGGAAGCCCGTGCGGTGCTCGCCAGGTTCGGAGTGACCGTTCAACGTTTTGCGGATGCCGGCGGCAGCGACACTGCCCCCCCACGCCAGACTCGCCGGCCGCCGGCGTCCGCTGTTCAGCCTGCCCTCGGCGGTCTCACCGTCGCGCTGACCATCGCTGCGCTGTCGTGGAGCCTGGTGAACTTCGGGGTACTGCTGTGGCTGCCCAGTGCGCTCGTGGCCCAGGGTCAAAGCGTCGCGGCGGCGAGTGCCCTGATCGCCAAATCGACGCTGGTCGCCGCCCCCATCATCCTGGTATCGACCTGGCTCTACAGCCGCTGGAGCACCAAGGGGTGCCTGATCGTGATGCTTGCCACCACCGTGCTCGGTCTGTGCGGAGTGATGTTGCGTTTCGAGGCTCATGTGGGGTTCGGCAGCAGCCTCCTCGAGGTCGTGCTCATCATCATTGGCAGCAGCGGCGTCATCGCCGTGCTGCTGCCCTACGCCTCCGAAAATTATCCGGTGCGCATGCGGGGACGGGCCACGGGCTGGGTCGCCGGCTGCAGCAAGATCGGTGGTCTTCTGGCCCAGGCGTTGGGCGTTCTGGGACTTGCCCCGTCCATTGCCGTCGCTGCCGCCGCAGCCGGGGTGCCGGCGCTGATCGCTCTGCTGCTTGTGGCACGTTATGGCAAGGAGACGCGACTGCGTGATCTGCGCGAGCTTGAAGCGAACGACTCACTCGCCACACCATCGCCATCGCAGGTCCTCACAGGAAGCCCGTATCCATGAACCGACGCAGCCTGCTGCACTCCGCTCTCGCCTTAAGCGCAGTGCCGCTGGAGTCGCTGATCCGATCGGCGGACGCCGCAACCCCGACCGCCAGCGCCAGTACCCTCGCGCACGCTACCAGCCAATTCCCGGAAGGCTTCCTGTGGGGCGCCGCCACGGCGGCCTACCAGGTCGAGGGGGCCTGGCAGGAAGACGGCAAGGGCGAGTCCATCTGGGACCGCTTCAGCCACACGCCGGGCCGCATCAAAAACGGCGACACCGGGGATGTGGCCTGCGACAGCTACCATCGCTACGCTGAGGACATCGCGCTGCTGAAGCAGCTGAATCTCAAGACCTACCGCTACTCGATCGCCTGGCCGCGCATCCAGCCATCGGGTCGCGGTGCGGCCAATGAGCGCGGGCTGGATCACTACAAGCGCCTCACCGACGCCCTACTCCAGGCGGGCATCCGGCCGATGCCGACGCTGTATCACTGGGATCTGCCCCAGGCACTGGAGGACGCGGGCGGCTGGCCGAACCGTGACACGGCGGCGCGCTTTGCCGACTACGCAGCCCTCGTCGGGCGCGCGCTCGGGGACCGGATCGGCCAATGGACCTTGTTCAATGAGCCCAAAACCTTCACCGGCGTAGGCTACTGGAATGGTCGGCACGCACCCGGGAGGCAGGACTGGGCGGCGTTTCTGCGGGCCACGCATACCGTCAACCTTGCGCAGGGGCTGGGATTCCGTGCGCTCAAGGCAATCAATGGCAGGCTGCAGTTGGGCAGCGCATTCGACGTAGCGCCCATGTTTCCGGCGACGTCAGCGTACGAGGATGTTGCCGCCGCGGAACGCTGGCATCGTTTCCAGAACCTCTGGTTCATCACTCCCGCCCTGCACGGTCATTACCCGGAAGGCGTGCTGCCGGCGGAAAAACAGGCCACTGCACTGGGCTATCGCGACGGGGATGAGAAGATCATGCGCGCGCCACTGGATTTCATGGGCCTGAACTACTACTCCCCGTGGCTCGTGAAGCACTCGACCGCTGCGGACAGCGCACCGGACCTCGATACCAGTGGTCAGTGGGCGACCGCGCCGGGCCGTACGCCAAAGACCGACATCGGCTGGGATATCTTTCCGCAGGGGTTTTACGACATCCTGATTCGCATGCGGCGTGAGGTCGGCCCGTTGCCGATTGAGATCACCGAGAACGGCGCCTCCTACAAC
>Ga0302310_10001012_pt1 | contig 24589 bp, 23 predicted proteins | sample III_Palsa_N1_2_FD_200451 | JGI IMG/M metagenome (GOLD analysis project Ga0302310, IMG submission 200451) | Peat permafrost microbial communities from Stordalen Mire near Abisko, Sweden - III_Palsa_N1_2 | ecosystem: Environmental > Terrestrial > Soil > Palsa > Peat permafrost | place: Sweden...
CTTGGCGCGCGCATCCGGACGAACCAGGAGCGGGCGTGGAAGTCGCCGCAAATGCAGCTCGGGCTGGAAAACGGAGGATAACGATGGCAACGAGGAAATCGCGAAGGCCCACACAGCGCCGGCGTAAAATTGCGGCGACGCAGCTCGATCTGGCGGGAGCGGCAACTCCGGTGGAACCGAAGCCGGTGCGCGGAGTGAAACTCAAGACGGTCTCGGCGTTCACCATGTGTTTCGCCTTGCTCTGTCTGTTAGCATTCATGGCCGGCCGCACGGATGTGTCGGCGGCGAGAACGGCGGGACCCGCCGATGCGAAGGAGAAGCCTATGTTTCTGGGATTGCGCACGGCGAAGTATGCGGTAGCGGATGTTGCGAAGGCGAAGGAGTGGTACACCAAGGTGTTGGACTTTCCGCCGTATTTCGATCAGCCTTTTTATGTAGGCTACAACGTGGGCGGATACGATCTGGGACTCGTGCCGGAACCCAAAGCGGACACCAAGCGAGCGGCTGCCGGCGTTGCGTATTGGGGTGTGGAGGATGCGCGCGCCACGTATAAGCGGCTTATTGAGTTCGGAGCAGCTCCGGTCGAGGAGATTCAGGACGTCGGCGGCGGGATGCTGGTGGGCGAAGTGCGCGACCCGTTTGGCAACGTCATCGGTATCATTCAGAACCCGTACTTCAAAGTGGGCGAAACGAAGTAGCCGCGCGGAACATGGCCTGAGCAGAGGCAAACATAAATCGGCGAACTGAGATTATGCGCGGACAGTTTGAAGTTGAGGAAGCTTTTCGAGCGCTGCGATTTGCTGCAGGATCGCTTCGATCACGTATTCGTCGCCGAATTTCGAATTGAGCATCATGTTGTAGAGCGCGCGGCAGGGCCATTCCTTGCCGAAGTAATGGCGGATGAAGGAAGCGCGCTCGGCGTCCACTTCAGAGACCAGTTGGGCCGCTTCGCGTTCGGTCTTGCCCAGGGATTTCACGCGGCGGATTTTTTCGTCGGTGGGCGCGTACACGAAGACGTGGAAGGCGTCCGGATGTTCGCGCAGGATATAGGGTGATCCGCGGCCGACGATCACGCAATTGCCGCGCGCGGCCACGTCTTCAATCACTTCGCGGAGTATGGCAACCATCCGATCGGTGTCGAAGGCGGATACACCCTCGTCAATCGGCAGCGCCCTTTCGTAGCTTCCCCGCGCAAAAACTTTGAACAGGCGATAGATCAACGGGTCCACGCGTTCGTCGCATAACCGCGCCGCGTGCGGATCCACCTTGGCAATGCGGGCAATTTCAGCGGTGAGCGCCTCGTCCCAGTGTTTCCACCCTAGACGCTCGGCAAGCTGTCGGGCGATTAGCGCGCCGCCACTTCCGTACTCGCGCTCGACGGTAACGATTCGGACCTGCATGACCCGCCTCCGGGGGGCTAGTGTACTGCAAGCGGGCCTCCGGGTTTCACTTTCTTCATCAGGAAGACAAACGGGATCATGGCCATGACCGCAACACCCAGCAGCCAGAAATTGTCAATGTACGCCAGCATGGTGGCCTGCTGATCGATCAGACGGGCCACCAGGGCGTGGGCCTGCTGCGTGGCCTGGGATGCGCTCGACCCCCGAGCGATCAAATTACGCGTGGTGGCGGCGATCATGGTGTGCAGCGTGTTGTTTCCGGAGTGGATATGATCGGACAAGCGCGCTTGATGCACCTGCCCGCGGCGCGCGAGCATGGTGGTAACCAGCGAAATTCCAATGCTGCCGCCGATGTTGCGCGCGAGATTGATCAAGCCCGAAGCAGCATTGTTCTTGCCCTTGGGCAGGAAAGCGTAGGCCGCGGTATTGATGGGCACGAAAAGAAAAGCCAGACCGAACGCCTGAAACACGCGCGCGGTGGCCAGCGTTTTGAAATCGATGGAGGTATCGAAGCGCGTCATGTGGAAGAGCGCAAAAGAGACCATGGCCAGACCGAAAAGAAGCAGCCGGCGGGCGTCGTAGCGCCCCAGGAGAAAACCGACCAGCGGCATGGCCAGCACGATGGCGAAACCGCCGGGCATGAGCGCGAGGCCGGCGCGCTCGGCGGTGTAGCCGAGGATGGTCTGCATGAAGAGCGGGAGCAGCACGGTGCTCGAGAGAAGCGCGAACCCGACCATGAACATGAGCAAGTTACCAATGGCGAAAGAGCGGTCCTTGAAGAGATGCAGGTCGATGATGGGATCCTTGTGATACCACTCCCAAAACACAACAGCGATGAGCGCAGCCGCGCTGATTACGATCATGCTGGTGATGAAATGCGAGCCGAACCAATCGTCGCGCTGGCCCTTGTCGAGGACAACTTGCAGCGTCCCGAGCCCCAGCGCTAGGAGGCCGAGGCCGATGTAGTCAACTCTGAAATTCGTGCGCTTGGCCTCCTTCATGTAGGGCGGATCGGAAATCAGGCGGTTGGTGAGGAACAGCGACAATATGCCGACCGGAATATTTATGAAGAAAATCCAGCGCCAGTCGAAATTGTCGGTAATCCAGCCGCCGAGCGTGGGTCCGATCGCGGGCGCCAGCACCACGGCCATTCCGTAAACGGCGAAGGCCATGCCGCGTTTGGCAGGAGCGAAGGTATCGGCGAGGATGGCCTGCTCGCTGGGCTGCAATCCTCCTCCGCCAATTCCCTGCAGGATGCGAAAGAAAATCAACACGCCGAGGCTAGGCGCGAGCCCGCACAAAAAGGAGCTGACGGTGAAAATGGCGACGCAGGACATGTAGAAGCGCTTGCGCCCAATCAGATTTGAAAACCACCCGCTCATGGGAAGAATGATGGCGTTCGAAACCAGGTAGGACGTAAGGACCCAGGTGCTCTCATCCTGGCCGGCGGAAAGGCTTCCGGCGATGTGGGGGAGTGCGACGTTGGCGATGCTGGTGTCGAGCACCTCCATGAAGGTGGCGAGCGTAACCGTGAGCGCGATGACCCACGGGTTTATCGGCGGCCGTTCGAATGTGTCGGATGCCATAGGCCCGCCTGCGCTCACTTCACGAATACTTTAGGTTCCACGGACATGCCCAGACGCAGAACTCGATCGGAGTTCTGACCCGGATCGAGGACGATCTTCACGGGCAGGCGCTGTACCACCTTCACGTAGTTCCCCGTGGCATTTTCGGGCGGCAGCAAACTCGTGCGCGCGCCGCTCGAACCCGCGATGCTGTCCACGTGGCCCTTGTAGGTGCGGCCGTTGGCATCGAGTTTCACTTCCGCGCGCTGGCCGGGATGCATGTATTTCAATTGTGTTTCCTTGAAATTCGCGGTGACCCACACGTCATCGAGCGGGACGATAGTGAAGAGCTGCTGGCCGGGCTGAACGTTCATTCCCACTTCCGCGTTCTTCATCACCAGGCCGTTCACCGGTGCGACGATTTTGGTGTACCCGAGATTCAATTGGGCCTGATCGAGCGCGGCTTGCTTGGCCGCCACGGAGGCCTCGGCGGAAAGAGCGCGAGCGCGTGAGGAGGCCACCTGCTGCGGGCCGGTTTGCGAAGCCCGCAAATTGGCTTCGGCTTGGGCCAGTTTAGCGTGCGCCTGGCGTATCTGATCTTGCGCCGCAGCCACCGAAGCGCGCGCCGCCGCGACGTTTGCCGTGCTGGCTCCCGCGGCGGAGAAGGCCTGATCGTAGAGCTGTTGCGAAATCTCCTGGCGAGCGACGAGCTGTTTGTAACGCACCACGTCGTTCTGCGCCTTCACGTCGTTCGCTTGCGCTTGGGCCAGCTGCGCAGCGGCGACGTCGGCCTGCTGTTGCGCGGTGGACACGCCGGCTCTGGCGTTGTCCACATCGGCCGCAGAAGCGGATACTTGGCTCGTGGTGTTGATGGAGGTGATGGGAACGTTGATTCCGAGGGATTGTGCGGTGGCTTCGGAATCCTGGACGTCGGCGCGCGCCTTATCGACCGCGACTTGATAATCGCGGGGGTCGATTTCGGCCAGCACGGCGCCGGCGGTGACGTACTGATTGTCATCCACGTTCACGTTCTGGACGTAGCCGGAAATGCGCGCGCTGAGCGGCATCAGGTGGCCGTCCACTTCGGCGTCGTCCGTGGATTCGTAGCTCGTAAAATAGCGCCAGGCAAAGAAGACGGCGACCAGCAGCGCGAGAATCACCACGAAGATGTACATGCGCGCGCGAGGATTCGAGCGCATGAAATTCTTCGTGCGAGACGGCGGAGGCTCGGAAGCCGAACGAGTCTCCGATACCGCAGGCTTTGCCGCGGGCGCGGGATTCTCCTGGGGCGGATTGGCGGGCGCTTCCACTTCGGTTCTCTGTGGCATGATTATTTTCCTTTGAAATAAACTTTCACCGCATCTTCGGCGGCGCCCAGGGCCCGGGCGAGAGAAATCTTGGCGTAGTTATAGCTGTACAGACTCGAAATATACTGCTCGTGGGCGCTCGCGACGGTTTCCTCCGCCTGGACTACTTCCACGCTGTCCGCCACGCCTGCGGCGAAACGATCTCGCGACTGTGCCAGGCTTTCATCCGCCAGGCCCACGTTGCTCTGGGCCACGGTAACCAGCTGCGCGGAAGATTCCAGATTGAGCAATGCGGTGCGCACGTCCGTGTCAATCTGCGCGCGCAGATTTTCCAGGCGCTGGCGGCTTTGTTCCAGTTGCGCGTCCGCCTGCAGGACGTCGCCATGAACTTTGCCGCCCTGCCAGATGGGGATGGTAAGCGTTCCGCGAGCGTCAAAGACGCCGTGGGTATCGAGGTTTGAGTAGGTTCCGGCCACGCCGTAGTCGCCGCTGAAAGAAATCGCTGGGAGGTATTCGCCGCGGGCGGCCCGGCGCGAAAATTCGGCGGCGCGCAGGGTGGCCAGCGCGGCCTGAAAATCGGAACGTCCGGCGTAGGCGCGCTTCAAAGCTTCTTCGACGGTGATGCCTTCGAGAGGTTCGTAGGGGGATTTATCGGTCAATTCGTATTCCTGGCCGGGAGCCAGGCCAATCACGCGCGCGATAGTCAATTTCTGGATGGCGAAATTGTTTTTTGCCTGAATCAATTGCTGCTGGCGCGTTTGGAGCTCGACCTGCGCGCGCAAGGCATCGATGTTCGGAGACGTTCCGGCCTTGACCTGATCGGAGGCCTGATTGTAAAGCGCCTGCGCGGTGTTTACTTGCGCCGCGGCGGTTTCGATGCGCGCGGCGTCGGCAATTCCCTGCAAGTAGGTGTATCCCACGGCCAGAACCACGAGGTCGCGCGCGTCTTTATAGGTGTACTGCGCCGACTTCACACTCTGCGCCGAAGCACGGGCGTTGTTGATCGCTTTCCAATCGAAAATGGACTGCGTCAGGTAGACGCGCGAATCGTAGTAGCCGAAGGGGCCCACGATCGAGGGAATATTGACGCCGAGGCTCGGAGGAAATTTGAAGTTAAAACCGAACTCGGACAAATCAATCTGCGAACCGTCCGCGTAACTTGTGGTGGTGAGATTAGGCAAGAGCGAGCTCAATTGCTTCCAGCGTTGGCCGCGCGAAGAACGAACATCCTCGGTAGAAAGCAACAAGCCCAGGTTTTGTTTCAAGCCGCGATCGATCGCGTCCTGCAGCGAGAGCGGCAGCACTCCGGGAACTAATTTCCCCGGCACGCTGCCGGAAAAATTGTTTTGTCCCTGTGTAGCGGGCGCGGGAGGAGCCGAGATGTCGCCGGAACCCGGTGGTGCAGGGACCGGCCCCGCCACACCCTGCCCCCGCGCGGGCTTGGGCAGGCCGGATAAGATTGCCAGCGCCGAAAACACGATGACGAAACGGCGTATCACGGATGCTCCTCCTGCGCTTCGTAATAGAGATGAAATCCAAGGTGGTGAGGACTCAGCGAATTCCGCTTGAGATCAATCATGCTTTCCACCCGCGCGCGTGCTTCGCTGTGGCCCGCGCACCTCCGGTGCTAACGCCCGGGCAGAACAAGTCCCAAACATTTTCCGCAGTCTTTGTGAGCGGAGTATCGGGGACCATGGACCAGCTCAGGGTCACACCGAAAAAGACGAGCTGGGTGAAGCGCGCCAATTCCAGGGCCGGCAGATCGCTGCGGACCTCGCCGCGCTTTTGCGCCAGAGCGAATATCTGCGCCAGCAGGCGGCGTCCCCGGCGCATTCGTTCCTGAAGGCCGGCGCGAACCGGCGCACAAGTGGCGTTCGCCGCATAAATCGCGCGGAGCAGCGCGGGATTTTCACCCGATTGGCCGGCCAGGCTGGTGGCCAGCTCCTTGAGGATGGGAAGAATCGGTTCCTTTCCGGTCCTGGCGATTTCGAGCGCGCGCTGCACGGCGGCGATGCGCTCCTCTCCAAACGTGGCCAGAACGTGCTCCTTGGTGGGGAAATAATTGAAGAAGGTCCCCTTACCTACATCGGCAGCTTCGGTGATGTCTTCAACGGTGGCATCGATAAAACCGCGCTCGGCGAAGATCTTGAGCGCCGCGCGGTAGATGCGCTCGCGTGTTTCCACGCGGCGGCGTTCCCGGCGGTTGGACCGCGGGGCCGTGGCCCGGATGATTTTCACGTTTGCAGCAGCAGGTTTCATCGCCGGAGTCCTATTCATGACTTACAGCCAAGTTCGACCGTCGGTCACATTATAAGGCAGCTTAGGCGGGAAATGCAATGGAGCACGCGCCAGACGAGCAACTTCTCTGGCGCGTCCCTTTTCAGAAGCGGGTGAGCTCGTTAGTTTGCGGACAGATTCTTCGGGCTGTGCTTGGTGAGCGTGGAGAGGAGCAGTTTGGCCGAAGGCGGGGGAGGAACCGCGCCCTTCAGCACGATGTCCCGGGCGTCGATCTTCCTGCCGTAGATTCGCTCGTTCGCGTCATTGTCCGGACGCAGCGTGGAGCCCGCCAGCGAGATGCCGATGAAGGCGCCGCGCGCACGCGAATAGGTGAGCATTTCCGCGCGCATGGTGACGTCGGTATCCGCCGCGGCATTGCGCCCGACCGGGCCGGCGGCAGCGGAAGCATCCGCGCCGATTTTTACTTTGCTGTTGAGAATGGAGCTGGCGCCGCGGTCATTCATCACCAGCAAAACAAAGTCGGTGGCTTGTCCGCCGATTTGCAGGCCGAAACTGCCGCCTTCGAGCGCCATCATGGTCGGCGCACCCCAGGGGCCGCGGAAATCCGGGCCGCTGCGGCAGGTCATGACGCCGCGGCCGTAGCTTGCGCCCACGATGAATGCAGCTTTCAGCACCGACGGAAACACGATGACGCAATCGGCTTTGTCGATCAGGTCCTGCGGTATGTCGTCCGGGATATCCATAATTTCCTTGGTCACTTGCCCCGCATTTTCGATGCGGTCTTCATCCTTGGTGGTGTCGTCGGCCCGCAAGGGCCCGGGCGTAAGGAGCGCGGGAAGCCCGATAAGCGCGGCGATGAGCAGAAGCGATGAAAGAGTTTTCATTTTTGGTCTCCTCGGACTGGAAAACCATCATATGAGTTTAGGCAACGAATCGCAAGAATTGCCGAAGAGCGGCGCCGAACGGCGAGAGGCTTGGAATATAATCGGGCGTGTTCGAATTGATTTGAGTTGCGATGACTGAAACCATCCTTTCTCGATCGCGATGCCGGGATTTTGCGGCGGCCATGGCGCTTTGGGTCGTGTCGATCGGTATGTGTGCCCAGCCGGTGCCGGCGCAAGGAATTGCAGCCGGGGAACACGCCGCGACTCCGCCGGCGAATGCAAAACGCGCGGCCGCGCGGCCGGACGTGAAGCGATTCCGCGCGCGCGTGGATACGATTTTGGCCGATAACGGCGCCCTAAAAGCTTACTGGGGCGTGCTGGTGGCGGACCGGGATACCGGGGAGACGCTCTTCGAGCTGAACTCCGCCAAACTTTTTACTCCCGCGTCGAATGCCAAGATTTTTACTTCCGCGCTCGCCCTTTCCACTCTCGGGCCTGATTTTCATTTTCGTACGACACTCGAAACGGCCGGTCAATTGGGCAGCGATGGACGCCTCTCCGGCGATTTGATTTTTGTCGGGCGCGGCGACCCAGAACTCTCGAACCGGAAGTTTCCTTACGCGGGAAAAGTGGAACGCGAAGGGCCCACCGAAAAGGCCCTGGCGGAAATGGTGGATGCCGCTATCGCCAAGGGGTTGAAGGAAGTTGAAGGGGACGTCGTCGCCGACGACCGCTATTTTCCCTACGATCCTTACCCGGCGGGCTGGAGCGTGGGCGATCTTTATTTCACATTCGGGGCGCCGATTGGCGCGATCGCCTTCAACGACAACTCAATTTCGATCGAAGTGAGCCCGGGAGAGCGCGAAGGCGACCCCGCTACCGTGCGAGTGGATCCAGCGGCTGCCTCCGACACTTTCAGCCACGAAATTGCGACCAGCTTTGCAAATGGCAAGCCGGATTTTGCAGTCGTGCGCCAGCCGGGACGCAAGTTCATTTTGTTGCGCGGCTCAATTCCCATCGGCCACGCGCCCATCAAACTCGATCTGGCGATGCTGGATCCCGCGGAAACCACCGCGCTCACACTGAAACAGATTCTCGAAGCGCGCGGAGTGCCGGTGAAGGGAACTGCGCGCGTATCTCACGCCTCGCCGCCGCAGCTTAGTCCTGATGGGCAGGCAGTTCTGGGACCCGCGCCGCCGGAGACGCTTCCCAACACGCTCGTTCTCGCCGAGCATATTTCGCCGTCGCTTGTGGAAATAATTCGCGTGATGAACAAAGTCAGCCAGAACCTGCACGCGGAACTCCTGCTGCGGGCCGTGGCTCGCGAAAAAAAGGGATTTGGCGTGACCGACGCCGGAATCTGGGCCGAGCAGGATTTTCTGAAGAGCATCGGAATAACGGATGGCGACGTTGTCTTGTCCGACGGTTCGGGACTTTCGCGCGACGATCTGGTGACGCCGCGCGCGGTGGTGCAGGTCTTGCGTTACGTTTCGCAGCAACCGTGGGGCCTGGATTATATTTCGACGTTCCCCATTGCCGGCATCGACGGGACGCTTGAGAACCGCATGAAGGGAACGACCGCGTCGGGGCTTATTTCCGCAAAAACGGGCTCGCTCGAGCACGTGCACGCCATGTCTGGTTACGCGACCACTCTGCGCGGAGAGCGGCTTGTCTTCTCGATTTTCGGCAACAACGGTGGCGAGCACGGGCGGGACGCAACCGCCGCGATCGACGCGATCGGCGCGGCCATGGTCGAGACGCTAGGGAAACCCGCGCCGGCAAAAAAGAAAAAATGAATGCGCGGTTCTCTCCGTGCGCACTCTGACTTTCCCACAGGCAACCGGGCTACAATCCAGATGCGAGGAAATCGTGTCGCGTCCGGCAGAGGAACTTCTCGAATTCGACAAGCTGAAGGAGATCGTCAGCCGCCGAAGCACGTGCGCGCCCGGACGCCGCGCCATACAATCGCTCGAGCCGCAGCAGGATGCCGCGGCGCTCGACGCGGAGTTCGCGCTGGTGCGCGAGACGGTAGCCTATCTGCGAGCGGGTTCCGAGCTGGGCTTTGGGTCGCTGGCCGATCCGGAAACCTGGCTTGCGCGCCTCCTGATTCCGGGCTCGGTGTTCTCGAGCGTCGAATTGCTGGACGCCGCTTCGCTGATGGACGCGGCCCACGGCGTGCGGCAAACATTTAAGAGTGACGCGGCGAAATATCCGCGGCTTGCCGAACGCGCTGCAGCGCTCTCCGATTTTCGCCAGCTTTCTACCGCCATCCGCCGGGCCATTCTACCCAACGGCGAAATCAGCGACGACGCTTCGCCGCAACTCAAGCGAATCCGCGTGGGCCTGGGGCAGGCGCGCGAGAAAATCCAGAAGTCGCTGGCGGCGATTCTGCGCGCGCGCGGCGAGCCCGCCGGGGAAGATTACATCACGCTGCGCAACGAGCGCTTCGTGATCCCGGTTCGCGCGGCGGAGCGCCGTGCCGTCCCGGGGGTAGTCCACGGCGCAAGCGCGACCGGCCAGACCGTCTTCGTCGAGCCGCTCGAAGCCATCGATTTGAATAATCGTCTGGTCCAGCTGGCCGAAGACGAGACCGTGGAGATCGCGCGCATCCTGGCGGAACTGACGGATCGCCTGCGCATGGATCGCGGGCCTCTCGAAGCAGCGGCCGCGCAAGTGGCGCACCTCGATTCGATTTTCGCCCGCGCGCGATTTGCGCGTGAGCTCGATTGCGTGATGCCGGAATTCACGGCGGGGAATTTGCTGCGGCTTGACGCGGTGCGCAATCCGGTGCTCGAGGCCACGCTTCGGCCGCAGGGACGCAAGGCCGTGGCGCTGTCGCTCGGGCTTGGCGGCGACGAAACGGTGATGGTCATCAGCGGCCCCAACACCGGCGGAAAAACCGTGGCGCTGAAGAGCGTGGGCCTGGCGGCGCTCTCTGCGCAGTCCGGAATTCCGGTTGCCGCCGAACGCGCGGAACTCCCGATTTTCGATCGCGTGCTCGCGGATATCGGCGACGAACAATCCATTGCCGCGGACCTTTCCACTTTTTCCGCGCACATTCTGAATTTGAAATCGATGCTGGAAGCCGCCACCGCGCACTCGCTGATCCTGGTGGATGAAATGGGCACGGGCACCGCGCCCGAAGAAGGAGCGGCGCTCGCCGTGGCCCTGCTCGAGGAATTCCGCTTGCGGCGCTCGCTGACGATTGCCACGACGCATCACGACCGGCTCAAGTCCTACGCTTCGACCACGCCGGGAATCGTCAACGCCGCCATGGAATTCGACGAAGTGAATTTGCGTCCCACCTACCGCCTTCTCGTGGGCGTGCCCGGAACATCGAGCGGAATTGAGATTGCGCGGCGGCTCGGCTTGCCCGCGCGCGTGGTGGAACACGCGCAAGCGAGCCTTTCGCCCGAATCGCGAGAGGCGCGCGATTTGATTGCCTATCTCCATCGCAGCCGCGACGAAATGGAAGAGATCAAGCGGCAAGCGCGCGAGGAACTCACGCAGCTGCAAGCCGAGCGGAGCACGCTCCAAACGGAATGGGTCGAGCGGCAAAAGCGGCGCATCGCCGAGCTGGAAAAGAGTTTCAGCGAAACGCAGAAGCGGCTGGAAGGCGAAGTGGCGCGGATGACGTCCGATATCCAAGACCGCGCGGCCCGAGCGCAGATGGAAAAGCAAGCCGGGCGTCGCCTGGGGAAAATTGCGTCCGATGCGCGCGCGGAAACCGATGCGGCCGTGCTCGAAACGCTGGCCTCGTCGCAACCGGACCTGGGCGTTGCCGTGGAAGCGCCCGCAAAGCCGGTCGCGCCAGAACAACTTTCGGCCGGCATGCGCGTGGCGGTGAAAGGATTCAAGCAGCCGCTCGTTTTCCGCCGGCACGATGGACGCTCGGCGGAGGTGGAAGCGGGTCCGCTGCGAATGCGCGTCCCACTTTCCGATATTCTCGGCGTCGAACCTGACGCGAAACCCGCGAAGACGGAAGCCGGCGCTGGCGCGGCGGCGCGGAGTCGCGGCGTTACGGTTCACGCACAACCGAGCGACGAGCCTGCCTCGGAGGAAATCAACGTGATCGGATGCACGGTGGAGGAGGCCACGAACCGCGTGGACAAATTCCTTGACGAAGCCGTGCTCGCGGGCAGGCCTACGGTGAAAATCATTCACGGCCACGGCACAGGCGCGCTTCGCCGCGGTCTGGCCGCGTTTCTGCAGAACCATCCGTTGGTGCAGAGCATCCACCACGAGGCCGAGGACCGCGGCGGCACGGCGATAACGGTCGCCGAGTTGAAAAGCTGAGGAGTTAATCGATTGTGTTTCCAGCGATTATCTAGTAGAATCTAGTAGATTGCACTAGTTTTTACTAGCGAGGCCGCTTATGGCTAAACCGAAGATGGTTACTATCGAGCATCGAGCTGTCGGCACCTATAATTGGGACGACACGACAGAGCAGGCGAGAATCGAACGGAATGTGTTCGCGCTGAACGGTCATACCTGGGAAGCCCTGCGCTTCTGCAAGAACAAAGACGGGCGCCACAATCGTGTCCACCTCGTGATTGGCGAAGAGCACTTTGTTGAACTATTTCGCAGCGCGGTGCGAAACGGAGTCTTTTCCGAGAGGACTGTTCAAGACTTGCGCGGCATACTGGAGAGAAAACCCGATCCCTTTCTGGAGGTGATTGGGACGACTGGCGACGGGAAATTGTCCGCGGGGATCGACGACGAGTTGTACGGGGAAGATCGCGCGTGAAGGTTTTTGTAGATACCTGGGGGTGGCTGGTTCTGGCTGACCCCAAGGATCCGTTCCATTCGCAGGCCGTGCTTTATTACGAGGAATGCAGCAAGGACAGCGGCCGAATCTTTACGTCCGATTTCGTCTTGGATGAGACATTCACACTCATGTTCCGCCGGCGCCCCTACAAGGAGGCCTTGCATTTTTGTTCCGGGCTACTGCAGTCCCCGTTCATTCGGATTGAGTCGGTGACGGAACCGCGATTTCTGAAGACGTTTGAGCTTCGAAAGAGATTCTCCGACAAACCTTTGATTTCGTTCACGGATTTGAGCAGCATGACGATCATGAGCGAGCTCAAAGTGACCGATATCCTTACCGGGGACGCTCATTTCAGTCACATTGGTCTCGGGTTTCGGATACTCCCGGGCAGGTAGGCTTCCGTTCGATGGCTGAAGCGGGATCATTTGCGGAGCGGGTGAAGCAGCAGGCGGACATCGTTCGCGTGATCGGCGAATACGTGCGCCTGAAAAAAAGTGGGCAGAATTTCACCGGCCTGTGCCCCTTTCATCAGGAGAAGACGCCTTCCTTCGCCGTGCATCCGGTGAAACAGATTTATCACTGCTTCGGCTGCGGAGCGGGCGGCGACGTTTTCAAATTCGTAATGGAACTGGAAAAGTCCACGTTCCCGGAAGCCATTCGAACCGTCGCGGAAAAATGCGGCATACCGATTCCGAAACCGCGCGAGAGGTCGCCCGAGGAGCGCCGCGAAAATCAGCAGCGCAGCGCGCTGGTGGAGATGCACCGCGAAGCGGCGGCATTTTTCGCGCGCCATTTGCACGAAACGCCGGAAGGCAAAGTTGCCTTGGCCTACCTCGAAGAGCGCGGTTTGAATCGCGAAGCCATGGCGCGCTTCGGGCTCGGTTTTGCCCCCTCATCGGGCGATGCGCTACTCCGCTTCTTGAAGCAAAAATATCCCGAGAAGCTGCTGGAAGCGTCGGGACTTGTCTCGCGCGATCAGGGCGGCCGGTCCTTTGACCGTTTCCGGCGGCGCATCATGTTCCCCATCGCAAACGAAGGCGGGAAAGTGATCGCGTTCGGCGGCCGCGCCATGGGCGACGATATGCCCAAGTACATGAATTCGCCGGAGACGCCCATCTATTCGAAGAGCACTGTTCTGTATCACCTCGACCGGGCCAAGGAAGCTTTGCGGCAAAACGATTTCGGCGTCCTGGTGGAAGGCTACATGGACGCGATTGCCGTCGCGCGAGCGGGCATCGCGAACGTGATCGCAAGCTGCGGCACGAGCCTTGCTGAACCCCAAATCAAGTTGCTCAGCCGTTTCACGCGGCGCGTGGTGGTGAATTACGACCCGGACACGGCGGGCCAGCTGGCCACGGAGCGTTCGCTCACGCTGCTGCTCGAAAAGGAATTTGACGTCCGCGTTCTCGCGTTACCCGGCGGCAGCGACCCCGACAAATTCCTGAAGGAAAACGGTGCGGACGCCTACAAGAAACTCCTGACGCAGGCCCCCCCGTATCTCGATTACCTGATTGGCCGCGCGAAGCAAATGGACCGCACCACCGCGACGGGAAGGGTCGCGGCGCTCAATTTTCTGATGCCCTACGTACAGAGGTTGCCCAACCGGTTGTTGCGCTCGGAGTGGGCCACGCGCATCGCGTCCGAACTCCGCGTGGACGAGCCGGTCCTGCGCGAAGCCCTCCGCCGCGCGGCCACCGAGCGCCGCAGCGAAGTGAAGCCCAAAACCGAGCTCCTGGGGCCGGCGATAAAAGGCGCCGAGCGGCGTCTAATACATATGCTGGCCGAAGCCCAGGGCTTCCGCGAGAAGCTTGCGCGCGAGATCGTTTCGGACGCGCTGCATCGCGGCCTGGAGACCGAGAAGATATTCGACGTGCTGCTGACCAAAGTGGGCGAGCAGCCCGACCCGGCGACGTTCGCTGAGGCGCTCGAAGAGCGCGACCGCCAGCTTTTGTTCGGCATTTTCTTCGAATCCTTCTCCGAGCACACCTGGGAGGAGGCGGAAAGCTGCTTGGGCGTGCTGCGGAACCGGCGGGTAGAGGAGGAGCTGGCAGAATTGCAGAAAAAGCTGGAAACCAAGCCGCCGGCCGAGGAGCTCCGGCGCATCCTCACGCGGCGCCTGGAATTGCAGAAACTCCTGGCCAGCCAGCAACTTACAGCAATTGATTGACGCCCCGGCCATGCCTGTTATATATTTGTAGGGTTTTGAATGAAACGAGCGGCGGCTGCCGAGCATCATATAGACGTGGAAGAAGCGGCGCGGGCTCGATGGGTTCGGGCGCAAGGGTCGAAAACAAGTTCCGGGTTCGAAATTAAAACTAACCGCCTATACGCAATCAATTCCAGGGTGTGCCGGGGTGTCTAGTACCGGCCATTTTGTGTTTGCGTTGACGCCCGATAGCTGCGTTTGTCCTCACCAGAGGGGGGAAGCGTGACGTTGGCACTTGAGGAAAAATACGATCAGGTACGGCAGCTCATCGCCATGGGCAAGGAACGTGGTTACCTGCTCTACGATGAGGTGAACGATATTCTGCCGCCCGAGGTGCATTCCTCGGAAGAAATTGACGATTTGCTCTCGACATTCGAGCGCTATGGCATTGATGTGTATGAAGACCTTTCGAGTGCGAAGGCGGCGCTGGCAGCGGCTGATTCCGCCGACACCACCGAACTCAAAGAAGAACCCGCATCGTCAGCCTCCGAAGACAGCGAACTGGATCTGACGCCGGGTACGCTCGAGAAGACGAACGACCCCGTGCGCATGTACCTGCGCGAGATGGGCACCGTGCCCCTGCTCACGCGCGAAGGCGAAGTAGCCATCGCCAAGCGCATCGAGCGCGGCCAGTTGCTCGTTCTTAAAACGATCACTCGCGCGCCGCTCATCCTGAAGGAACTTCTGCAGGTGGGGGAAGATCTGCGCAACGGCTCGCGGTCGATCAAGGAAATCGTCCAGTTCGACGACGAAGAGCTGACCGAAGAGAAAATCGAGCAGAAGACCAAGGAAACGCTCAAGCAGATCGACAAAGTCGCCAAACTTTATCTGCTGGCCATGAAGCAGGCGGCCAAGCTCGAAAAAATTCCGCGGTCAAAGAAGCGTCCTTATCTGCGCTCGCGTTACGCGCTGGCGCGGACTCGCGTGGAAATGTCCAACCGCTTCCGCGAGCTCGATTTCAATCCGCTTGAAAAGAAGCGGCTGATCGAAAAAATTCGCCAGACGGTCGAGCGTGTCCACTTCCTCGAGCGTGATACCACCAAGCTCGAACGGCGCGTGGAGGCTTCCAAGGGAGACGTGCAGGCCGAAGCGCGAAAGGACCTGCGCGCACGCCGCCAGGAACTCAGCGAAATCGAACTCGCGAGCGAAGTCAGCCCGACCGAGCTCAAGCGCGCTCTGCAAGTGATTCTGCGCGGCGAAGCGGAAGCCGAGCAAGCCAAGAAAGAACTCATCGAAGCAAACCTGCGCTTGGTCGTTTCCATCGCCAAGAAATATACCAACCGCGGCTTGCAGTTCCTCGACCTGATTCAGGAAGGCAACATCGGATTGATGAAGGCGGTGGACAAGTTCGAATGGCGCCGCGGCTACAAATTTTCCACCTACGCCACCTGGTGGATTCGGCAAGCCATCACGCGCGCGATCGCCGACCAGGCCCGCACCATCCGCATCCCGGTGCACATGATCGAAACCATCAACAAGCTGGTGCGCACGCAGCGGCAGTTGGTGCAGGAGCTTGGCCGCGAGCCGACTTCGGAAGAAATCGCCAAGCGCATGGACATCCCCGTCGCCAAGGTGCGCAAGATTTTGAAAATCGCGCAGGAGCCGATTTCGCTCGAGACTCCCATCGGCGAAGAGGAAGATTCGCATCTCGGCGATTTCATCGAGGACAAGGCCGTGGTTTCGCCTTCGGACGCGGTGATCAACCTGAGCCTCAAGGAGCAGACTTCCTCCGTGCTGAAAACTCTGACGCCGCGCGAAGAAAAAGTAATCAAGATGCGCTTTGGTTTGGACGACGGCAGCGAGCATACCCTCGAGGAAGTCGGGCAGTCCTTCGCCGTCACACGCGAACGCATCCGGCAGATCGAAGCGAAAGCTCTGCGGAAGCTGCGGCACCCCTCGCGTTCGCGCAAGCTGCGCGCGTTTCTCGAAGGCTCCGCGAACGATTACTAATTTTTAGTGTTGCCGGTTTCTGGAAAGGCGGGCCTCGCGCCCGCCTTTTTAATTTGGGCTAGCCTTCGAGGATTTTCTGCAGGCGGTCCAGCGCCTCGAACCAGTGCGCTTTCATTTTCGCGCATTCCTTCGAGCTCGCGAGCTTCATGTGATCGACCGCAGCCTGGCTTTTGCCCGGGCCCTTGGCGTAGAAATTCACGCTCAAGCGGCTTTTCCCGCCGTCCCATTTCGCGCGCAGCGATTTATTGGGCGTGGCGGTGGTGATTTCCAATATCGCGCCGGGCAACCAGCGCTGCCGGAGTTTTTCGTCGGTCCAGGCACCGTAAAGCTTGGTCATCGGTACGTTCATTGTGCGGCTGCCGGAAGCGGCAAACTCGCCGTCGCACTTCTGAAACTTCTCGCGGATGCCGCGCGCGTGCTCGTAATCGACGGCGATCATCTGGCACCACCAGGCCCCCACCTTTTGTTCCTTCTTGAGGTAGGCGGCGATTTCGCGGTGCTGCCATTTTTTCGCGCCGGCCCGGTCCAGGATTTTGTACCACTCCGTCCCCGCCTTTCCGGTTCTTTCCTGCACCGCTTCGTCGCTCATCCGTTTCGCTTCCCGCGGTTTCTTCATGGCCTCCCTCGTGTTTTTATTTCTGCTGTTGAGCGGTGGACCAGTTCACCGCAGTGCCGTAGCCATAGACCAGCTGCGCGCCCCGATCCGCGCCGGCGATAACCAGCGCACCCAGAACGCAAAGGCCCAGCAGCATGATTTTGCGCCACTGCGGCGTGAAATTCCTGCGCACCAAAAACGCAAACATGCACAGCGCGATCGCCAGGCTGGTCGAGAGCAGCATCAAAGTTTCGTGCACGCCCAGAACGCGCTGCGCGTCGCCCGGTGGGACCGAATTTTGCGCGGCGAGTCCGGTCATCGCGGTGATGATCGCCGCGAGCGTGCCGAGATAGAGCATCCGCGAGGCGGTGCGCTGCATGTCGTCGCTCGCGCGCCAAATGGCCAGCAGCTCAAAGAGCAGCGCCGCGAACCACAACACGATGGGAAAGTGCACGAAAATCGGATGATAGTTCAGGACCGCTCGCAGGCCGGGAAGCATCGAAGGGCATCCTCCTTCGCAGCTGGCTTCGCTTGACGACGCATTATCTCCCGATGCCGAGCCTCGCGCAAACCGCTGTATAACGCGCCACCCGCTGCGGATTTTGCGGCGCAGAGCCGCTCTGCAGCGGACGCGGAACGGCATCCGGAGCCGAAAGGGATTCATCTCGATGCGCTGGCTTCTCGCAGTGTTGGCCATCATAGTTGCCTTGGTTCTGATCGTCGTGCTCGTCGGCGAACTCCTGCCGAAGAATCATTCCGCCACGCGCGCGGCACGTTTTCGTCAGCCGCCGGACGCAATTTGGACCGCCATCACGGATTACTCGAAATTTCCCGAATGGCGCAAGTCCGTTGTTCGAGTCGAAGCGCTGCCCCCGGTCAATGGGCAGCCGTCCTGGCGCGAATTCGACACGCATGGAAATGCGATTCCCTACGAAATCGTCGAAGCAACTCCGGGCCAGAGACTCATCACGCGCATCGCCGATGCGAAACTTCCCTTCGGCGGGACCTGGACTTACATTCTGACCCGCCAGGCCGACGGCAACACGCTGCTGCGTATCACCGAAGACGCTGAAATCCGCAATCCTGTTTTTCGCTTTGTGGCGCGATTCTTTATCGGGTACACCAAGACGATGGAAGATTATCTCCACGCGCTCGGCGGCAAGTTCGGCGAAGGCGTGACCATCGAGGATTAGCTCATGCCGCGAAAAGATGCTTCGAAACCGCGCGCGCCCGAACGCGATTATTCGCACCGCCTGTTGATTGACAAGCTCGGCGTCAAGCCGGGACAGAAAATCGCAGTGCTCGGCGTGGAAGGCGCGGAATTTCTGAAAGATCTCGCCGCGCGCGTGCCCGATTATTCCCGCGGCAAACGCCTCGGCGGCGCGGACCTGATTTTCTTCTCAGCCGAAGCGGTGAAAGACCTGGCGAATTTGAAATCCCTGGCGCGCTCGATCGAAAAAGACGGCGCGATCTGGGTGGTCTACCCCAAAGGCCAAACCCACATCCGGGAAATTGACGTGATCAATGCAGGCAAGTCCGCGGGGCTCACGGACAATAAAGTCTGCCGCTTTTCCGAGACGCACACCGCTTTGCGCTTCTGCCTTCCTGTAGCCAAGCGTTGAATTCGCCGCAACGAACCGCCCCACCCCGTTTAAATCACAATTTCGTGCATCGTGGCGCAATACGCGATTTGCCGCTTGGGATTGTCGCGATCGTAGAAAACCGGCACACTCATGCCCTCGTATAGCTTCCTCGAGTAATCCAGAGAACTCCCCTGGTGCGTCTGCCCCTGCGTATCGCTGAACTCATATTCGACCGAGGGATTATTCTTGGGGTCGGTCCACCGTCGCACGATTTTCCCCAGCGCAACCTCGCCGTTCTCCAGCAAATCGCACTCGCGCACCTGCGAGCGCCACATGCCCACCGGCAACAGCAGCAAGAGAATAAAAGCCGCCGCCACGACCCAGTCCTTCGTTTGAAAGGCGGTAAACGATTGTGTGCGCACCCAGACGCTATAAAGATGCGCTCCCGGAACCATGGCGAAGAGCGCGACGCCCAGCGCCGCTGCCGTGAAGCCGATTTTTCCCCGCTTCGCCATCCGAATTTCGCGCGGCCGCGAAGTCTTCAGCAAGGCCTGGTCCTGCGCGCTCGGCGCAATCGCTCCGCCGTCCAAGGCATCGCCGCTCGGGCCACCACGCGCGAGGGTCCCGGCACCCGGCGTGTGAAAGTCCGGTGTTGCCGTTCGCGTCGCCAGCGCCGAAAACGCCTGCAGCCTCATCCTCGCTCGCCTCGTTACGATGTAATTGACCGAAATACCGATCGCCGGCACGGCGCACAAAATCGCGATTTGCACCGGATTGCGGAAGCGCAAAAAATGAATGGTGAAAAAAATGAAGCCGAGCATCATCGCCGCGCCGATCGGCAACATCGTCAAGCCCGAGCGTGCGTTTGTAAGAGCCACGTCGCCGTTCCATCCGCACTTGGGACAATACGGCGTGTTAATCGCCAGTTGAGTCGCGCCGTGGCAGCGGGGGCAGGGAGGGTTAACCATATGAAATGGTAGCGCATTTTTTCGCCGCGGCATCCGCCTGCGGCTATGATGTTTCTATGCCAACAAGCCTCGATGTGCGGGGCCTCACCGTCGAACTCCCCACGCAGTCCGGCTGGGTGCGCCCGGTGAGCGACGTCTCGTTCACTCTCGCGCGGGGCGAGACGCTCGGCATCGTGGGCGAATCGGGCTCCGGGAAAACCATGTTGTCGCTTGCGCTGATGGGCCTCGAGCTCCCCGGTTCTCGCCGCACGGGAGAAGCCTGGCTGCACGAGCGCGACTCCGCCGCCGATTTGCGCGGGCGCAATTTGATCGCTACGCTGCCCGCTGAAATGCGCGCTTTGCGCGGGCGCGAAATCGCCATGGTCTTTCAAGAGCCCATGACCGCGCTCAACCCCGTGATGCGCGTCGGCGCGCAGATTGAAGAGGCGATTCGCGTGCACGAGCGCGACGCCGGCGATCGCGAAATCCGCACCCGCGCCGTGCAAGCGCTCGAACGCGCCGCGGTGCCGGAGCCCGAGCTTCGCGCGCGGCAATATCCGCACCAGCTTTCCGGGGGGCTGCGCCAGCGCGCGATGATCGCCATGGCGCTCGCGGCCGGGCCCGGCATTCTGATCGCCGACGAACCCACCAGCGCGCTCGACGTTACCGTACAAAAACAAATTCTCGAATTGCTCGGGAAACTCCGCCGCGAACTCGAGCTTTCGCTGCTTTTCATCACGCACGATCTGGGCGTGGTGGCGCAGATTGCCGACCGCCTGGCGGTGATGTACGCCGGGCGCATCGTGGAAGAGGGGCCAACGGCGGAAGTACTCCGCCGCCCGCGGCATCCTTATACCGAAGGCCTGCTGCGCGCGGCCCCGCGTTTGGTTCGCGAAAAACTGGTGCCCATTCCTGGCACGGTTCCGCCATTGAATGCGCTGCCGCCCGGATGCTCTTTCGCTCCGCGATGTTCCTATCGCGTGGCCGAATGCGAAGCCGCCGTGCCGGAGCTGCGCGTGACGGACCCGGGCCGTCGCGTCAGGTGTATTCTCGATTTGGGCGCATCCACGTCGCCGAGGGCCGTATGACCACGCCGAGCGACCAGCAGCAAAAACAATTAGTGCAGGATCGTTTCACGCGCACGGTGGACGTATTCGGCGATTTCGTGATGAAAGATCGCGTGCGCGAGGCGGTCAACCTCGCGCGGCTGGTGCGCGCGAATGAGAACGATCGCGCGGTGGACCTCGCCTGTGGCCCCGGGACGCTCGCGCTCACCTTCGCGCCGCGCGTGCGCTGGATTTGCGGAGTGGATCTGACCGCCGCCATGCTCGCGCGGGCGCGCCGCACGGCGCATGCCGATGGAACCCCAAACGTCGCGTTCGCCCTGGGTGACGCGCACGCATTGCCCTTTGCCGCTGGTTCGCTCGATCTCGCGGTCACGAGTTACAGCCTGCATCACATGCCGGATCCGGCGCGGGTGCTGCGCGAAATGGCGCGCGTCCTGAAGCCCGGCGGACGCGCCGGCGTGCTCGATATTTTCGTGCCCGAAGATGCCAAGGTCGCCGAGCTCAACAACCGCATCGAGCGGCTGCGCGATCCGTCGCACACGCGCACGCTGGCAAAAAGCGAACTCGGCGAAATGTTCTCCGCCGCGGGTCTCCACATTCTCGCAACCGAAGTGGAAGAGCATCCGCGCTCATTCGATCATTGGATGCACGTCGCCGGCTGGAAGCGCGGCGACGCTGCCTATATCGAGACGCGCCGCCTGATGGAAGCCACCATTGCTGACGACGCGGCAAATTTCCATCCGCGATACGCGCGCACGGATGCCGAGGGTTCGAGCGGCAGTTCCAGCGAGGCTCCCGACATTGACATCATCAACACCTCCCAATCCATTGCCGCGGAGAAAATCTAGCCGATGCCGGGCGAGACACTCCTCGAAGCGCGCGATTTGCGGAAGTCGTATTCCGTGCGGATTGGCGCGTTCGCCAAATCCGCGCGGCGCGCCGTCGCCGTCGACGGTGTCAGCTTCACGCTCGAACGCGGCGAAACGCTGGGGATCGTCGGCGAATCGGGCTGCGGCAAGACCACCCTCGCGCGCATGCTCTTGCGGCTGATCGAGCCCGACGCAGGCGAAGTCCGCTTTCGCGGCGAGAACTGGCTGGGCGCGCGCGGCTCGGAACTCCGAGCCCTGCGCCGCCGGATGCAGATGGTCTTTCAGGATCCGGTGGCGTCGCTCAACCCTCGCATGCGCGCAGGCGCCATTGTCGGCGAACCCCTCGGGATTCATGAGCCGCAGATTTCGTGGAAGAAGCGCCGCGAGCGGGTGCAGGAAATTCTGGAAGCGGTCGGCCTGGGCGCGGACTCCCTCGGGCGCTATCCCCACGAATTTTCGGGCGGCCAGCGCCAGCGCATCGGAATCGCGCGCGCGCTCATTTTGCGCCCGGAGCTCGTCATCGCGGACGAGCCCGTCTCCGCGCTCGACGTTTCCGTCGGCGCGCAGATCCTCGAATTGCTCGCGCGGCTGCAGCGCGAGTTTTCGCTCACCATGATCCTGATCTCTCACAGCCTTCCAGTGGTCGCGCAGCTCGCCACCCGCGTGGGGGTAATGCAGGCGGGGCGCATCGTTGAACTCGGCCCGGCCGGCCAGATTCTCTCCGCCCCCCAGCATCCATATACCCAGGCCCTCCTCGCCGCTGTGCCGCAGATTCCTGCTTAGCGCGCGCGGAGTAGTTTGCCGCCGCCTTCCTGGCCGATGGGGTGCTTCCTCAGCGCCCTCAAACCGCGATACACTCCGCCCGACGCACGTAACTTTTCGCGAGGCTCGCGCGTATTTGAACTAGCGACGAACTTACCGAGCCATTCACACAGGGAGGAATAATATGGCCAGCGCTCCTACACCTTCTCCGGAGACCACCGCACCGGTCAGCTCCGTCGGTCGAATTTTCGGCGTGATTTTCAGTCCCAAGCCGACGTTTGAATCCATTGCCCAGAAGCCGACCTGGGTTCTGCCGCTGGTGGCGATCTCCCTGCTCTCTATTCTGATTATTTTTGTTTTCAGTCAGCGCGTGGGCTGGCGCAGTTTCATGGAACGCCAAAATCAATCGAATTCGCGCGTGCAGAAGCAGATGGAGTCCATGACCGCCGAGCAGCGCGAACAGATGCTGGAAACGCAGACGAAGTTTGCTTCGGTTATCGGGTACGTGGGCGCCGTGCTGGGGACTTTCATCGCCGCCGTGGTCGTCGCCGCCGTGTTGATGCTCGCGTTTAATGTCGTAGGCGGCGCAAAAGTCGGATTTGTGACTTCGCTCAGTATCGTCTCCTACTCCTGGGTGCCCGGGATCGTCGGCGGATTGCTGGGGCTCCTCATTCTATTTCTGAAGGATCCATCCACCATCGACATCCAGCACCTGGTGGCCGCCAATGCCGGCGCGTTTCTTTCGGAAGACTCGCCCAAGTGGCTCGAGACTCTGCTGAGCTCGTTCGACCTCTTCATCTTCTGGACCATGATCTTGATGGGCATTGGCTTTAGTGCGACGAATCCAAAGAAAATTTCGTTCGGCAAAGGACTCGGCACCGTCGTGGGAGTCTGGCTCATCTATTTGCTCGTCAAGGTCGGGTTCGCCGCCGCTTTCTCCTGATACACTTCCACGGATGGGATTTCAGTTCGAGGTGCTGGCGACCGACCCAACGGGCGCGCGGCTGGGACGCCTGACCACGCCGCACGGTGTAATTGAAACCCCGGCGTTCATGCCCGTCGGCACCGCCGCAACGGTAAAAAGCCAGACGCAGCAGGACCTCGAAGCGCTCGGCGTCCAGATTCTTCTTTCCAACACCTACCATTTGTATCTTCGTCCGGGTCATGAACTCATCCGCGCGCTGGGCGGCCTGCACCAATTTATGTCCTGGCCGCACCCCATCCTCACCGACTCCGGCGGCTACCAGGTTTTCAGCCTCAGCGAACTTCGCAAGGTGACCGACGAAGGCGTGACCTTCCGCTCGCACCTGGACGGCTCCGAACATTTCCTTTCGCCGGAGAAGGCGCTCGAAATTGAAATCGCGCTGGGCGCGGACATCATCATGGTGCTCGACGAATGCATCGCAGCGCCGGCCACCGAGCAGTCTGCGCGAGACGCGGCCGCGCGCACTCTCGATTGGGCGCGGCGCTCGCGCGACTATTTCCAGAAACATGGCGATCCGGCGCGGCAAATGCTTTTCGGCATCGTTCAGGGCGGGACGTACCCTGACCTGCGCCGCCAAAATGCCGACGCCCTCGCCGCACTCGATTTCCCCGGTTACGCCGTCGGCGGACTTGCCGTCGGGGAGCCGCACGCGACGACCTGCGATATGACCCGCGTAGCCACTGCCCGGCTTCCCGCCGATCGCCCGCGCTACCTGATGGGCGTAGGCAAGCCCGAGCAGCTCGCGGATTACGTGGCGCTCGGCATCGATATGATGGACTGCGTCCTCCCCACGCGCAGCGCCCGCCACGGCTGCCTTTTCACTTCGCAGGGCCGTCTGCTCATCCGCAACGCGCAATACGCCAACGACCCGCGCCCGATTGACGAAAAATGCCGGTGCGCGGTATGCCGCCGCTATTCGCGCGCCTATTTGCGCCATCTTTATGCCGCCGGAGAGACCCTCGCGGCCATCCTTAACACCCACCACAACATCTACTTTTACCTTGACATCATGCGCGAAATTCGCGAGGCTATTCGTTTTGGGAAGCTCGAAAGATTCCGCTCTGACCTTCAGGCCCGCCTCAAATAGGCAAACCTAAAGCAGGTGTTGGGGGCAGTACAGGGCGGGGCAGAATCTTCGGCGAACGGTAGTTAGGCTTGCCATCCTTGGCAGGCCTGCCCGCCCTGGCGGGAAAGGCGCAAGCACCGTGACATTAGGTTCGATGAATCCGAGCGGCGGAGCCCTCGCGGCTGTCGTGCAAGCGCAGCCCAGCGGCATTGCTCTTTTTCTTCCGCTGATTCTCATCATGGTCATTTTTTATTTCTTGATGATCCTGCCGGCGCAGCGCCGCCAGAAGAAGGTCACCGAAATGCTCAAGGCCCTGAAGACGGGCGACAAGGTGATCACTAACGGCGGCATCTACGGCACCATCGTGGGGCTCGAGGATGATGCCGTTCAATTGCGC
>Ga0302310_10001013_pt1 | contig 24582 bp, 23 predicted proteins | sample III_Palsa_N1_2_FD_200451 | JGI IMG/M metagenome (GOLD analysis project Ga0302310, IMG submission 200451) | Peat permafrost microbial communities from Stordalen Mire near Abisko, Sweden - III_Palsa_N1_2 | ecosystem: Environmental > Terrestrial > Soil > Palsa > Peat permafrost | place: Sweden...
CTCGAGGCCAAACTGGATGCGGTCGTCCACGGCACACGCCGTCCACGTGCCATCGGTCACACGCGCCACCGCGGCGAAACCCATCCCGGTGACGTTGCACAAGATCTGCAGCAATGTGGGCACCGCATCGAGACGACTCACCGCCTCGATGTCGCGCGCAATTTCCTCGGCGGTATCCCCTAGGGGATTAATCGCGCCCGGTGACGCCGACCTGGTGTTGTTTTCGAGCATTGACTGACTACTGTATGCCGTTCGGCACATTGTGGACGCCACAAAATCAATCCCCTTGCCGCCAAGCGGCGGAACCTCTCGATGGCTTTACGTTGAAGCCCGTATTGACGACATACTAGCCGGAATCCGGCCTATCTTCACGGTCGGTGAAAAAATATCTCGCCGCGCCAAACATAGCTCGAGCCGCCCTTAAAGGGGGGCTGGGCTTGCGGCTATTAGAAGTGCGCCGAGGCAATGGTGCTTAAGGTGCCGCCATACTTACCCAGCAGCTTCAGCGTGCTGGGAGCGATCACCAGCAGGCTGGCGCGGTTGTCGGTGGCGTGCTTGCGGCGGTCCACGATTCCCTGGTTAATCAATTTCGCCAGTTTTCTGCGGACCGTCGTGCGCGAGCAAATATCCAGCAAAAGAAGCTGTTTGATCGTCATGGGCCGCCCGCACTCCTCCTCGTAGCCGATTTCGATCACGATGTCGAGATCAACAATGGATTTGAAGAAGGGTAGCTGTACTCGCTCGAACTCCCTTATTTTTCGAAGGCCAGCGAACAAAGTCACTGTTGTTTTTTCACGTCGATTGTATGGTCAGTTATGTAACAACCGATCATGGATTCCCTCCTGGGTGCATGCAAGGAGAATTAGGGCTCATTTTGGTGCAGCTGCAGCAACAACCAGCGTCCGGCGACCCCACCGCGTGTAAGACATTTAAGGGTTGAATACATTGCACAGCGTGATCGCTATTGACGAATGCTGTGCCCGATGGCGGCCTCGTACCAACCCCAGTTGCGCACGGCGTCAATGCTCTCGACGGCATAGACTCGGCGACGAAATACCGGCGCATTCGGCACCACGGTGAACCGTTGCGTGTCGAGAAGGCTATGGGTGTGGCGCCGAGGCAGGTATCCCGATCCGCCATTCTTGCTCAAGTGCTCCACCGCCCATTCCGAAGAGGCGACGGTGATGCCCGTGGTTTTGTCAGGAAACGCTTCGGCATGTTTGCGCCGAAACTCGTCGCCATGATCAACGAACACGTATCCCAACTCTGCTGCCGGCTGGGACCTTCCGGTGCTCGCGACCATGACGAGTTCATCATCGAATAACACTCGGCTGGAAAACTTCTCCGACGCCTGCGGCACGAAACAAAAGGCCACATCGATGAGGCCGTTCTTCAGCCAACGATCCAACTGCGTCTGTTCGCCAGGCCATAGGGCCACAGCAACCTTGGGACAGTGCACGCGTAGGTGATCCAAAAAGCTTTGGCCCACATCGCGCCACAAGTCGAATTCGAGGCCCACATTGCATACGCCCTCGAAGCCCACGGGTAAAGCAACCTCGTGACGCGCTTGGCGCCACAGCTGAGTCATCACCTCAGCGTAACGCTGAAATTTGAAACCCGCGGAGGTCAGTTCGGCACCCGACTTGATGCGATGAAGAAGCTTTTGGCCGAGTTCCGCTTCCAAGGCATTCATGCGCGCGGTAACGGTGGATTGGGTGACGTGGAGCCGGCGCGACGCGGCCACCAAGCTGCCGGTCTCGATAATGGTCAAAAAGGTCTGGATCTCATCGAAGCTCATAATTCGATAATATCGAACTTTATGCACTAAAAAATTTGATTTTCAAATTTTTCGAGGTCTGCCAGTCTGGCTCTCGAGAGGTCGCCTATGGAATTCAATCACTTCCTGTCTGCGTATTACCCCGATACCACGTATGGGGGCGATCGGCTGTATGCCGACATGCTGGCCCAGGCGAAACTGGTGGACGCCTTGGGCTATCGCGGGGTCACTATCCCCGAGCACCATCTCATTAATATTCTGCTGGTTCCCGATCCGCTGCAATTCGCGGTGAAAGTGGCCTCGATCACCCGCCACATCGAGGTCGTGACCTCGGTGTGTGTGCTACCCCTGCACGACATGCGTGTCTTCGCGGGGCAGGTCGTGCAAGCGGATATTTTATGCGAAGGACGCCTGATTCTCGGCGTGGGCCGTGGCGCCTTCGGCTATGAGTTGGCCCGCATGGGCAAGCCGCTGGAGGAATCCCGCGAGCGCTTCGATGAATCGTTGGAAGTCCTCATGGCGCTGTTATCGCGAGAAGAGGTGTCGTGGGACGGCAAGTACTATCAATTCGCGCCCATTACCGTCATGCCTCGTCCGCGCGCCAAGAACTCCCCTCCTTTGATGATTGCCGCATTAATGCCGGAAGGTATCGAGGCCTCCGCGAAGCGGGGCTTTCATATACAGACCACTCCGCTCAATGCGAGCGTGGAAAAAATGCGTCAACAGGTCGACGCCTTTCACCGCGGCAAGGCATCACTCGGACCCGACGGCCGACATCTGCGGCTCGCGCTGTCACGGGTGTGCTGCGTCGCCAAGGATGGTGCCGATGCCGACAAAAAGCTCGCCCTCGCCTATGAGTACTACGGGCGATTCCACAATGTGTATACCGGCCCCGGCATCGTGGACCGGGGCGCCATCAAACCCCTACCGCTGCAGCAAACGCTCGAGGAGTTTCGGCAGAGCGTCATCGTCTGTCCGGCGCCCGAAATGGTGGATCGACTCAAGCTGTACGAGGAACTCGGCATCGATGATTTCATCATGAATGTCAACCTGGGTCATAGCCAGGGTGACTCCCTGGAAAGCATCGAACGCTTCGCCGCCGACGTCATGCCGGCCTTTGAACGGCCGCGCGCGCGTGCGGCCAATGAACAATAAGGGGCTGGTGTGAGCAACGGGATCGAATCTGCATTCTCCGTCGAGGGCAGCGGCCCGCCGCTATTTCTCATCCACGGCATTGGCGCCTCTCGGCATAGTTGGGATGGCCTCATAGGGCATTTGAAGCACGCCTTCCGTTGCATCAGCTATGACCTGCGAGGACATGGTAAGTCACCGCTCCCTCCGCCTCCCTATTCGCTGGACGATTTGGTCGATGATTTGGAAAGACTGCGCGCCGAGCTCGGCATCGAGCACGCGCATTTCGCGGGTCATTCCCTCGGCGGCATGATCGGCCCGGCCTATGCTCGGAGGTATCCCGAACGAGTGCTATCGCTGGGTTTGTACAGCACCGCTGCCTTTAGAACAGAAGACGACAGCGCCAAGGTGCGTGGCGTCGTGACGGCCATGCGCTCCAAGGGCATCCCGCCGGTCTTGGCGACGCTCAAGGATCGCTGGTTCACACCGGAGTTCGCGACCCGTTGTCCCGAGGTGATCGAGCGTCGCATGCACCAGGTGATAGAAACCCATGCGGATGTGTTCCTCAGCGTGTTCGACATCTATGCGGAGACGGAAATGGCACCGTGGATCGGCGGCGTTACGCATCCCAGCCTGGTATTGACGGGCGAAAACGACGGAGGCTGCAATCCACGCTTGAACAAGCTCATTGCGGGCGCCATGCCGCGAGGGGAACTGGTCGTCCTGCCTCACCTGCGCCACGCCATCCTATTGGAGGCGGCCGGCCAGGTGGCGGTACCGGTCCTGGCATTTCTCGAAAAACAGCGGCGCTAGCAGCGGGCGGCTATTTTTCCAGCACTCTTTCAATTCCTCGTACCGCGTTGGTGACGCCCGCTTCGAGGGCCATGGCCGCGCCCAATTCCCGAGCCCGGCCCCGAACACCGTCGCGCTCCGCAAAATCGATCATTGTCGCCAGTCTCGTTGCCTCGATCTTGTTGCCCCGAATGTACGGGGGCGCGACGCCGACGGCGTGGAGGCGGTCGGCCCAGAAGGGTTGATCCACCCCAAAGGGCAGCGCCACCGACGGAACCCCGGCGCGACAGGCGGTGTGGGTGGTTCCAGCACCGGCGTGATGCATCACCAGGGACGTGCGCGGGAACAGCCACGAATGCTCAGTATGGCCCGCGACGAAGAAATTGCGCGGCAGCATGGACGCGTCGATGTGGCTCCACCCTGGATAGAACACCGCGCGCCGACCGGCAACGGCGCGTACGATTTCGCCCAAAGCTTTTTTCCTCACGAAGCTCGAGAGCGCACCGAAGCCCACGTAAATCGGCGCAGCGCCGGCGGCGAGAAATTCCTGCAAATCCTGGGGTGGCACCCAGTCTTCGGGGGATGAGCTCCACGGTCCGCACAGGAGGTGATCATCGGGCCAATCGCCGGGACGCGGCACCAGATGGCGGGACATGCCATACAGAACCGGACCCTGGCTCCCTAGCTTTCCATTCGTGGGTATGCCGAACAACTTGAGGCGCGCGGATAGGGTCGCCTTGCCGTACAAACGGTGTATCAAGGATCGAGAGACACCGTAGGTCAGTCGGTTCAGCCAGCCCGGAAGACGGAGCGGCGGAAACAGGGCCGACGGAAAGTCACGCGTTGGCGATCCCAGCGGCTGAAGCATGAGTGAAATGCCCGGCTTTTTCAGTCCTTGCGCCACCGCGGGTCCGAGCAGCATCGTCAGGCCCGAAAACAGCACGGCGTCGGAGTCGCATGCATGCTGGGCCACCTGACTCATCCATGCCTCGGTATTGTCATTGACGATGCGCAGCCCCGCTTTGGCGACCTTGACCACATCAGCGCCGCGCAGCTCCGTGGCTGGATTGTCCAGAGGCAGTGTGGATTGGATGTCGCCCGCCAGAGCCTCGGCGGGAACCCCGACGGCACGGGCGACTTCGATGGACGAGTGATCGCAGAACAGCTGCACGTCGTGTCCCGCCGCTTGAAGCCCGCGGCAGACAGCAGCGATAGGCCGTGTGTCGCCTTCGCTCCCATACGACACTACGCTGAAGCGCATTGATGTTCCTTGGCGCGGGCTGCCTAGCCGCGCGTGTATGATGCCGATAGAATACCGAGCTAAACCGTGGGATCGAGGAAGTATGGCAGAAAATTCCAGGCCCATCCGTGTCGGTCTCATCGGCTACGGATTCGCGGGAAAGACCTTTCACGCTCCGTTGATTAGCGCAGTCCCCGGGCTATCCCTGGTTGCCGTGTGCTCGCGCGATCCGGCCAAGGTGCTGGCCGATCTACCCCAGGTCGAGGTGGTGGCCGACCCCATAGGATTGGCGACGTCCAGCAGCATCGACCTGGTGGTGATTGCCGCTCCCAATGACACTCATGCGCCCCTGGCACGCGCCGCGCTGGGGGCGCATAAGCATGTGGTGGTGGATAAACCCTTTACCTTGAACCTTGCCGATGCGCGCGAACTCACGGCCCTTGCCGATCGACAGCAGCGACTGCTATCGGTGTTCCACAATCGCCGTTGGGACAGCGATTTTCTGAGTGTTAAGCAGGCCATTGCCGACGGCGTGATCGGCAGCGTGGTGCACTTCGAATCGCATTTCGATCGCTTCCGGCCCGAGGTCCGTGCCCGCTGGCGCGAAGGCTCCGGACCTGGGAGCGGCGTCTGGTTCGATCTGGGGCCGCATCTCGTCGACCAGGCCATCCAATTATTCGGTGTTCCCGATCGCGTACTGGCGAGCATTGCGTTGCAACGGGTCGGGGCGCTGTCCGATGACTGGGCTCATGTGGTGCTTGAATACAGCGGCCGACGCGTGATTCTCCATGCAGGGATGCTGGCCGCTGGCGGCGTGCCGCGCTTTCTGATCCACGGCACTCAAGGGAGCCTCATGAAGCGCAAACCGGATCCCCAGGAGGCGCAGTTGCTTGCCGGCATGAAGCCGCACGCGCAAGGCTGGGGGGTGGATTCCGACGCGATGCTGCTTTACGACGGCAGCGGTGGCGAGCGGCACATCCCGTCATTAACCGGCGATCAATCCAAGTTCTACGCGGGTATTGACGCCGCATTGCGTACTGCCGCACCCAATCCGGTCCCTCCGATGCAGGCCATCGCCGTGGTGGCCGTCATCGAAGCGGCGATACTCGCCGCACAATCCGGGCAGGCGACGCTGCCCGAGCTCACCGACCAAGAGCGCGCCGCATCAGCCTGACTCCGGCCTAAACACCACGTTCACTCGCAACCCAGGCCCCGCGTCCCGCAACTCGAGCCGAGCGCCGTGCAGCTCCGCGACGGCCGCGACCAGCGCCAAGCCTAAACCGTGCCCCTCGGTGGAGCGACTGTTCGAGAGCCGATAGAAGCGTCGCAACACTTTCTCGCGTTCATTAAGGGGTATGCCGGGTCCCCCATCGATAACGGCGGCGACCGGACAGCCGTCGGTCAACTCCAAGGTCACTTGGATGGGCGTCGCCGCCGGCGTATGGTGCAAAGCATTCTCGATAAGATTGCTGAACATTTGCGTCAGCAACTCCTCATCGCCGCGGACATAAATGTCGTCGGCTATGCTGCGCGACAACGGGTGATGGCAGTCCTCGGCCACGGGCAGGTAGAGCTGGTAGATCCGTTCCACGAGCTCGGTTGCGCACACCGAACTGAAGCTCTGTACCCGAGTGCCCGCCTCCACCTGCGAAATGCGCAACAGCGCGGAAAAAATAGACAGCAAGTGATCGGTATCGTTGATGGCTCGGGATACGGCCACCGAATAGTCTTCCATGCTCGAGCATCCGGTGCGCGCCAGCTCCAAACGATTTCGCAGGCGCGCGAGGGGCGTACGCAGGTCATGGGCGACATCGCTCGACACCTGCTGCAAATTCTCCAGCAGCGCGGAAATGCGATCCAGCATGTCGTTAATGGCCTGGGCCAACCTATCCCATTCGTCGCCTCTCCCGCGCAAGGGGATGCGTTCGTTGAGATGTCCCACGATGATGCGCTCGCAGAGTTGGGTAATGGCATCGACGCGACCCATGAAGCGGCGGCCGAGAAACAAGCCTCCGAGCACCGCAAAAGCGCACGTGCCGAGTGCGATCCACGTGAAGGCGCCCAAAATACGCTCTCGAGTGATCGCGAGCGATGCGAGGTCGCGCCCGACGAATAAGCTGGCTCCATCGCCGATATCTGCGCAGACTCCCAAAATACGCCGCTCTGGGCCGCGCCCCGCGGCCGGCAGGGTGATGGTGAAGTTTCCCTCCGCGCATGTCACCACCGGGAGGTTCCCGATGACGGCTTCACCCTGGGCGTTCTTGATGACCATATAGGCATCCGGGGCTAAGGAGTGACGATGCCGCGGCGTGGTTTCCGGCGTTCCCAGACGCTGTCGCACCACCTCGACGGCCTCATCTAAGCCTTCTTCGCGATAGCCGTTTCTGACCGTGGCGATGTCGGCCTGGTTGGCGCCGACCAGCGTGCTTCTTTGGGTTCCCTCAACGATCCACAGCACCGTGAGGATGAGAGCGCCGGTCAATGTCAGGAACAGCAACGCAAACAGCGCCGCCAGTCGAAACATCTCCGCTTTGAATATTCTAATTGAGCTCAACGAGTCGATATCCGACGCCGCGCACCGTCTGTATGGCGTCTATGTCGCAGCCGGCGTTGAGACGCGCACGGAGCCGGCTCACATGACTTTCCACCACACTGGTGTTGGGATCGAAATGGATGTCCCACACATTCTCGAGCAGCATTTTGCGTGTCACTGCGCGATTGACTTTGCGAACCAGATACTCCAGGAGGCGAAACTCCTGCGGCAGAAGTTCGACGGCTTGGCCGCGCCGCGTGACGGTGCGCTGCAGTAAATCCATTTCGATAGTGCCGGCTCTCAAGGTCGATTCGACGGGCGGAATGCGCCTCGTCATGACCCGAATGCGGGCCACCAGCTCGGCAATCGCGAAGGGCTTGACCAAGTAATCGTCGGCGCCCGCCTCCAGGCCCTGAACCCGGTCGTCGATGCCGCTCATGGTGGTGAGGTAAATGACCGGAGTGGATTTCTTCAGGCGCAACGCCTTGACCAACTCCAAGCCGTTCATGCCCGGCAGCATGCGGTCGACCACCATGGCCTGAAATTCTTCGTTCAAGGCCGTGTCGAGCCCTTGCAACCCGTCGGCCATGTGAGTGACCTCATACCCCAGGTCACGAAACTGCTCGACCAGGGATTGGGCCAATTCGACATCGTCTTCAACGAGCAGCAAACGCATGGAATAAGAACAGTCCCTGTATATTCTTGGCGGGAAGTGTAGCGACTGTTCCGACTCTCCGTCACTGTGTTCGTTCCGGTCGTGCATGACTGGGGGTCCTGGCTGGCTAATAGCGGAAATCCAGGGGTCAAATATACTTGGTGGGGGCATGGGGACAGCTTACAAAGTTGTACACCCGTCCCCACCGCCGCCTTGCTAGGCTGCTCTCGAGTTGCCGTATCGGAGATCTATGCTGTCGGGGGTCAAATTCGTCTGTGTGGCGTCCACCGCTGCATTGACGCTGATGTGTACGGGCTGCGCGTTGCAGTCGCCGAAGCCGGTAGTTCCCGCTACCCCGGACGCATTCGCAAATCTTCAAGACCCGGAACAAGGCCATTGGCCCAGCAGCGAGTGGTACCGGGGTTTCGCCAGCCAGGAATTGGACGCGCTGATCGCGCAGGCCAGCGACGCTAACTTGGATTTGGCGGCGGCGCGGGCTCGACTGGCCCAGGCGACCGCCCGCGCTAGGCAGGCCGGAGCGGCACTTCTCCCCAGCGTCGACGCCGGCGCTGATGGAAATTTCCTGGCCGGCCATTCGACCAATGGGAATGCCCATGAGACCGACTGGTCGGCGCTGGTGTCAGCCAGTTACGAAGTGGACTTTTGGGGCAAGAATCGCGCGACTGCTGCCGCGGCGACCTATTTAGGCGCCGCAGCACGGGCGGATCGCGATACCGTCGCATTGACCACCTTGGCCGGGGTGGCCGACGGATATTTTGCCGTGCTCTCATTGAATGAGCGCCTGGAGGTGGCCCGCTTGAATCGCGCGGCCGCCCGCAGCCTGGTGGATGCCATTGAAGTGCGCTTCCGAGCGGGCATGTCGAATCCAGTAGAGCTGGCCACTCAAAGGGCACTCCTCGCCAATGCCGAAACCACCATCCTAGAATTACAACAGCAACAGGCAGAATCCCTCACGGCTCTCGCGTTGCTGGTGGGCCAACCGCCGGAAGGGTTTCACATCCCTCCCGAGCCATTGGCGGCGCTCATGGAGCCGTCGATTGGGGCGGGCCTACCCTCGGAACTCTTGACCCGGCGTCCGGATATTTACGTGGCCGAGGCGAATTTGCGTGCCGCCGATGCCAATTTGGTCGCGGCACGTGCCGCACTGTTGCCGTCCTTGAGTCTGACTGCGGCAGGCGGCATCCAAAACCCAGCTATGCAGGCGGCCGTCATTACCTTGTCGGGCGCCGGGCCCACGCTGAATCTTGGCGCCGGACTCATGCAAACCATTTTCGATGGAGGCCGGCTGCGAGCGCTGCGCGCCGAAGCGCAGGCCAAGGACGAGGAGTTGGTCGCAGCCTATCGCGGCGCCATCCTCGCGGCATTCGTCGATGTGGAGAATGCCTTGTCCGCCATACATCATCTGGAGGCCATGCGTGATTTTCAAAACGAAAGCCTCGCACAAAGCGAACGCGCCCTCGAGGGTGCACAGCTGCGTTACCGCCGCGGGTCGGGCGATTTCCTGACCCTGCTCGAAGCACAACAGATCCTGTACGCCGCGCGCGATCAATATAGTCAGTACCGGCTCGCCCGTTTACAGGCTCGCGTCAGCCTCTGCAAGGCACTGGGCGGCGGCTGGCACCCTTAAGAGTATCCAATGACGCACCGATATATGCTGTTCCCTCTGCGCCGAATCCTGGCCGCTATGACGTGCGCGACAGTCCTAGGCTTGAGCGGCTGTCACCAAGCACCCTCCGTCGAGGCGGCCAAACCCGTAGACGCCAAAGAGGCGCAAGCACCTGTCGTCAAAGGCGAGGAGCCCAAGGTGGCAGAAGGCGTCACATTACCGCAGGAGCAAGTCGACAAGCTGGGCATCCTCACCGAGCCGGCGAAGTCCGCCGACTATACGGCAGAAACCGCAGGCTACGGCGTCGTGGTGCCTCACGATACGGTGGCTGCCGCCGTCGCCGAACTGACTACCGCTGAATTGACCGAGAAGCAGACCCGAGCCGCCCTCGCGAGAGCACAGAGCCTCAACGGAACTCCGGGGGCCCTGTCCGCGGAGGTGGAAGAAACCGCGAGCCGGCAGTCCGCCGCGGACACGGCGGCCGAGGTACTCGCGGCACAGCGTTTGTCCGCCGTCATTGGGCAGAGCCCCGCCTGGCAGGCCGCGCAGAACAAGCCCATGCTCCAGGACCTCGCCGGCGGTAAGATCAAACTACTTCGGGCAACTTTCCCTCTAGGCACGGTGCACGGGCAAGCGCCGAAAACCTTGAGGGCGGCGCATCTCGATGCCATCCAGAGCGCCTCGCCTCAGGCCGCACTGGGGACGAAACTGACCTCGATATGGGATGCCCCGGCCGATGTCAGCGTCCCGGGGCGCAGCTTCTTCGCCCTGCTCAAGGGCGGTGACTATGCCGAAGGCGAACGGCTGTTGGTGTGGGCGCCGGGTGCCGGCCCTGCGCAAGCCGGTGTACTCCTACCGGCTGCTGCTGTGGTCATCAGTAACGGTAAGTACTGGTGCTACGTCGAAAAGCATCCGGGCAATTACCTGCGCGTCGCGGTAAACACCGACCGGCCGCTGGCGGGCGGCTATGTGGTCACCGAGGGCGTCGAACTCGGCGACAAGGTGGTCACGTCGGCCGCCGGGCTGCTGCTGGCGCGTGAAACCAATTCCGATGCGGACGCGGAGTAGCGTTGATGCGCTCACTGGTCACACTCTGTGTGCGTCACTTCGGCGCTGCGACGACGCTGACAATCTTGGCCCTGGTGCTTGGTTGCTGGGGCGCCATTAAATCCCCTCTGGACGTGTTCCCGGAATTTGTGCCGTCCCAAGTGGAGATCCAGACGGAGGCACCGGGCTTCTCCTCACAACAGGTCGAAGAACTGGTCACGAAGCAAATCGAAAATGCCGTCAATGGGTCGGCCGGATTGGCGACCATGCGGTCCGAATCCATTCCCAGCCTCTCATCCATCACCATCACCTTTGTCGACGGCACCGATGTGTACAACGCCCGCCAAGGGGTCGCGGAACGGCTGTCGGAACTCGGCGGCAGCCTGCCTACCGGCGTTGGCATCCCCAAACTATCGCCGCTGGTGTCCAGCACCATGGACCTATTAAAGATCGGGCTGGTGTCGAACAAGGTGGATGCCTACACCTTACGCGACACGGCTGACTGGGTTATCAAACCGCGCCTCTTGGCAGTGCCGGGGGTGGCTCACGTCATTGTGTTTGGCGGCGCGGTGCGGCAAATCCAAATCCTGCCCGACCTGCATCGTCTCGCCAGCTTCGGCATTACGTTGGCCGAGATCTGCGATGCGGCACGAGCTGCACTGCCCTTGCGCGGGGCGGGGTTCATCGACACCGCGGCCCAACGTATCATCATCAATTCGCCCATTCCCGAACCCGATGTCAACGTCCTGAGTCAAGCCGTCGTGGCCATGCGCAACGGCACGCCGATTCTGTTACGCGATTTGGCACAAGTGACCCAAGCGCCCGCGCTGCGTTCCGGCGATGCCCTGGTGATGGGCAAGTCCGGAGTCCTGTTGTCGCTGGCCAGCCAGTACGGCGCGAACACATTGACGGTTACCCGGGAAGTGGAACAGGCGCTCGCGAGCCTGCGACCTTCCTTGCAGGCGCAGGGCATTACGCTCTATCCCGCTCTGCATCGCCCAGCGAATTTCATCGAGCGTGCCCTGGGGAATCTCAGAGAATCGCTGGTGATCGCAGCGGTACTCATTCTCGCCGTGCTATATGCTTTTCTGCGCGACGCGCGCGCGGCGTTGATCGCCTTTACCGCCATTCCATTGTCCTTGCTGGCGGCGATCGCGATTCTCGACCACCTAGGCATGACGCTCAATACCATGACGCTGGGCGGCTTCGCGGTGGCGCTCGGCGTGTTGGTGGACGATGCCACTATCGACATCGAGAATATTCTGCGCCGCCTCAACGAGAATCAATTGCTGGGCCAGCCGAAATCCCGACTGGATGTGATTCGAGAGGCCTCTTTGGAAGTACGCGGGCCCGTCGTTTACGCCACGGCCGTGGTCGTCGTGGTGTTCCTGCCGGTGATATTCACAACCAGCGTGCAGGGGCACTTCGTGGGGCCGCTGGCACTCGCGGTCATCTCTTCCGTGCTGGTCTCGTTATTGGTTGCCATGACGGCAACGCCGGCGCTGTGTGCCCTGCTGCTGCGGCCGCGCACGCGCTCGCCATCGCGCTGGTTGGCGCGGCTCAAGGCACTGCAGATCGGGGCTGTGCGGGGAGTCGCGATACATTTTAAGTGGGTGGCCAGCTTGTTGATCGGCTGCGTGATTGCCGCAGCGGCCGCTCTACCCTTTCTGGGAGGGACGTTCATGCCGGACTTTCGGGAGGGCCACTTCGTCATGCAGGTGAGCAGCTCGATTCCCGGCACCTCGATCGACGAAATGCTCGACGTCGGCAGGCGCATCAGCGCCGATGTGTTGGCGTTGCCGTATGTACAAAGTATCGAGCAACAGGTAGGCCGGGCCGAATTGGGTGAGGACACGTGGGGACCTCACCGAAGCGAATTTCATGTGGAGCTCAAGCCCGCGGCCGCCGTCGATCAACAATCCGTTCAGCAAGAACTGCGGCGGATACTGGGGCAATACCCCGGCATTCAAAGTGAAGTGGTCACCTTCTTGGGCGATCGCATCAGCGAGAGCCTGAGCGGCGAAACGGCGCAGGTAGCAGTGAAGGTCTTCGGCGATGATCTGGATGCACTGGACGCGACGGGAGATAAAATCGCCGCGGTACTCGCCAAGGTGCCCGGCATTGTCGACCTGCAATTCAAACGTCAAAGCGGCACGCCGGCCTTGGCCCTGCAGTTGCTGCCACAGGCGCTGGCCGCCAATGGTCTCACGGCACAACAGGTGCTCGACACTGTGGAGTCCGCGTATTCGGGTACGAAGGTGGGGCAGACCTTTCGGGGCACGCGTACCGTGGACACGGTCGTGCTGTTGCCGCCCGAGCTCAGAAATCAGCCCGCTCGTTTGGGCGAGCTGTCCATAGCCGGTGCGCTGGGCACCGTGCCCCTGTCGCAGGTGGCCCGCATTGCCGTGTCTCAGGATCGGTATAGCATCGAGCATGACGGCGGCCAACGGCGCGTGAGTGTGACGTTCAACGTCGGCAATGGTTCACTGCAGAACGTGGTGCAGGAGGCGCAGCGGACCATTGCGGCGCATGTCGCCCTGCCCAACGGTGTGTTCCTGGAGTTCACCGGCGCCGCAGCGGCAGAGCGGCAGACCCGCAACCAACTCTACCTGTATTCAGGCTTTGCACTGGCGTTGATCGTCATGATTCTATTCGTGTCGTTTCATTGGCGCGTCAACGGCTGGTTGGTGCTCGCAAACCTGCCTTTCAGCTTGATTGGCAGCGTGCTGGCCATCGCCGTCACCGGCATTGGCATTTCCCTGGGTACCGTCGTGGGGTTGGTCACCGTGTTCGGCGTGAGTGCGCGCAATGCCATACTGCAGTTGTCGCATTACGAGCACCTGTGCGAGGTTGAGGGCGCTCCCTGGGGTCCCGACACCATGATGCGGGGTGCCAATGAAAGGCTGGTGCCCATCTTGTTGACCGCGGCGGTCACCGCCTTGGGACTCGCTCCGCTGGCCATTGGACTCAACCAGCCCGGCCAGGAAATCGAAGGGCCCATGGCGGTGACTGTATTGGGCGGCCTACTGTCCTCGACGCTGCTGAATGTGTTTTTTTTGCCCGCGCTGGCGCAACGGTACATTCGACGCTCGGGCCAACCAAACCCGCTACCGTCCGCGGAAGCGCCTGGCATATCATGATGGCCCCACAAGGAGCCGACTATTGGATCTCTCGCATTGGAACGGTGTACCGCATCCGGAACGCATTGTCTTGGAAGGCCGCTACGCGCGCCTAGAGCCGGTCGATCCGGCTCGGCACGGCGCGGACCTACTCGCGTCGGCGCAACGGCCCGGCGCGCAAGACCGCTTCCGATATCTGTTCGAGGAGCCTCCCGCCGACCTCGCCGCGTTGACGCCTTGGCTGGAGCGGGCCGCAACCTCCACCGACCCCCTATTCTTTGCCGTCATCGACCGCTCGACTGACCGGGCGGAAGGGCGCCAATCGCTCATGCGCATCGATGTCACGCACGGTGTCATCGAAATCGGCCACATCCTCTGGGGTCCCGCGATTGCTCGCACGCGGGTGGTCACCGAAGCGCTGTATTTATTTGCGCACTATGCCTTCGACACCTTGGGCTATCGGCGCTTCGAGTGGAAGTGCCATAACCTCAACGCACCCTCCAAGCGCGCCGCACTGCGCTTCGGGTATACCTTCGAGGGTGTGTTCCGTCAGCACATGGTTGCCAAAGGCCGCAACCGCGATACGGCGTGGTTCGCCATGATCGATGCCGACTGGCCCAGGCTGAAGGCGGGCTATGAGGCGTGGCTGCGGCCGGAGAATTTCGACGCCGACGGGCAGCAGAAAACCAAGCTGACTTTTCCGAATGAGTAAGCCTACCGCAATGCATATCCCAGCGCCTGCGCGGCATGCTTGAGGGGATCCAAAAGCACGTCGTCCGCCAGCGCCCGATGAAGCTCGGGATGCGGCGGAAACAACGGTTGCCGTAGTGCCCGTTCATTGAGAGCCAATGCCGGCGCGCCGGCATGCATGGACGACGCATACACGATGCCCTGCGCCATGGGGAACGCGGCATAAAGGTCGCGTGCCCAACCGCGCGCCCGCGGCCGACTCCCAGAATGAATGGCCATGGAGGCGCCCATACGAGTGGCGAACTCGCCCGTGAGATCGAGTAGCTGCAGCGCCGCGGCGGTCTTGAACACCACCAGCCAGGGCGCCTGGTAGACCCGGTCGATGCGGCGCGTCGCTTGGAATACTTCGGCAAAACACGTGCGCGCATCCGCTGCTGCGTAGTACAACCCTCGGTCCTGGGTCTGCGGTTGCCCCGCCTCGCTCGCCAGATGATGATCCCATCGGGCATTGAGCGGTCCAAAGTAGCGGAACTCATTCCAACCCTGTGGATGGGCGCTTGAGGTGTAATACACACGGGCTAGGGCGGATCCCGCCGGCAACTGAAGCCAACTCGGCGCTAGGGCACCGAGTGCCGCCGCGCCGGGAGCCTGCGGAAACTTGGGCATTGCGGCTACTCGAAGCCGCGCGCCAGCTCGACCACCGTCGCGATCGACTCTCCTCGCAGTAGCCATTCACGCGGACTTAACGCACGGTCTCCCACTTCCAAATCCGCTGTCCGGGTGAGAAACCATTCCGCGACATCGAGGGGATTCAGTGCCTCCGGCAATCCCGCGAGCACTTCGCGCAAACCCGGCAGCACCTGGCCCCGTTCGAATTGGAACCGCGGCAGGCGGCGTTCGCCGTCGTACTCGATGCCGAATAGGGAATGTTCGCGCAGCCGCTGACGAATCCGACTGACATCGACCTGCAGCAGCTCAGCGACCTCCGCGGTGGTGCGACTGGTTTCGAGCAAGGCCATATAGTCGATGATGGAGGCCACCAGCGGATCCTCGCTCGCCTCCCCTGCCCACGGCGTTATCGTCAACTTCACCGACTCCAGCGCCGCCACTTCTCCCGCGCTCAACGAACTTGCGGTTGACTGAGTGGTGGGCTGATCTCGTAGGGGTTCGTTCTCCAGCAAGCGCCGTCGCGCCTGGGCATACAATCGGGCTGGAACCTCGATGGTGTCGTTATCATTCATGAGCGTATTTTCCCGCATTCTCCTGTCGAGCGCAAGCGGGAGCTATTTTGCCGGTAATAGCACCGCGTTTTTCCCAGAACTTTTTGAGAATAGCTATGTAACACAATGATTCTATTTGATCTTAATATGTCTTATAAGCCGATAGATCGCTAGGAGCGTTGCGATGAGTTCGAGTGAGGGGAAGCCCCGTCTGTTTGGGGGAATCGAAGCGGGGGGGACCAAGTTCATTTGCGCGGTCGGCGATGCCACCGGCGAGATCTTGGAGCAAACGAGAATCGATACGCGCGATCCCGCCACCACCCTGGCGGAGGTACAACGCTACTTCGAGGCAGCGCAGGATCGATGCGGCGACATCGCGGCACTGGGAGTCGGCGCCTTTGGTCCCCTGGATTTGCGCCCCACGTCGTCGACCTACGGATTTATTACCAGCACGCCCAAGCCGGGCTGGGCCAATACGAATTTGGCCGGCATCTTGACCCAAGGCCTCAAGGTACCCGTGCGCCTCGACACCGACGTGAACGGCGCAGCCTTTGGCGAACTACGCTGGGGCGCAGGCCAGAATCTTAGCAGCGTGGCTTACGTCACCGTGGGTACGGGTATCGGGGTGGGCGCCGTGCATCATGGGCGCGCCGTCCATGGTCTCATGCATATGGAAATGGGGCATGTCATGGTGCGTCGACATGCCGGCGATTCTGCATTCGCCGGCACGTGCCCCTTTCATGGCGACTGTCTCGAGGGGCTGGCCTCTGGCCCGGCCATACTGGCGCGAACGGGCTCCGTCTTTAGCTCTGCGGCACCCGCCGAGCCAATCTGGACATTCGAGGCGGACTACTTGGGACAGCTGTGTGCCCTACTCGTGTTGAGCCATTGCCCACAGCGCATACTCATGGGCGGCGGCGTCATGCAGCCCGAACTGTACGCGCGCATTCGAGAACGCATGCTTTATTGGCTCCAGGGCTACGTCACGGTGAAGGAGATTGAGAAAGCGCAGTATGTGATGGCTCCCGGTCTTGCAGCCTTGGCTGGCATCAAGGGAGCCCTGTCGTTGGCGATGGACGCGGAAATATAGGACAGGCATTTGAAAACCATTGGCCTCATCGGCGGTATGAGTTGGGAATCGACGATCCCCTACTACCGCCAGATCAACGAAGTCGTTAAAGCCCGCTTGGGCGGTCTTCACTCCGCGAAGCTCCTTCTGTATAGCGTCGACTTTTACGATGTCGAGCGATTACAGCATGCGGGCAACTGGGCCGCGGCCGGCGGTCTGTTGGCGCAGGCGGCTCGATCCCTTGAGCTGGGGGGAGCCGACTTCCTTGTGCTCTGTACCAACACCATGCACAAAGTGGCGCCGGACATCGAGGCGGCTGTGCGCATTCCTTTATTCCATATTGCCGACCCCACTGCCGCCGAAATCAAGGCCGCCGGCTTGTCGACGGTGGGCTTATTGGGGACGCGTTTCACCATGGAACAGGCATTCTACAAGGACCGCTTGTGCGAGCGTCACGGCCTGGAGGTGATTACACCGGAGGCCATGGACCGCGACGTCGTTCATCGCATCATTTACGAGGAATTGTGCCTGGGAAAAATCCTAGACGCTTCGCGCTCGGAGTATCGACGCGTGATGGCGGATCTCATCCGGCACGGTGCTGAAGCCATTATTCTTGGTTGCACCGAAATCTCGCTGCTGGTTACTCAGGAAGACTCGGCGGTGCCGTTGTTCGATACGACCAGCATTCATGCACGTAAGGCGGCAGAATGGGCCTTGGCTGAGTGATTAGGGAAATTCGCTTGGAAGCGGCGATATGCCACCTGCTGTCACTGACCCGCCATTTGATCTTGATAAATATATTGTCAAGATAGCCGGAGATATTCGCCACACAGGCGCCCATGCCGGACTTTCCCTATATGGCGTACCTGCGCCTTCGGATGCGCACCCCTCGGCCCGACGGCCTGTCTTCACGAGATTTTTACTTTTATCGACGCAACTCGCACGGTTGGGAGCAGCAAACGGCGGCGATCATGACCCCGTTTTCCGAAGCCGCTGAATAACGGCTCTACGTGTTGGATCTGCAAACCCTACGGGATTTCAACTGCAAACATTGGCTATTCCAACGCGAGCTACGAAGGGCCGATGACGACGATTTTCGCTCATGCTTGTAAAGCGCCAGCAGAAATTCAACGGTAATTTCGCCGACTCCTGTTGGTCTCCTGGCAGTTTGGACGCGAATCGCTTAGAGTAAAGGCCTGAACAAGCTGGGGTGGCCTCAAGGGCCTGAGATGCGGGCGGCGTAAAGACGCAAACCTGCGAACCCATTGAACCTGATCCGGCTAGTACCGGCGGAGGGAGCATGGGTAAACGACTGTCTGCTAGCATTCTTCTTTCCCTATTCGCAGTAGCGCTGCCGGCCAGCGCAAGCGATTCCAATACCGACTCGCAACTGGACGAAATCATCGTCACCGCGACGCTGCGCAGTGCGCCGATTATCGATGTACCCGCAAGCATTACGGTGCTCGACGCGCAGACCTTGCGCGACGCGGGGCGCACAAATTTCGAGGACGTGCTCGGGCTCGTCCCGAACCTTAACTGGTCGGGAGATACTTCCCTACCGCGCTATTTCCAACTGCGCGGCATCGGCGAACTGGAACAGTATCAGGGGGCGCCCAACCCGTCGGTGGGCTTTCTCATCGACGACATCGACTTCAGCGGTCTCGGCACCGCCGGAACACTTTACGACCTCGACCAGGTGGACGTGCTGCGCGGTCCGCAGGCGACGCGCTACGGCGCCAATGCGCTCGCGGGCCTCATCTACCTGCGCAGCGCCGAGCCCACCGATACGTTTTACAGCCGGGTGGATCTCGATGGCGGCGACTACGGCACCCATTCCGAAGGCGGAGTCCTGAGCGGTCCGGTGGAATCCCTCGATTCGTCGTTCCGCCTCGCGGCGCAGTACTATTACACCAACGGCTATTTCCGCGACCTTTACCTGAATCGTGACGACACGAACAAAGAGGAGGAGATTACGCTGCGCGGCAAATGGCTCTACAAACCCTCGGACCGCTTGAATGTCGAGCTCACCGTGCTGCACGTCGCCATCAACAATGGCTACGACGCCTTTACCATCGACAACTCGCGCAACACCGAGTCCGACCAGCCGGGCGTGGATTCGCAGCACTCGACCGGCGTGTCGCTGAAGGCACACTACCTGGCGACCGACACGATCGGCCTGACGGTGCTCGCCACCTACGCCGATTCCATCATCAAATACAGCTACGACGGCGATTGGGGCAACCCCGTGCTCTGGGCACCGCTGGCCACGGTGTATCAATATTCTGAGATCCAGAACCGCGATCGGACCACCAAGACGCTCGAACTGCGTCTCGGCACCGAATCGAATCAGGGCTTCGGCTGGCTGGCCGGCGTCTACGCCAGTGAACTGAACGAGAGTCTCAGCGATCTCAGCCTCGGGATCGATCAGCCGCTCGGCACACCGGTCGATCCCGTCGACGACCAGAGCGACAACGTGATCGACAGCGGCTACCGGGCGCGCAACATCGCGCTGTACGGCGAACTCGATGGTGACTTCGCGACCGCCTGGCGCTGGTCCGCGGGCCTGCGGGGAGAACGCTGGAGCGCCCGTTATGCCGGTACCACCACCTATTTCCTCGGCTCGAACGTGGGCTATACCTACGGCCCGGTGGCCGTCACGCAGGTCGAGGGGGTGACCACGGCGAACTTGGAACCCTCGAACGACCTGTGGGGCGGCCACGCCTCGCTCACCTACAAGCTCGACGACGAGCAGTCGCTCTACGCCACCCTCTCGCGCGGCTACAAGGCGGGCGGGTTCAATCTAAGCCAGGGCCTTCTGCCGAGTCAGCTGTATTTCAAATCCGAAAGCGACGTCAATCTGGAGACAGGCTACAAGGCCGACCTCCTCTATCACCGGCTCAAGGTCAACGCCGACATCTTCTATCTGCAGCGCCACGACGCGCAGATCAAGACCAGCTTCCAGAGCGTGGCCGACAATCCCGACGATTTCGTGCTCTACACCGGCAACGCCGCGAGCGGCCGCAACTACGGCTTGGAAAGCGACGTCGAATGGCGGGTCGCCGACCGTGTCACGGTGGGCGCCGACCTCGGCCTGCTGCAGACGCACTTCGAGAACTTCGTGGTGGTGGCAGGCTCGACGCCGATCAGTGTGTCGCGAGAACTCCCCAACTCGCCGCATTGGCAGGCCGCGGTGAATGCGACCTACCGCGATCCGCGCGGGCCCTTCGCCCGCGTGGACGTGACCGGCATGGGGGGATACTACTTCGATCTGCCGCCGAACCAGACCACGTCGAACCCCTATGGCCTCGTCAACGGCAAGATCGGCTGGGAAGCCGGTCGCTGGTCGGCCTATCTGTCGGGCCGCAACCTGCTGGACAAGCGCTATCCGGTGCGCGGATTCTATTTTGGCGACGTGCCGCCAAATTTCCCGAACGAACTATATGTCCAACTAGGTGATCCACGCACCTGGGTTGCCAGCGTTACGGTAAAGTTCGGCGGAGCGACCCGTTGACCACGGAAAAGGAGGCGCGTCAGGATACAAATACAGTCCACCAAAAAAACATATGAAATGATGGACTGCGAACGTCGCTCGACCGGCGAAGTCACTTCTTTCAATCCGCGAGAATTCTCGAAGTCGGCCCGATTCCTCACGAGGATATGGCACGATTCTTCAAAGAGCAGTTTTTGCGCGGCAAACGCGAACTCCGCGCCGATACGCTGCAGGCAATTTTTGCACTGGCCGGCGAGTCGTCGAATGACCAGCAACAGCTGGCCTATCACCTGTGGACACAGTCAACGCCGGGACGCGTGGGCAACGACGAACTCAGGCGGGCATTTTCGGCACTTCTTGCCGAAGTGAGCCGGCGGGGTGAATTGATCCTGGATGCCGCCACACCCGCACAGCGGCGCGTGCTCTTTGCGACCGCCATCAGGGAAGACGAAGAGACGTCCACGGATTCTTTTATCCGCTTCACCGGTTTCAAAAATAACAGCTCGGTTGGCGCGGCGTTGCGACCCTTTTTGAAGGGGAACAACGCAATCCTAGAGAAGCGCGGTAGCAAGGTCCGCTACCGCGAACGCTTTCTGCGAGTGTGGGTGCTGTTGCAAGTAGTCAACATTCCCAGCTTATTTCCTGCCGGCCGACCCTTTCTCCACAGTGGTGAGCAAGGTTTGTTGCTGTCGTATCTCGCCAATACATGAGTGCGGCTCAGCCTCTAATTCTTCAAGTTGAACCGCACTCGGAAGGCGTAGCAGGAATCCACCGGTCGACCGTCGTCGGTCGAAGGACGATAGTGTCCTGAGCCGGCCTTCGCGAGATTAATAGCCCCGCCGTCGAGTCGGTCGCTTCCCGTGGACTCCTCGATGGAAGGCTCCGAGGTCAGACGACCTTTGCTGTTGACACACACCTTCACCGTTGCCGCGCCCGTCTCGCCCTTATAAATAGCTGCCGACGGATAGAAGTCGTCGGGAATGGGGAAACCGCTTCCGGGTCCGCCCGTGACATGTCTAACGGCGGGAGGATCCGGAGTATGGGACGGCTCGACCAAATCCTGGCCCGTGTTCTTTGCTATCGGCGGCGTCGGATCGACAGTGTTCGGATCGGCCGCCTCAGTGGGCGGCAGATAATCCGGCAGCGGATAATCTACCTTGGGTGGATTAAAACCCGTGGGCGGCGGTGGCGGCGGCACGGCATCCTTCGGTACGACCGGGACCGGCACAATGACCGTGGGACCCACATGACTGGGGAGGAACTTCACATCCAGTCCGACGACAAAGGCGTAAAACACTGTGATATGTAAGCCGGCCACGACGATGAACGCCGCTGTTCGGCGCCACGCAGGCGGTAACGAAGATCCAGAGCCAAAGCCGCCACCCGCCACAGGACCTGCGGCCGCCGGCAGCAATCCCAGCTCGCGATCATGAGCAATGACGCTCGTCGCCCAACAACAACCTACTGCGAAACGCAGGCGCGACAGGCTTCCCTGGCGATCCGCCAAGTCGGCCAGCCACTCCTCCTCCAGTCGCTCCGACAACGCACCGGGAGCGCGCTTGGCTGCGCGATGAATCAACCGATACGCCACCCTGTCAGCCCAGTTCACCATTCGCTCGGAAGTCATAGACCACCCTCCTGGTACCAGCGCGGGGTGCGCCGGTTCATGCCACAACACCACGGTTAAAGCTTGCGAACACTTCGCTGGCGCGCCTCAAGCCAGTCGGAGTCAGACGATAGAGACGACGGCGCGGGCGGCCGGCGGTCGCTGGGTCAATGGACTCCCAACGACTGACAAACCAACCCGCCGCTTCCAGGCGCAACAGAATGGGATACAGAGTCCCGGATGCCAGGCCGCAGCGCGAATGCACGTCCGAGCCCGACAACTGATCGGTTGGGTTTTCAAGAAACGCCTCCAACACCTTGAGCGTTTGGAGGGACATGCGGATTTCACGATCTTGCTTAGCCATGTAGTAACTCTACATAGGGTGCGGCGACAATGCAAGCCATGATGTGGGTGGTGACATAAGACGCCTTCTAGCCTAATTCACGCGGACGTGTGCCCTCTGCAAAAGTCAGTCCCATATTTTTAAGAAGACGGCGGGAGCCCACGGAAGTTCGATCCGCGGCGAAATGAAATTCGGCGTCTCTCTGCAAGGGTATTTCCGCCGGGTCCTGGCGTTCTACCGTCATGGAGCACTCCAAGCAATGAGGAATAAAAACAGCGTAACGGACGCCGGCCATCTGTTCCAAGGCAATTTGGATTCCTCCATTCGTGCATGCTGCAAATGGCTTCATCTTCTGGTACCGTCAGCGATACTCGCTTAATCCCTGTACGGATCGACGTCTCAAGCCATGAAGCACGCGTTCAAACTACTAAGCCTCCTGCTGGTGTTCCTCGTAACACAGCATGGCGCCGTCGTTCACGAACTCGGTCATGTCGTCGGCGCCGTCGGCACCGAACTCAATGCCGGCCCCAGCACCACGGACACGACTTGTGCGCTGTGCCCGTCATTCGCCCAGGTGGCCACTGCCGCATTCACGCACACCTTCACCGTCCCTCGGTTGGCGCGCGCGTCTGTGGAGCGCAGCGTCGAGCCCCAATTCTCTGCCATTAGCGCTGCGGTCCCTCAGGCCCGTAGTCGTGGACCGCCTGCCCTAAGCTGACCTTCTCCCGGAAGCACTGAACTACGGGTAATACCCGCGGTTTGGTATCGATCAGCTATTGCGGAGTTTCTTTCATGTTCAGATTTTTCCCTATGGCGGCAGCGCCAGGAACGGCTGTGGCCGTCGCTTTTTTGAGCTTTACCTCCCCTGTTTTGGCCGACGGCGCTCCCGCGGCCTCAGCGGACGGTTCCAGCACCACTACCCTTCAATCCATTGTCGTGACGGCGGAAAGCCTCGACGCGAGCCGCGCGAACATTCAAACCCAGACCGGTGCCTCGACCTACACCATCGATGCCGCAGCGATTGCCGCGACACCGGGCGGCGACAACACCTTGCTCAATCAAGTCATCTTGCAGGCACCCGAGGTGGCCCAAGACTCCTTTGGACAGTTCCATATCCGGGGCGAACACAATGGCCTGCAATACCGGTTGAACGGGATTATTCTGCCCGAGGGCATTAGCGTCTTTGGCCAGTCGCTGGATCCGCGCTTCATCTCATCACTGAGCCTCATCACGGGTGCATTGCCCGCGGAATATGGCCTACGCACCGCGGGCATTATCGACATCACCACCAAGAGCGGCATCGAGGCGCCGGGCGGCGCGATATCTCTCTATGGCGGCAGCCATGGCACCGTGGAGCCCAGCTTTACCTACGGCGGCGGCGCGGGGTCCTTCAGCTACCTGCTGACCGGGGACTTTCTGCGCAACGACCTCGGCATCGAGTCGCCCGACGGCAGTTCCAATCCCACTCACGATCATACGACCCAATATCATGTCTTCGGTTACTTCGAGAACATCTTGGACGACTCCAACCGGGTCGCTCTCATGTTGGGAAGCTCGGTCGGCAAGTTTCAAATTCCCGACTTGAATGGCGAGCAGCCGTCGCTGGGCTTGGACGTCAACGGACAAACCGCCTATCCCAGTCAGGCTCTCGATGAAAACCAGCGCGAGGTGACGCAATTCGGCGCCCTCAGTTGGCAACATTCAGCCGGCCCTCTCAACGTACAGAGCTCCTTCATCGCCCGCTATTCCAGCCTCACTTTCACACCTGACTGGCTCGGGGACTTGTTATACACGGGTGTGGCGCAAGAGGCTTTCAAGCAAAACGTGGCCTATGCGGGACAATCGGATGCCGCCTATCAGCTCACCGATAGCCATACCATCCGGGGTGGCATGTTTCTGCAAAGTGACCATTCCATTAGCAACACCACTTCCCAGGTACTGCTCACCGATAATGCCGGTGTGCAACTTACCGATGTGCCAACGTCCATAGTCGACGATGGCACCAAGACGGAATGGATTTATAGCGGCTACCTTCAAGACGAATGGAAAGCGCTGCCCTCATTGGTCATCAATTATGGCCTGCGCTTCGACAAGTTCACCGCCTTCACCAGCGATAAACAGTTGAGCCCTCGTTTGAACGTGGTGTGGCAGGCATTGGACGACACGACCGTGCACGCAGGCTATTCGCGCTACATGTCGCCGCCGCCATTCGAACTGGTGGGCGGCAGGGACATTGGCTTGTT
>Ga0302310_10001021_pt1 | contig 24448 bp, 21 predicted proteins | sample III_Palsa_N1_2_FD_200451 | JGI IMG/M metagenome (GOLD analysis project Ga0302310, IMG submission 200451) | Peat permafrost microbial communities from Stordalen Mire near Abisko, Sweden - III_Palsa_N1_2 | ecosystem: Environmental > Terrestrial > Soil > Palsa > Peat permafrost | place: Sweden...
ATTTGCCGAATCCCCAATCAGTACGGGGGTACTGGGTGGACTTGACATATCGCTATAACACTCCGATGCTACGCGCCGTGTGTTACCGGTAAGTCACATTGACGCGTAAGTTAGTTACCGGTAAGTAACATGTCAAGAGGAGGTGTGTCATGAGCGTAGTGAAAGCGGCCCAAGCCGCTGTAGACAAAGAGAATATTTCCGAGCATCCGAAACCGCGCGTACGCGACCGGATCTTCGAAACGGCTTGCGATCTGTTCTATCGCCACGGCATCCGCGCCGTGGGCGTGGATACCATCGCCACGGAAGCCGGCACCAACAAGATGAGCTTCTATCGCAGCTGGGCGTCCAAGGACGAGCTGGTGGCGGAATACCTGCACAACGAGGAGCGCGAGGGCTGGGTCTGGTGGGACGAGATCATGGCCGCGCATCCAAACGACCCGCGCAAACAGGTGGAAGTGCTGTTCGACGCGCACGTCAAGGAAACCTGCAAGATGGATTCGCGCGGCTGCCCGCTGGCCAACGCCGCGGTGGAGATCACCGAGCCGGAGCATCCGGCGCGCGTGGTGGTGGAACACTACAAGGGCGAGATGCGCCGCCGCTTCCGCAAGCTGGCGCGCGAGATGGGCGCGCATGAAGCCGATGTGCTGGGCGATGCGCTGATGCTGCTGTGGGAAGGCAGCTACCTGACGCGGCTGACCTTCCAGTGCCAGCATGGACCCGCGCACAACGCGGCGAAGGCGGCGCGGACTTTGATTGCGGCTTATACGGCTTGAGCTTTGGCCGCCTGAAGCAGACAAAGCAACCGATGTGCTGAGTCCCTCGGCTGCGCCCGGGATAAACGCAGCGAAGCGCATCGTTTACCGCGGCTTCTTGCGCGACTGATGCGCTTCGCTGCGCTCAGCACATCCACAAACGCGTGCTTCGTGTAGAGCGAGCCTGGGGGCCAAGCATCCCACGCAGGCGTCCGCAGGCAAAAAGAAGGCGTCGAGGCCTGACACCGCGACGCCCAAGTACAGCCTCATTCGATATCCGGCCGGCGCTTGTTTCTGCGCGCCCTTGCCGCTCTCCCCATCTTCACCGGCCGCAATCCACAATCTTGCGCCTGGCACACCCCATCCGCTTGCGCGGAAAATTCAGAACCCTGATCACACACCGGCAATACCCAGCGGCCGGTGCGGCATGGGGGAATATAGTGAAATTTACGTGATCCGGGCAAGGATCAATGTAAAGAAATCTCGACAATTAACACTGGGGATCGCAATTTGCACGAAACAGGTGCAAATGTCGAAGACAAGTGGCCTGATTCAGTAAGCTTTATGTAAGAAACTCGGAGTTTTGCGGCTGCTTGGGCCTTGCTGCGCGGGCAATGCCGGCCGCCCTGCCCGGCACGGCCGCGTCGGCACTCCCGCTTTACACACCGGACCAGTTGAGTGCTTCGATACGCCTGCGTCGGCGCCGCTGGCTCGGCACGACTTCTGCTGCGAGGCCAGATCCTTGGCCGCGTTTATCCCGGGCGTAGCCGAGGGACTCAGGATGACCAGTAAATCAGCCGCGCCCCCGAAGAAGCCTAGGCGTTCTCGATGAAGCCCGCCGCCGGAGGCTTGCCCAGGGCCAGGACTTTTTCCTCGCCGTCGTCGGCGACGTGGCGCATCAGGAACGAGGTCTGGCGGAATTTCTGCGAGCTGATCCACCAGCGGCCGCCGCTGCGCAGGTACTCGTCGCGGTACTCGCCGGCGAGATTGACCACGGTGCGTTCCTTCAGGTTGATCTGGGTGAATTGCAGATCCCATACGGCGCTGGCGCTGTCCGGCCCGGTGATCACGATCTGCGGGTTCTGGCCGTGGTGGGTATCCATGACGTTGGGATTGTTCACGGCCAGCTCGGTGAAGACCTGGACCCAGCCTTCGCGGTCGTTGAAGGAGGGGAAGCCGTCGGCTTCGATCACGGCGCCGTGCTCGACGAAGCACTCGCGCATGGTATCGGGCTGCTTGCGGTCGCAGGCACGCAGGTAGCGGGCCTTCAGCTCGCGGATGGCGTTGATGTCTTCCAGCGTGCGCAGGCGGTGTTCCAGTTCGGCGACGGTGCTCATCGTGCTGTGCTCCTCGGCATGTCGGTGATTTTCTGAGCGCAGCCTAGCAAGCGGCGCCGCACCGGGCGTACGCCAAGCGGACTAAGCGGCATAGCGCGAAAAGGATCGGAACCCGCTTCAGGGACTGGCGTTGAGCACACCGTTCACCAGGCTGTATTGCGAAACGAAGGTCCAGATGGCGCTGGAAGCATCGATGGCGGACGAGCCGCTGCCGCCGCAGGCGGCGTTGACCCCCAGGGGATAGTACGAGGCGCCGGGCCAGACGTGGCCGGCGCCGGCGATGGTGCAGAGCTGTACGATGGACCCGCTGGCGCAGGCGCTCGCGCTGCACAGCAGGCCACCGGGGCCGCTGGTGAGGGTGGTGCCGGCGGCGCAGGCATCGCGCGACTGCCAGTTGGCGATGGTGTCCGGCACGCTCTGGCGCTGTACCTGGTCGAGGCCGGTGCCGACGCCGCCGTCGAAGCGCACGCAGGTATCGGCCAGGCCGTGGATATGCAGGACGGGCACGGGGTGGGTGAGGTCGCAGCTGTAGGTGGCTAGCGGCGGGGTGTCGCTGTAGTCGAGCTGGGTCTCGGTGGCGGCGACCACGGCGATGGCAGCAACCAGATCGGACAGTTCGCAGCCGCCGCGATAGGCCAGGAAGCCGCCATCGGACATGCCGGCGAGGTAGATGCGGGTGGGATCGCTGATGCCCTGCGTCGCCAGGGCGCCGATCATGGCGCGAAGGAATCCCACATCATCGACGTTCTGTGGACCTTCGCCGCCACTGTTCCAGACACCCCAGGACCCAAAAGCGGTGTTGGGCGCGACCACGGCAAAGCCTTTCGCATCGGCCAGGGCGGCAAGGCCGGTGTAGCCGGCAAAGCCGGAGCCGCCGGCGATGTACGGATGCAGCAGCACCACCGTGGGCAAGGCAGCGCTGATGTTCGGCGGGGTGTGGACGAGGTAGCTGCGGCTGTGCCCATCGACCTCGATGGTGTAGAGCCGATCGGCCGCACAGAATGGTGAAACGCAGAGCAGCAGCAGCGCGATGGCAACCGTTGCTACGGTCTTCATGCAACCTCCGATCGTCCTTGATCGTGATTGATGGCCGGCGCAGCGTGCCGGGCCGGTCCGTCATCTTCATCCATGCATCAACCGCATGCGGCCAGTGCGGCCCCGCCGGCATCCCGCCCGCGAGGCCGCCCCGGCCTCACCGCCCTTGCTACAGGGCGGGCACGACCTTGCTGATGTCGAAGCTGCCCCAGCCGGTGACGTCGTCGAAGCCGACGGCGGCGCAGTAGTCCTTCTCGCTGAGCAGCTTGTTGAGCAGGGTGTAGAGGCCGTTTTCGCCGGTGGTCATGCCGGAATTGCAGCCGGAGGTGATGTCGTGGAACGCGCCGGCCGTGGCGGCGGCGGTGTAGATCAGCGGCGCCGCAAAGGTCAGCTTGTTGCCGTGAGCGGATTCCGCGCGGGCCCACAGGCCGGTGGACAGGGGCGCGGCGAGGCTGGTACCGCCGACCTGCTCGGAAGCGCCGCTGACGATGATCTCGGCGCCGGAGTTGGGGTCGGCGTCCATGGCTACGTCGGGCACGATGCGCGCGGTGTTCTTGGTGACGCTCTGCTGCCAGCTCGGCGCGGTCTCCTCGGTGCTGACGCCGCCGCCGCCGCCGATCCAGGTGACTTCGCTGGCGTAGCTGGTGGCGCCGTTGGTGTCGAGCGTGGTGCCGCCGACGGCCACGACGTAGGGCGAGCTGGCCGGGTAGCTGACCTTGGTGCCGATGCCTTCCTGGCCGTCGCAGCCGATGTAGGCACCGCCGTCGCCGGAGGAGATGAAGAAGGTCTGGCCCTGCATCACCGCTTCCTCGAAGATCTGGTCGGTGGCGGCGATGGCGCCGCTGCTCTCTTCCGAGCTTTCGCATTCGCCCAGGGAGACGTTGACGGCCTTGACCACGTTGCCCATGACGGCGTTGTTGTAGGCCACTTCCAGGTCCGCGTCGTTGAGCGAGGCGGCGTTGTAGAAGTACAGGGTGCTGACGCCGCCGGCCATGGAAGTGGAGCTCTGGCTGTCCAGATCCCACTCGTCGAGGCCGCTGGTGTCGGTGCCATTGGTTTCCGAGGGCACAAACGCCAAATTCACCGGGGGCAGGCCATTCTGGGTTTCGTAGGTGCGCAGGTCGGTGACGACCTGGGTCAGGGTGCCGTCGGAGATGATGCCGATGTCGGTGTTGGAGCCGCTGACGATGCTGCCGACGTCATAGATCGCCGGGAACTGCACCGGCACGTGGCCGGTGGCGGCGGCCGCCAGCGGCAGGGCGGCGGATTTGGCGGCGGCGTGCACGATCATCGGGTGGGCGATGTTGGCGTTCTGCAGGCCGGTGACGGCGAGCACGATGCCGTCCAGCTCGTCCGGCACCTGGGCGTCCTGGGTGTTGGCGTAGACCGTGCGGTTGTTGTAGCTGTACTGCATGATCTTCGTGTTGAAGGCGGACTCCACCAGGGAGCGCTTGCCTTCGGCGGTGACCAGCAGATTGTTGGCCGACACCACGATATTGGTGAAGCCGGCGCGACTCAGATAATCGACAACGAGCTGCACCTGGCTGCTGCTGGGGCCGTAGGCGGCGGTGAATTCGGCGGGCGACAGGGTGGTGCCGTAATCGGGGCTGAGCAGGGTGTGGGTGCTCTGCACCAGGCGATCGAGCGAGGCCTTGTTTTGCAGGGCGAGGCTGATCGTGATGTGCATCGGCGCGGTATCCGGCAGGGCGCCGAGCAGGGTGGCCTTCTGCAGTACCTGGGCGTGCGAGGCGGTGCCATGCCAGGCCGCCTGCGCCGTTGCGGACAGGGACAGCGCCGCCAGCCCGACCCCCAAGCTGACCCCGGATACCGCAAGTTTCCTGAACTGGCTGGGAAGCATGTTTCTTTCCTCTCCTTGGTGGCTGGCGAACCGCCAGCAATCGTTATGTCGCATCGTGAGCCGCATCGGATGCACCCAAGCCGCGCAACAGCGGCGCACCGGGAGCGCGCGAGGCCGGGCGCCGGCGGACGGAATACGCCCGTGTGCCATGCCTCGCAGCAATCCTGAGTAGCCCCTGCCCGCTCATCCTTGAGCCCCCGAGCCAGCTTGTCGTCTGCCATTTGTGCAATGAAAGGCCGCCGCCGTCAACCCCCGAATCGGCCTTCAGCCCGGATGACGCGCCCGGCCGGCTTTGCGGCGTCCCCGGCGCGGGGGGAGGCGGGCCTGCGCCGAAGTTCCTCAATTCCCGGGGAAATTCCGTGCGCGATGCCGCACTTAGGGGGCCATTGGGCCGGCCAGAACCACCATTCGTCAGGTAAAAGCTGGTCCTTTAGGAGGACTAGCCTTTACCTGTCACGGTCTGCCGCTACACTGGCTCATCGGTGCGGATCGCGGATGTTCGGGCTTCAATTCAGACTCAGGTGCAAGCATGGCTCTTCACTATTACGATCACACCCTTGGACGCGAACGGATCAAGCGGCGCTACCTTTGGGCGGCATACGCCTTCATCGGCGGCGTGCTCGCTGGCGTAACCATGGCGCACCTGCTGTAAGCGGCAGCGCCGCCGGCCACCGGGCCGGAAACTACGTGCCGAAAGCTCCCCCTGGCTTCGCTGCCGGGGTCTGTCCCGGGACTTTTCCTCCACCAGCACTTGCACAGGCCGGCCGGCGCTAAGCTTGCGGCGACCTATTCTCCGCGGCGCGGCGCCGGGCGTATGATGCTGCGCAACGCCCCGTCTGAAGGGCACCGGGCCGGTCCGCTTCGAGCGCCGGCACCAGGCAAGGAGGAGAGGCTCATGGGGAACCGGCAATCGACTACGGCGGCGTCGCGGCTGGCGCTGGCTTTCGCTTTCGCGTTCGGCTGCGCCGGCGCGGCGCGGGCGGCAACGCCGGGCTCGCCGCTCGGGGCGGCCTTCACCGTTTCCGCCGCGGGAGAAGAGGCGGAAACGCCGACGGTGGCGCGCAGCAGCTCCGGCGCCTTCGTCGTTGCCTGGATGGACCGGGTTGCCCTGCCCGGCAGCTATGTGCTCAAGGCCCGGCGCTACGACGCGGCGGGCAATGCGCTGGGCACGGAATTCCAGGTCAACCAGATATCAGTGCCGCCGGGAAACGACGTGCCGGCGGTGGCGATGGCACCGAACGGCGAGTTCGTCGTCGCCTGGCCGGACCTGGGCGTCGGCAGCACCGCCGCCGCAGGTATTTATGCGCGCCGCTTCGGCGCGGACGGTAGCCCGCTGGGCAATGAATTCATGGTCAGCGCCGCACAAACGGCGGCACAGGTGAAGCTGGCGACGCTGCTCGGACATTTGGGCACCATCTACCCGCCCACGCCGATCGACGATGTTTCGGTGAGCATCAACAGCGCCGGCAACTTCGTGGTGGCCTGGGACGAATTCAGCGCCGCGGCCGCAGTGCTGTGCCTGGGCGAGGTGGCGATACCCAACTGCATCTCCACCAACCCCACGGAAATCCTGGCGCGCCGCTACAGCGGCGGCGGCACCACGGCGCAGGCGATACAGCAGGTGGACTACCGCCTGGAGGCGACCGCCGCGGCAAACCTGACCGACCAGATCGATGGAGCGCCCTCGGTGGCGCTGGCGGAGGACGGCAGCTATGCCGTGGCCTGGAGCCGCAGCAATCAGCTCGACGCCGGCCCTTATTTCCGGCGCTACGACAGCGCCGGCAACGCCACCACCCTGCTGGCGCAGCAAGTCAGCGACAACAGCGCCTGGGCCATCGAAACGGGGCGGGTGGCGCTGGCGGTGGACGGCGCCGGCAATTTCACCATGGTCTACCTCAAGGGCACGCGCAACGGCGAGTCCTTCGGCGAGCCGATCATGCTCTATGCGCGGACCTATGGCAGCAAGGGCACGGCATCCGGCGCCGAGTTCCGCGTGGACGACGGCATGAGCCCGAATCAGGGCGATGTAACCATGGCAATGGGTCCGGCCGGCGCGTTCATCGTGGTGTGGGACCTGCTGGACGAAGCTTCCGCCAACGGCAGCCGGGAGATCTACGCCCAGCGCTTCGACAGCAGCGGCAACAAGCTGGGCGCGAACTTCATGCTCGACGCGACGCCGGCAACGAATGATGCGGACCAGATGCCGGGCGTGGCCAGCGATGCCAGCGGCAATTTCGTGAGCGTGTGGGAATCGGGCGTCTATATTCCCGGGGTTTCGCTCAGCTATAGCGTGACGGCGAGGCTGTTCGCGGGGCCTTGATTGGGTAGCGGGGCGGTCATTAGGTTGGCCAATCTTGCGGTACTCGAAAAGACCTGAAGGTTTACCGGCCGCCCCGGGCACTACAATCCGGGCACCATGAAAATCCTCATCGCCATCCCCAACCAGGACTTCGACCCCACCGAGGTGGCGGTGACCTGGCAGGTGCTGAAACTGGCCGGGCACGAACTGCATTTCGCCACGCCGGACGGGCAGCGCGGCCATGCCGACCCCATCATGATCAGCGGCGAAGGCCTCGACCCCTGGGGCTTCATCCCGCTGTTGCGCAAGATCCGCCTGATCGGCCTGAGCCTGCGCGCCCAGGGCGGCGCCAGGCGCGCCTACCGCGAGCTGGAGCTGGACGCCCTGTTCCTCAAGCCGCTGCGTTACGAAGACCTGCGCGCGGAGGACTTCCAGGCGCTGGTGCTGCCCGGCGGCCACGCCAAGCGCATGCGCGCCTACCTGGAGAGCCCGGTACTGCAAAGTTTCGTGGCCGACTTCTTCGACAGCGGCAAGCCGGTGGGCGCGGTGTGCCACGGCGTGGTGCTGGCCGCGCGCAGCATTTCGAAGAAGACCGGGCGTTCCGTGCTGTATGGGCGCAAGACCACGGCGCTGACCTGGAAGCTGGAAAAGTCCGGCTGGCTGCTATCCAAATTCCTGGCCCGCTTCTGGGACCCGGACTATTACCGCACTTACGGCGAAGCCAAGGGACAGCCAGCGGGCTACATGAGTGTGCAAGCCGAAGTGACGCGGGCGCTGGCGCGGGCGGAGGATTTCATCGACGTGCCACGGGATGCGCCGCATCAGTTTGCGAAGACTAGTGGGGTGGTGCGGGATTCAGCGACCAATTCGAAGTCGGCTTGGGTGGTGAGGGATGGGAATTATGTTTCGGCCAGATGGCCTGGGGATGTTTATACGTTTGGGCGAGAGCTTGATGCTGTCCTGCGGACAACGCGCACCCCAATCACAGATCCACTCACAGGCGACATAGTCTCGCTCAGGGGCCACACTTGACGGACTTCATGAGCAGCGGCAACTCATCTGTCGCAACAAATAAAGCCTTATGTCTATAGGTGACGGCAAAAAATTCCTACTAGTAATCGCCCACCATTCTTAGACAATTTATCCGGACACCCTAACCCTCTCCCCCAAGGGGATCTTTGCGAAAATGCTCTGACTGAGGGCATTGAAGCGGAGATCACCGATGGCACGTCATAACGGGGGACAACTGGGTCTGGCCGAAGCGCTGATCCACCCAAGCATCGGCAAGAACGCGCAGTTGGAGCGCATCGGCGAACTGGTGGACTGGGCCGCCATCGAGCAGACCCTTGAGGTGCCCCCCGAATTTCGTCTTCCAAGGGTCGATGAGTATCATTGAGACCTGAAGGATGACGAGATGAAGAAGATACCGAAGCAGGAATACACAGCCGAGTTCAAAGAGCTGGCTGTGAAGCGGGCGCTTGAAGTGGGGGCCGGCACGACGGCCCGGGAGCTGGGCCTGGTCGAGCAGACGGTGCGCAACTGGGTCAAGGCAGCCCAGGCCGGCAAGCTGAATCCTGTCGGCGCCAAGCCGGTATCGCCGGAGCAGATGGAGCTGGCGCGGCTGCGGGCTGAAAATGCCCGGCTCAAGATGCACCTTGAAATCGTAAAAAAAGCGGCGGCGTACTTCGCCAAGGATGCGCTGTGAAGTACGCCTGGATGGACACGCAGCGACGTGCTTTTCCCCTGCCTGAGCTGTGCGCGGTACTGCAGGTGAGTGCCAGCGGCTACCGGGCCTGGCGCCGGGGCGGTACGCACGACACGCCGCGCCTGAGCCCCGCCCAGGCCGTGGCTTTGATCAAGGCGATCCACGCCGAGGTCAAGGGTGCTTACGGCTCGCGGCGCATGCACCGCGAGTTGCAGGGCCGCGGCCACCGCATCGGGCTGCACCGGGTCGAACGGCTGATGCGCGAGCAAGGTATCCGGGCGCGCCACAAGCGGCGCTACAAGGCCACGACGGATTCCAGGCACGCGCTGCCGGTCGCGGAGAATCTGCTGAACCGGCAGTTCACGCCGGAGGCACCGGACCGGGTGTGGAGCGGCGACATCACCTACATCCACACTGGCGAGGGCTGGCTGTACTTGGCCGTAGTGCTGGACCTGTTCAACCGCGAAGTGATCGGCTGGTCGATCAAGCCGCGGATGACCGCTGACATCGTCACTGATGCCTTGGCCATGGCCTGGTTCCGGCGCAAGCCGCAGCCTGGGGTACTGTTTCATAGCGACCGAGGCAGCCAATACGCCAGCCAGGTCATGCAGGCGAGGTTGGCCGGCTACGGCATGACCAGCTCAATGAGCCGCAAAGGCAACTGCTGGGACAACGCGCCGACCGAGAGCTTCTTCAACAGCCTCAAGAACGAGCGGGTCCATGGTGCGCGCTACGCGACCCGTGCACAGGCCACTGCGGATCTGTTCGAATACATCACGGTGTTCTACAACCGGAGACGTCGCCACTCCACGCTGGGTTACTGCTCGCCGACTCAGTTTCTGCAAGACTGGATCAGCAAGCATCACCAGCAAAACCTGGCGGCATGAGAGCGGCCCGTTGGAAGGCGAAAAACAGCGGGCACCTCATATTGCGGTACCGGACAATATCAGGGGGGTGCCGAATGGGCTGCCGTGTTAGACCGCAAGTGCCATACTGCCGTGTTCGGTCTAATCAGCGTTGGGCATCACAATGAGGAGTGATGGAACGGAATGAACACTAAGTTCAGTTTGCTTTTTATGTTCGGCTTTTCTTTTTTGTATTTCGGAGCCTCAGGTCTATTCTTGGCTTACCACCCAGAAACATTAATGCGTGTCTATTCGGTCTACACCGTAGTTGGGCTGTCCATGGTTGTGATTGGGCTGCCATTGGGGTCCTTGTATCGGAAGCAGGTACAGTTAGAGAAGCTTCTCGCTGAGCTTGGCAAGGTCAAAGGCACGTGAGCGTTCTGCTGCCCAACTGTCGGTTCAAGCGGACGTCCCTGTCACGAGCATTTGTGCCTTTCGTGGCCTGTTTTGCGGGCCGGCGCTTAACCTGGCGTTGACCGCTTATGTGGCAGGTATCCGGCAGCGAGTTTAAGGGCCGAATGTTGCAAATTGTGACCCTGCGGCCGGAGGAGCATTTTGAACAGCCACCGAAGCCAGAAGCAGCTTTGTGACGGGCGGGGTGGTTGCACCGCATGCATTGAGGCAAAATTTTCGGCGGGACAGTGACGAGCCATCAACCGCGAGGATCAGCCATGACCGGACCGCGCCAGGAACACTTCCGCATGTTTGCCCTGTACAACCGCTGGGCCAACCAGCAGCTGTACCGGGCGGCCGCCCCGTTGAGCGCCGAGGCGCTGGCTGCGGACCGCGGCGCTTATTTCAAATCGCTGCTGGGCACGCTCAATCATCTGCTGGTGGGGGACCGCTTATGGATGGGGCGGCTGGAAGGGGTGAGTCCGCGGGTCCTGAAACTGGACGAGATCCTGCATGGGAACCTTCCGGACTTGCTCGAAGCCCGGCGCAAGGAAGACCAGCACATCATCGCCCACGTCTTCGCCCTGGAAGAGGAGCAGCTGGCCGCCAACGTCGACTACCAGACTTCCAGCGGCGCGCCGCAAACGCAGCCGGTGCATCAGGTGCTGTCCCACCTGTTCAACCACCAGACCCATCATCGCGGGCAGGCGCATGATCTGCTCTGCCAGATCGCGGGCGCGGCAAAGACACCCTCGCTCGACCTGCTGGTCTATCAGCGCTTTGCGGCGAAGGGCGACGTCCCCTAGAACAGGCCCTAGGGCTGAATCAGCCTATTCATCCCCATTCATCCCCAGTCATCTGGCTATTGGCACCTTGCTTGCTTGATTGAATCGCCTGCCGGGGGTTGCCTTGCAAACGCAGGGCGACGGTGGGCGTAATAGAAGGGCTCAAGGGTCTCCGGACAAAGTCCGGAGGAGCGCGTGTCACGCAATGGCCAGCGTGGCGCCGCAGCGAATGGCGTCATTGCATCAATAAGGGGGAAGCAAACCCATGTCAGGGAAAATCCTGCCGCACCGGCTTGTCCAGTGCTCACGCAGTCCGCTGTTCGCGGGCTGGGCCGTGGTCTCGGCCCTGGTCTTGATGCTCACCGCGCCGCTCGCCGCGCATGCCGCCTGGGACGCCACCCTGTCCAGGGCGGTTCCGCTCGACGCTTCCGCCGGCATGGCGCCGGTGCCGGCCGATCAGGTGATGACTGTCCATCTCAGCCTGAAGATCCAGAACAGCGCCGCGCTCGACGCGCTGCTGAAGAATCTCTACACCCCCGGCAATCCGCAGTACGGCCGCTACCTGACGCCGGCGCAATTCGCCGCCGCGTACTCGCCCACCACGGCGCAGGCGCAGAAGGTGGTCGACTATCTGCGCAGCGCCGGCTTCAGCAATGTCACGCTTGCCGCCAACCGCCTGCTGGTCGACGCCACCGGCACCGCCGCGGTGGTACAGAAGGCTTTCAACACGCAGCTGGTGCTGCTGCCCAATAACGGCCGCATCGTGCGCGCCAACGTCACCGACATGCAGGTGCCGGATACGCTCGGCGGCGTGGTTCTGGCGGTGCTCGGCCCGAACAATATGGAGCAGTTCAAGACCAGCCTGGAACAGCAGCGCGAGAGTGCCGTGCATCCGCCGCTCACCGCGCAGGCTTCCCATGCCCTGGCTGTAGCAAGCCATGCGAAAACCACGGCGGCCGCCGCCACCGGCCAGATCATCACCTCCTTCCCGCCGACCGCCTGGGACATCGCCTACGATGCCGGCGCTTCGCCGGACGGCACGCAGTCGACCATTGCCATCTCCACCTACGGCAGCGAAGACGTGGCCGTAGTCGAAGACCTGCGCCAGATGGAACGGCAGTACGGCCTGCCTTACGTGCCGGTGGAAGTGCGCGAAACCGCGCCGTTCAGCACGCCGACGCCGACCAGCAGCGGCGACGACGAGTGGGACCTGGACACCCAGTCCTCCACCGCCATCGCCCACAACGTCAAGAAGCTGATCATCTACGCCACCGAGGACACCTCGGACCTGGTGGACCAGTACAACGAGTTCGCCACCCGCGCCGACGCCATCGCCGGCAATATGTCCTACGGCACCTGCGAGCTGGTGGCGACCACGGGCCTGCTGCTGCCGGGCCCGGCCTCCTCCGACCAGGCGTTCAAGCAGGCCGCGGCCGAGGGCCTGAGCTGGCATGCCTCCACCGGTGACGACGGCGGCGTCTGCTCGCCGATCAACCTGCTCGGCGCGCCGCTCGCCGGCATTCCGCTGCTGGCCAATTACCCCGATTCCTCGCCCTACGTCGTCGCCGTCGGCGGCACTTCGCTGATCACCGATGCGAGTTACGACTACAGCTCGGAAAGCGCCTGGCTCTCCGGCGGCGGCGGCATCAGCGTGCTGGAAGCCGCGCCGGCCTGGCAGAAGGGCATCGTGCCCTCCGCCGCGCTGACTTCGATCCCCGGCCTCGGTCTGGTCGGCACGCTGCTGGGTGGTACGGGCGTTGGCCGCGGCGTGCCGGACATCGCCATGAACGCCGGCATCTACGTGCCGGAAATCGCCATTGCCTCGGGCGCCGATGTCATCGTTGGCGGCGAGCATGAAACGGTGGTCGGCACCAGCCTGGCCTCGCCGCTGGCCGTCGGCGCCTGGGCGCGCATGCAGAGCGCGCATTGCGAGGCGCTGGGCTTTGCCGCGCCCGCCTACTACGCCCTGGATACCGCCGGCGGCCTGTTCTCCACCGCCAAGGGCTTTCACGACATCACCGTCGGCACCAATGGCGACTATGTCGCCACCACCGGTTGGGACTACACCACCGGTTTCGGCAGCATCGACCTGGCCGCGGTCAACGCCGCCCTGCCGGCGCCGCTGTCGGGCTGCGACGCGGTACCGGCGGCGCCGCTGGCTCGGCTCAAGGCGAGCGGCAGTGCCGGCGCGGCGCCGCTGAACGTCAGCTTCGACGCCAGCGCTTCGAGCGATCCGGGCGGCAATGCGCTCGATTACTACACCCTCGACTTCGGCGACGATACCCTGCCGCTGCAGCAGACCACGCCGGTGTTCGCCGCGCATGCCTATGCCGCTCCCGGCGTCTATACGGCGAGCCTGACGGTGCGCAACGCGCTGGGCGCGGTCAGCGCCCCGGTGACTCAGGTGGTGACCGTGACCGGCCTGCCGCTGGCCTGCACCGCGCCGGGCAAGACCTTGCTCACGGTGCCCGCCGGCAGCGCCACCTTGCCGCTTCCGATCCCGATCGTCGGCGACCTGTTGCCGCCGATTCCCGATCCGCTGCCGGGGCAGGACCTGCTCTCCGCCAGCGTCGCCGAGCCGGCCGACATGCCGGGCAAGCTGGTCTTCACCATCAAGGTCAGCTCGCTCTCCAGCGTGCCGCCGCTGACCCGCTGGGCGGTGAGCTTCACCATTCCCGGCGACACCACGCCGCGCTACGTGTCGATGAGCACCGACTCCGGCACGCCGACCTTCTTCTACGGCGAGCGCGGCACCGTCAACGGGCTCGATATCAGCGTCCTGGGCCTGCTCACCCTGTTCGACGATCTCGGCCCGCTGGATGCGGCCAGCAACTACACCGCCGACGGCACCATCACCCTGGTGCTGGACAAGTCCGTATTCAACCTGACTACCGGCGAAACCCTGCAAGCCATCGTGGCGCTCACCGGCATCCGTATCGACCTGCCGCCCAGCCTCACCGGCGCCAGCACCGAGATCGCGGTGGGCGAGACGGTGGATGCCGGCAGCACCCGCTTCGGCTACACCCTGATCGGCAACGCTGCCTGCGGCACAGCGGGCAGTTCCAGCTCGGGCGGGGGCAGCAGTTCTTCGTCGGGCAGCGGCAGTTCCTCGGGGAGCGGCTCGTCCAGCAGTTCGTCGGGCAGCGGCTCGTCTTCGGGTGGAGGCAGCAGCTCGTCCGGTAGCTCGTCCAGCAGTTCTTCAGGCAGTTCATCCAGTAGTTCGTCTGGCAGCTCTTCGGGCAGCTCCTCGTCGGGCAGCGGTTCCTCCAGCAGCGGCTCGTCCAGCGGAAGTTCGTCTTCCTCTTCTTCTTCGAGCAGCGGTGGCAGCTCGGGTGTCACCTCGTCCAGTGGCGGCTCTTCCAGTTCCAGCAGCAGTTCGTCGAGCAGCAGCTCGTCGGGTGGGGCGCCCACTGGCGGCAGTTCCTCCAGCGGGTCCTCGTCCAGCAGCGGCTCTTCCGGCGGCTCCGGTTCGGGCGGCGGTGGCGCGTTCGGCCTGTTCTCGCTGTTGCCGCTGAGCGCGGCGGCCTGGCGCCGCCGCCGGAGGCGCCGCGCCTAGGACTTGTTTCTTGGGAGTTCCTCTCGGAATGATCCTGAAAGCGGGTGCGCTACACCGCGGCAGGTGGTCCAAACCAGGTGCTTAGCGCGCCGGCGAGCCCCGCTTGGCTTGGGTCTCCCGCCCAGGCCACATAGCCGTCGGGCCGAATCAATACTGCGGTGGGAGCGGGGACTGCCCCAAGTGCCGGAAGCTCCCATGATCCAGCGTACTTGGCGTCGATCAGCTGAACGCGATCCGCCCATGGAATGATGTCGAAGCCGCCGGGCTCGCCCAGGTTGAGGAGCAGCGGCCGGGCATGGTGCAGCAGGGTGAAGAGCCGCAGCGGGCCGCTGGCGGTGACGAGGTCGAGATCGGGTATGCGGCGTCCGAGCAGCGGATGTCCCTCGCCGAGGTCGTAGTGGATGTCCAGGCCGGACATCATCGCGGCGAATCGTTTGCGCGGTTCGTCCATGCCGAGGAGTTCGGACATTGTGTCGCGCAGCGCCTTGGTGCGTTCGTCCGGGCGGCGCAGCGCGACTGAAGCCATCGTGTGGCGCAGCACGCGCGCAGCAACCGGGTGACGCTCGGCATGGTAGGACTCCAGCAGGCTTTCCGCAGATATCCCCTTGACCACCTGGGCCAGCTTCCATCCAAGATTCACCGCATCCTGCACACCGGTCTGCAGACCCTGTCCACCGTCCGGAGCGTGCACGTGCGCGGCGTCGCCGGCGAGCAGCACCCGTCTGTCGCGGTAGCTCGCGGCCTGCCGGGTCATGTCGGTGAAGCGGGAGATCCAGGTGGGACTGTGGACGCCGTAGTCGGTCCCACATGCGGCGATGAGCGCTTGGCTCAGATCGCGCAGGCTGGGTTCGGCGGTGTGTCCGACCCGCGCTTCAGTCACCATGACCCGCATCGGGCCCCCATCGAGATAGACCACTTTGCCGTCGCGGATTTCATAGTTCACCTTGCCGAAGGAATGGATGCCAAGGGCAGTGCGGTGGATACCCAGTTCCGGTTCCGCGGTCATCTCGACCTCGGCGATCAGGTTGCTCGTCGTCGGATCCCAGCCGGGGAACTCGATGCCGGCTGCCTTGCGGATCAGGCTGCGTCCTCCATCGCAGCCGACAAGGTATTCCGCCCGCAGCGACCGGCCATCGGACAGCGCCACGTCGACGCCGCTGTCGTCCTGCTCGAAACCGGTCACCTCACGTCCGCGATAGATCGTCACCGCCAGCTCGCCAACCCAGCCGGCCAGGATGCGCTCGATGTGGTTCTGCCACAGACCGAGCGTGTAGTTGTGCCGGGTGGGAAAGTCGCTGATGTGCAATGAGACTCCGGCGAATCCCGCGCTCTGCGCCACCTTTCCCTCCGACAGGAACCGATCGGCGATGCCACGCTGATCGAGCACCTCGATCGTGCGCGAGTGCAGGCCGCCCGCCCGCGAGCCCGCGAGGTCCTGGCTGGGGCGCCGCTCGACAATCGCGACGTCGATCTTCGCCAGGGCCAACTCGCCCGCCAGCATCAAGCCTGTCGGACCTGCTCCGGCGATCACCACAGCATGTCGGGTCATTGCCGGATCCCATTAGGCATCACCCTCGCGAGCGGTGCATCACATTCCGCGACCGCCGCTGCGATGGCGTCGAAGCGGGCAAGTGCCGCCATCGGTTCGATGTACTCCTGCGTACCATGCGTCGATAACAAGATGCCCATTGCGCCTGCTCCACTGCGGTATAGGCCGGCGATCCTGCATCACACCCTGGGTCTTCCCGCAAGTCCCCCGACCCGGTATATTCTGAAGTGGGAAGAGTGCTTGCTCTTCACCGCGCTTCAGCGGCAACGAGACTCCGGCAGTTTCGCCAGCTCGAGTTCGACGTGGCTTGCGGCCATATCGGCCAATCCCTGCACCAGATCCTCGAAGCGGATGCTGGGGCTGGGCTCGGCAAATAATCGAGCTTGGCCCATTTAATCCACTGCAAGCTCTTACCACTTTACGGAACCTTGCAGAGGGAATCTCAGTGAAACCAATTAGTCTTTTGCAAGCCCTTGGGATGGCATGGTTTATAGCATCTATTGTTTTACAAGTCTTCACTACCGTTTTCTTCGTATTCTGGCTGCGTCGGCGTGGCGCAAAGCTTATTTTTGGACTAACGGGCGTTCCGGGATATCTCGAGCTGCAATACCTGGATCTGTGTCGGCGACAAGGGCGTAGTGCGAAGACGATTTTGACTCTGCGCGCAATCTTATTGATCAGTGCTCTACTGGCGGCAATTGTCGTGGTTCCACTAGCAATCATGACCTGAAGCGACAGGGCTTGCATCAAATGCGACAATTAAAGGGACCTGGCTCGAATATTTCTCTTCCCAACAAATGCTCCAACGTCCCCACCAATGCCTCCGGTCCCAGGGTCTTCTGGCGCGCCTGCATGTCATTATGCGATAAGACAGACAAATGTCCGAAGCGACTGAGACACGTCTTGCGGAAGCAAAGAATGCTCTAAGACGCGGGGACTTCGTTCAAGCGGAAAAACTATTCCAGACTTTGGCGGGATTAGGCTCAAGGCCCGCCCTCTTGGCATTGGGATACATCTACGAGCGTGGAGGACAGGGAGTTAATCGAGATTTTGTGGCCGCAAGACACTGGTTCGAACGTGCCCTTGTTGAAGCCAATTCGGTCGAGGCAGCTTTGGCTTTGGGACGATATTATTATTTCGGGCTGGGTGTATGCGTCGATTTTCGCAAAGCCTATCTCTACTACTCGAAGCTGGAAGGTGATCAGCACCCGGTGGCGCTGTACCGCCTTGGTATTATGTCTGAAAAGGGGAAGGGCACTTTACAAGATGTAGCACGTGCTCGAAATTTGTATCAGCGTGCTGCCAAGAAAGGGCATATTTATGGTTTGAAGAATTGGGCTGTGTTGGAAATTAAACGTGGAAATATTCCCGTGGGACTTGCACTATGGGGCGTCGCCATCATTCGAGGCACCTGGCTACATATGACTAATCCCAGTGATGCTCGGTTGAAGACTCATTGATTCTTTTCATCAGTCTTTTTGATTCAAGACGGCGCTTAAAAGCCACCTGCCAATCCATGCGAGTCAAAGACTCAGCACGAGAAAGATTATGCCGCCCAATATCAGTTCGGTGAGTGCTGCAACAGTGAATTAAAGGGGCCAGGCTGAACTGACCCGGCTTTAACGGCCACCTCATAACGGAGACTGGACTGCCTCCGGTTCATTAGACATTCCTAGCCTATGATTGGATTGCCTCGGAGGCTTTGCAGGACGGTGTGATTTTGCTCCGCTTCAGCGGCCGCTAGAGGCCGGCAGTTTCGCCAGTTCGACTTCGACGTGGCTCGTGGCCATATCGGCCAGCCCCTGCACTAGGTCCTCGAAGCGGATACTCGGGTTGGGCTCAGCAAATACTCGAGCGTGGCCCCTTAAATCAAGCCGTTATTATCACGGAGCTAAATTAGGGTGGTGATAATGAAATTAGACAAGCGCATCATGCTTGGGGGTTTCTGTGCGATGGCCGTTTTGGCGATATTCGCATTCGAATATGCTCCAGTCCCTCTAAAGAAGGAGGTACCTCCACCACCCAAACCGGTGGCACAAGCAGTCATGCGAGACTATTCGACAACTCGACCGACGAAGAAAGTATTGCCGACGGATCGTCCGGCGGTTGACTGGAACAAGGAGTTCCAAACCTCTTCCGACTATTTCCCGCTCCTTGCTAAGGCAGCTAAAGCGGGATTGGAAGGGGATGGGCGAGCAGCCTACTACGTGTCGCGGAAGTGGTTGGAGTGCGCGGCGGATGCTCACCAATACGGTAGCGCTGAGCATCCCGAGGAGAAGTTCAATGAGGCAATGAGTCAATTAGCGTATGCACCGCCTGAATTGATAGAGAAGCAGAGGAGGCGGTTTCATGCGTGCTCGGGTTTTTACAAACTCGGCGACCCTCACGGTAACGATGTGTTCGCAGATCTACCGAATCGGGAAGGAGGTTATAGGTCTCCTAAGTTCTGGATGGATCTTGCTTATCAGAATAACGATCCGATTGCGCAGACGGTGCATGCAGCATTGGCGGTGAGCTCTACGTCACCTAATTCAGACCAGATCCAAGTGGCGCAGACGGATATTAATAATGCGATTGCTTCTGGAGACCCAGAGGCGCTCTTCGACGCAGGAATGATGATTACGAATGGGCATTATATCGACCGTGTTGAGGGATTTGCCCTGTCGCTTGCTGCCTGTGATTTGGGGTATGACTGTACCGCAGCAAACAGTACCGATAGCGATCTTCCCTTTGGGGAATGCGTCGCGATGGGAACGTGTGCACCGGGCAGCGTGTTTTCTGACTGGGTGACAAAGAATATAGGTGCGGATGGGTATCGGTGCAACTTTTGGTGTGTTGTTGTTAGTCGTCTATCTCAGTGGGATGCGCGGAACTTAATGGAATAATCGAGCAGGAAAAGGCGAGCAGGAAATAACGAGAGGAAAAGGGGTCGGAGTGAACTGCCCCGGCTTTTGTAGACAATCCCGGCCCATGACTATGATTGCCCCGGACGCCTTGCAGGGCAGGGTGGCGTTGCTCCGCTTCAGCGTCCGCGAGGCTTCGGCAGTTTCGCCAGTTCGACTTCGACGTAGCTCGCGGCCATATCGGCCAGCCCCTGCACCAGGTCCTCGAAGCGGATGCTGGGGCTGGGTTCGGCGAGGTAGCGCACCACGGTGAAGATGCCGCCGTTGATGATGATGTAGCTCATCGTCGCCATATTGCGCAGCCGCATCAGCTCCGGGTGGTGCATCACATATTGCAAAGCCAGCTCGGTCAGCAGCTTCTGGATCGGCGCCAGTTGCCGGCGATGGTCGGAGTGCATGGTGTAGCTGGCGTACTTGAGGTAGCGCTCCTCATCGCGGTGCAGCAGGTCGCGGAAGCGCGACAGCAGCTCCACCACCAGGTCGCGGATATTACTGCGCACCAGCACCGGCGTCGACTGCCGGATCATGGCCACGATCTCGTCGACCATGTGCTGGTTCATGGCCCGGTAGATCGCCTCCTTATTGTCGAAATATTCGTAGAGCGATCCGACACTGATGCCGGCGATGTCGGCGATATGGCGCGTGGTTGTGCCCTCCAGGCCATGGCGGGACAGCGAGATGAAGCCCGCCTCCATGATCGATTCGACGGTCGCGCGGGAGCGGGCTTGTTGCGGTTTGCGGGGCATGGTCTATCCGAATTGAATCCGAACAATAGTTCGGATTACATTGACATCAATCAATGTAACGGTCAATGGCGTTATGCCTGACCTCCCTTCGGACATCCAGCAGAACCATCCATGCCCAGAAGAAAAGTTTCCAGACAGGCTTCCGCAGTCGTCACCGGCGCCGGCAGCGGCATCGGCCGGGCCTTCGCGCTCGAAATAGCCGCGCGCGGCGGCCGCGTCATCTGTTCCGACATCCGCCTGGAGACGGCGCGGGAAACCGTCGACAGCATCGTCGCGGCCGGTGGCGAGGCGCTGGCGGTGCATTGCGACGTATCCGAGCTGAAAAGCGTCGAGACGCTCGCCCACGAAGCCGAACAGTGGCTGGGCGGTCCGGTCGACCTGGTGGTCAACAACGCCGGCGTCGGCGCCGGCGGCAAGCCGGTCGGCGAGATTCCGATGGAGGACTGGCGGTGGGTCCTCGGCGCCAACCTGTGGGGCGTGGTTCATGGCTGCCATGTGTTCGCGCCGAAGCTGCGCGCCCTCAAGCGTGGCGGCATCGTCAACGTCGCCTCCACCGCCAGCTTCGCCGCGGCGCCGATGATGGGGCCGTACAACGTCAGCAAGGCCGCGGTGCTGGCCTTGTCGGAGACCTTGGCGGCGGAGCTGTCCGGCAGCGGCGTGGCGATCTCGGCGCTGTGCCCGACCTTCGTGCAGACCAATATCACCCGCGACGGCCGCATCAGCGGCAAATCGACGCAGCTGGCGGAAAGCCTGATGCGCTGGACCGGCATCTCCGCCGCCCGCGTGGCGCGTACCACGCTCGACGCCCTGGACCGCGGCCAGCTCTACGTCCTGCCGCAGCTCGATGCCCGCCTGATCTGGCGCCTGAAGCGCTATGCGCCGGCCGGCTACGCCCGCGGCCTGGGCCTGATCAACCGCCTGGCCAGCGTCTGAGCGGCGCGACTCCCTCCCATTCCCAATGCAAAAGAGCCTGACATGAATATCGATCTCGACAAGATGCTGGCCAAGGTCCGCAGCAGCCAATGGGCGCTGGCGGATATCGACTGGGACGCGCCCGGCGCGGAGCTGATCACGCCCGAGCAGTGGCCCAAGCTCAAGGCCTTCATGTCCGACCTGATGTGGATCGAGCATGTCGGCGCGCGCGGCTTCGCCGCCATGGCCAAGAAGGCGCCGAACGAAACGCTGAAGCAGCTCTACATCTACTTCCATGCCGAGGAGCAGCGCCACGCCAATACCGAAATGGCGCTGATGCGGCGCTGGGGCATGCTCGACGGCGAGGAGATTCCCGAGCCGAATATCAACCTGCGCCTGGTGATCCAGTGGCTCGACCAGTACAGCGACGACATGCCGCTGGAAGTGCTGGGCTCGGTGATCCCGATGCTGGAGATCGCCCTGGACGGCGCGCTGTGCAAGTTTCTGCTGGATACCGTCAACGACCCGGTCTGCCACCAGGCCTTCGCCCGCATCAACGACGACGAATCGCGTCATCTTGGCGTCGGCTTCCACGTGCTGGAGATGCAGGGCCATGGCAAACTCTACCGGATGGCCCTGAAGGCCGTCGCCACCACGCTGAATCCCAAGCTGATGCTGGGCATCCTGGCCTATCTGCCGCTGCTCAACCGCATGCGCGACAACATCGTTACCATGGGCCTGAAGGAAGAGAGCCTGTACTCGGCGATGCAGAAATACGAGCGCATCGGCGGCCGCACCGCCGCCGGGCGGCGCAATCCCTGGTTCCAGATCATCAGCCGCCACGGGCGCCTGGTGGTCAACCGCAAGCATTTCTACCACCGGCCGGTCGACGCGCTGGTGCGCCTCACCGACCACTATCCGCGCCGCCTGCTGCGGCCGGTGCCGACCTGGGTCAAGCAGCTCACCTATAAGACTACTGCCTGAATACCGCAACGATGAGCCAGAACACCGTGGTAAAGAAAGCAGCTTCACGCCGTAGCGGCGCCGTCAAAAGCAATGCCGCTCCCGCCGATGTGCTGATTGTCGGCGCCGGCTTCGCCGGGCTGGGTACGGCGATCCGCCTGCTGGCGGCGGGCGTCGACAATATCGTCATCCTCGAGCGCGGCGACGAGGTGGGCGGCACCTGGCGCGACAATTCCTATCCCGGCGCCGCTTGCGATATCCCCTCCAACCTCTATTCGTTTTCCTTCGCGCAGAATCCGCAGTGGTCGCGCGGCTATTCCGGAAGCGGGGAGATTCTCGGCTACATCCACCATCTGGTCGATCACTACGGCTTGCGCCGCCTGATCCGTTTCGGCCACACCGTCACCGGCCTGGCGTTCGATGCCGGCAAGGGTTTGTGGAGCGCCAGCATCGCCGGCGGCAAGCCGGTCAGTGCGCGCGCGGCGGTGATGGCGCAAGGCCCGCTGTCCAATGCCAGCTTTCCGGACCTCGCCGGCATCGAGCGCTTCAAGGGCCACAAGATCCACAGTGCGCGCTGGGATCACGGCTACGATTTCAGCGGCAAGCGGGTGGCGGTGATCGGCACTGGCGCCAGCGCGGTGCAGATCATTCCCGAACTGGTCAAGCAGGCCGGCCAGCTGAAGGTGTTCCAGCGCACGCCGGCCTGGGTGCTGCCGCGCATGGACTATACGGCGCCGGACTGGAGCAAGGCGGTATTCAGTCGCGTGCCGGCGACGCAGAGCCTGGTGCGCGGGGCGATGTTCTGGGCGCATGAGTCGATGGCCCTCGGCATGATCTGGAATACGCCGATGACGGCGCTGCTGCAGCGCATCTCCAGCGGCTTCCTGCGCCGGCAGGTGAAGGATGCCTGGATGCGGCGGCAACTCACCCCGGACTTCCGCATCGGCTGCAAGCGCGTGCTGATGTCCAGCGACTATTACCGCGCCCTGCAGCGCGACAACTGCGAGCTGATCACCTGGCCGATCGCCACGCTGTCGGAACAGGGCATCCGAACTTCGGAAGGCCTGGAGCACCAGGTCGACTGCATCGTCTTCGCCACCGGCTTCGATGTGTCCAGGACCGGCACGCCGTTTCCCATCACCGGCCTGGACGGGCGCAAGCTCAACCAGGAATGGGCGCGCGGTGCGCAGGCCTACAAGAGCGTCAACATCGCAGGCTATCCGAACCTGTTCATGACCTTCGGCCCCAACTCCGGGCCGGGCCACAACTCGGCGCTGGTCTACATGGAGTCGCAGATCGACTACATCGTGCGCGGCGTCCGCACCATCCTGCAACAGGATCTGAAGATGCTGGATGTGCGCGCCGATGCCCAGCTCGGCTACAACAAGGGTATCCAGAAACGCCTGTCCAGAACCAATTGGAACTCGGGCTGCAAGAGCTGGTACCTGACCGGGGACGGCTTCAACGCCACCATGTATCCGGGCTTCGCTACCCAGTTCAGGCGGCAGATGAAAACCTTCTCGAGCAGGGACTACCTGGCGTTGTGAGTCCGGTTACCGGCCGGGATGCTGTGCCGTCGCATAGCGGCTGGCCTGGTTCCTGCCCCCGGTGCCGCCGGCCTGGGCGTGCGGTGTGCTGCGGATGCGGTGAATCAGATACCACACCACCAGCAAGTTGATGACCAGCGCGCCGACCTTGGGCAGGGTGGTATGCACGGTCAGCTCCCATAGTTCGAATGGCACCAGCATCGCCGTGGTCAGCACGGTGATCCACTCGGCCCAGCGCTTGCGGCGCAGCAGGCCGACGCCCTCGACCACGAACAGGGCGGCATAGGCGAAGACGCCGACGCCCAAGGCCTTGATGCGATGCGGCCCCAACCCGGTGAGGGAGTTGAGGAGGTGCTGCACGATGTGCTGCTCGGAAGCCAGGGGCAGCAGCGAGGCCCAATCGTCGACGGCCTGCGCGATATCCGGGCGCAGCAATTCCAGCGCGGCGACGCCGGTGGCGCACAGCACCAGGGCCTCAAGCAGTTTCAGGGCGGCAATGGCCTTCAGGGTCCAATCGCCCTTGACAGGTAAAACCGGGCCTGAATTTGCTGCGGCGGCTGAAGCGTGATCGGTATTCATTGGGTTGGCACGGTAACATGCCCTGTCGGGCCCTGCGTGTGATAGAAGACGTGCGGCTGCGGCGGAAGCCGTGAGCGGGCGGTGGATTTTCTCACGGCCCCGGGTGGAACTTAAAGCCGGGAGATGGTCTTATTCCATAAGCCGGTGGCTATTGCGGATAATGACAAGATCAGAAATGTACCCGGTGCGGCGCACCATAAGCGCGCGCCTGCTCCCGAACCCCGACAACTGGCTGCTGTGGCTGCTGGGAGCGGTTGCGCTGCTGTTCGTACTGCTCCGTCCGCTGCCGTTCCCGGCCTACGCGGCGCTGGTCGACTGGCAAACGCTGGGCGCCCTGGCCGGCCTGCTGATCATCACCAAGGGCCTCGAGCGCAGCGGCATCCTGCAGAGGACCGCCAGCCGCCTGCTGGCCCGGATGACCGATATGCGCCGGCTGGCGCTGTTGCTGGCGGCTTTTTCCGCGAGCCTTTCCGCCGTGGTGACCAACGATGTGAGCCTGTTCCTGCTGGTGCCGCTGACGCGCAGCCTGGCGCAGCAGGCGAAGCTGCCGCTGGCCCGGCTGGTGGTGCTGGAGGCGCTGGCGGTCAATGCCGGCTCGGCGCTGACGCCCATCGGCAATCCGCA
>Ga0302310_10001027_pt1 | contig 24376 bp, 17 predicted proteins | sample III_Palsa_N1_2_FD_200451 | JGI IMG/M metagenome (GOLD analysis project Ga0302310, IMG submission 200451) | Peat permafrost microbial communities from Stordalen Mire near Abisko, Sweden - III_Palsa_N1_2 | ecosystem: Environmental > Terrestrial > Soil > Palsa > Peat permafrost | place: Sweden...
CAAGACAGCGGGCCGCCCCTATCGGACGGCGCGCGCCGGGAGCCTCGACAGCACCTTGCAGGCGCTCACCGAGCACGTGGCGCAGGAACGGAACAAACAAGTCGTACTCGAATGCAGCGGACTCGAGACCATCCCGCCGCGCTATCAGACGGCCATCAAGAACATCGCCATTCAACTCATTCGCAATGCCGTCATGCATGGCATCGAAACGCCGCAGGAGCGCACCGCCGCGAACAAGACCGTGCGCGGCACGCTGCGTTTGGATTTCAAATCGCGGCGTGAGACCTTCGATCTGCTGTTCGAGGACGACGGCCGGGGACTCAATCCCGACGAAGTCCGCACCGTCGCCGTCGAGCGCGGCGTGCTGAGCAGCGACGCCGCCGCACGCCTGCGCGACCGCGAAGCCATTAAGCTCATATTCAAATCGCGCTATACCACGCTGGCGACTTCGCCCGCCGATGTGGCGCATGGCGCCGGCATGTCTCTGGTGCGCCGCTACGTGCATGATGCCGGCGGCAAAATCGCGCTGGCCAGCCTGCCTGGGCACGAGACCCGTTTCAAGGTGAGCTTTCCCGCCGCCACCGACCCCGATCATAGTTCGTCCGTCGATACCCCCTCCGCAGCCGAAGTTTGAGAAGAGGCGCTCTGGGCGCCTTTGACGTTGCACGACAAGCTCGTGCAGACTAGACCTCACTAACGGCCCTTGGCTGGACTTTCCCGCGGAGAATTTGATGAAAAACGCTCTCGACGCCGCATCGCTCGACACTCTATTCCGAGAGGCGCGCTCCTATAATCGCTGGTCCCCGGAGAGCGTGCCGGAGAAGACTCTTCACGCGCTGTACGACTTGGTTAAGTTCGGACCCACCTCGGTCAACTGCTGTCCGGCACGTTTCGTGTTCGTCGCCAGTGCGGAAGCCAAATCCAAACTCGTTCCTTGCCTCTCCCCCGGCAACGTCGTCAAAGTGGAACAGGCTCCGGTCGTCGTCATCATCGGCATGGACGAGAGGTTCTACGAGAAGATTCCGAAGCTGTTCCCCAATCGTCCGGAAGCCGGCAACATGTTCAAGGATCCCGCCATCGGCAATGTTCATATGATGCGCAACGCCACCTTGCAAGGCGGCTACTTGATCATGGCGGCGCGCGCCCTGGGCTTGGACTGCGGACCGATGTCGGGCTTCCAAAATGCCAAGGTCGATGAAGAATTCTTTGCCGGCACGCCCATCAAATCGAATTTCATATGCGCGTTGGGCGTCGGCACCACCGAGATGCTTTACCCGCGCAACCCTCGCTTGGAATTCGCCGAGGCCTGCAAAATTATCTAAGCTACGTGAGTATGGTCTCCCTTCGCGTTCTGCGCCGGGGCGGCTCGATACGAGTCATCATGGCCGCCTCCCGCGCTTCGAGTGTCGCCGACCCGCCAGCAGCACACCCACGATGAACAAGTTGTCCCACCAATCCCACTCACCGCCGCCCCCACCACTGGGCGCTGTCACGGTCAAGCTGGCCGACGCGCCGGCCGTGTTGTATCCCGCAGGCGCCGTCGTCAAGTCGCCCACGGCAGCAGTCTCGGTATAGCTACCCGCCTGCGTGCTCTCGACCGGAATCGTGATGGCACAGCTGCCATTCGCCGGGATGTTTGCATTCGTCAGGGTCACGCCTGTGCTGGTCGTCGTAAAACCAATCTGTCCGCCGGTACACGAGGTCTGGGCGGCGACCGTCGTCGTGGCCGTGGGCATCGTGAGATTGCTGGGCAGCGCGGCGGAGAAGCTCGACTGCGTCAACGCGAAGCCATTGGTGTTGGTGAAGGTGATGGTCAACGTGGACGTGGCATTCTCGCCCACGCTCTCGGGTGAGAAGGTCTCCGATATGGTCGGCACGGCCGGAGTCACGGTGAGCGCCGTCGGGCAGGCCGTGGTTCCCGCACTGCGGGGCGTCGTCGACGCGGCCGTGACAGAGCCGCTGGAACCGACCGTCAGGGTGGCGGTATCCACCGCGCCGGCACTGTCGGTGACCGTCAAGGTAACGGTGCCGCTGCCATTGGCCATGATCGTAACCTTCGATGCATTCGCCCCTGAAACAATCACCACCGTCGGGCCCGACGTGGTCCAACCATAGGAGGCGATGGTGCGCCCGCACGACGCTGTGCTGCCGCCGGCATCGAGCACCACACTGCTGCCGAGACCCGTGGCACTCGGCACCACCACAGCGGCGATCGGACGCAGGGCCGAGGTGACGGCGGCCAGTGCATTCACCATGCCGGCGCCGCATTGGCTGCCGTCGTTGGGGCAGGCACACTCTGTTTCCCCGCTGGACGAGCTGCACACCGCCAATCCCGTGGGCTGCGGGAAAGGGCTGGCGCTCGCCTGGATGCGCGCAATCAACTGCGCCGGCGTGAGATTGGCATTCACGGCGAGCATCAGGGCGGCGATGCCGGACACCACGGGCGCCGAAAAACTGGTGCCCACGTTGTAGTTGTATTCGTCGGTATAGGTATTGGCCGTGGCCACGGTCAGACCGCTATTCGTGGTGGTGTCCATGGAACGTAAACACGGGCCTGAAGTGTTGACGCAATTGCCGGCGGGCGCGCTCACGCCAACCTCCGCCCCGTAGCTGCTGTAGCCAACCTTGGTGCCCACGTTGCGTAAACCGGCGACGCCCAGCACGCCGCTGCAATTGCCCGGGGCGTCTACCCCGCCGCCCTCGTTGCCGGCGGAGGCCACGATGAGCACGCCCATGCCCGTCAAGGTGCTGACCACGTCGGCGTAATCGGAGGGACAGCTCCCGGTGCCGCCCAAGCTCAGGTTAATGATATCGGCCGGATAGGGATTGTCGGTGACTCCGTTGACGGTCATACCCACCGCCCACTGCATGCCGGCGATAATGTCCGAGTCGTAGCCGCCGCACTTGCCCAGGGCCCGGACCGGCAGTAGGTAAGGATTCCACGTCATACCGGCAACGCCGACATCGTTATTGGTCAGAGCGCCCAGCAGTCCCATCACTCGCGTGCCATGCCAGGAGCTGTCGGCGACGGGACAGGAGGCCGCCGGAAACAAATTGTGGCCATCGACATCAACGACGCTCTGATCCGCCGCATCGATCCAATCACCGGGGTCCGTGGGGTCCGGATCCCACCCGTCGCCGTCATTTGCAATGAGATAGGTACCCAACTCGGCGCTGGTGGTCGGGTCCAGGTCCGCAGAGACGAAATCGAAGCCCGGCAGCAGGCGCCCGCCGAAGCCGGCGCGCAACAAGTCCGGATGGGTAAACAGCACGCCTGTGTCCACATCCGCGATGACCGTGCCGGTGCTGCCCGTGGTGATGCTCCAGGCTGAAACCGCGTCTGTGGCGGCCGCATCGCTGGCGGCAGTGGCCGTGCTCGGCGTCAACATGAACCACTGGCCGGCGGCATCGGTGGAAGGCTGGAACAGCGGATCGTTGGGCACGGTGTGCGGGTAGCGGCGCTGATCCACTTCCGCGAACTTTACTGCCGGATCGGCGCGCAGCACCTTGAGCACGGCGTCCACATCGGCGCCGTACAGAGTCTTTTGCAAATACATGACATGCATGCTGGGCGTCAGCTGGCGCGATCGGGCCATGTGCACCCGGGTGCGCGCCGCCAATGCCGCGACGTCGGCACTGTGGGTTTGGGCCTGAACGACGTTCACCGCCTTCGCCCGATGAAGGGTCTTCACCACCTGGTTGTCCGCGGTGGCCCGGAAACCCACGACAAGGCGGTAAGCTTCGGGTCCAATGGACACCGGGTGCCGCACCACCGGGTTGAATTCAGAGCCGGCCAGCGCTCCCACGCCAACCAAAATCGAGCAGCCTCCCGCAATCAGCCCTCTCAGGAGCTTAAACGGCATCGAATTAATCCCAAGCATCAGGGGTCCCATTGGTTTTGTAATATGACAAGCCTAGCAACAGTACAGGCAAGGCGCTGCGAACTGGCGCTGTAAATTGGTGCCCAAAGAAGCCCCACAGCATCGCCGACAACCGCCCATCGGCTGCGGGCGGGTTCAAGCAAGCGGCCCCACAGCGCCGCCTCAGCGCGTAGAATGCGCCGCTCACCATTCGGGCATTCTCAGGGGAAATTGATGCTTTACGACAATCGACAGTTCTACATTGACGGCGCTTGGGTTAACCCGGTCGAACCGAAGACCTTCGAGGTCATTAATCCGGCCACCGAAACTGTGGCGGGGTCCATTTCCATGGGCAGCCCGAAAGACGTGGACCTGGCCGTGGCAGCGGCGCGCCGCGCCTTCGATTCCTATTCCCGCACCACCCCCGCCGAACGGCTGGCCCTGATGGAACGTATCCTAGCCGCCTACAAGGCGCACTATGACGAGATCGCTCAAGCCATTTCCATCGAAATGGGCGCCCCCGTCACCCTCGCCAAGGGATCCCAGACCCGCATCGGCGTCGGCCATATCAGTGCCATGATCGAAGTACTCAAGACCTTTAAATTCGAGGAAATGCACGGCAATACGCGGCTGGTGCAAGAGCCGGTCGGCGTGTGCGCACTCATCACCCCGTGGAACTGGCCCATGAACCAGGTGGCCGCCAAGGTCGTGCCCGCCCTCGCGGCCGGCTGCACCATGGTATTGAAGCCTTCGGAATATTCGCCTTTCAGCGCCATTCTCTGGGCCAAGGTCATGCACGAAGCCGGCGTACCCGCCGGCGTGTTCAATCTGGTCAACGGCGATGGCATGAATGTCGGCGCGCCGCTGGCCTCGCATAAGGAAGTGGACATGGTGTCCTTCACGGGTTCGACCCGGGCCGGCACCGAGGTGGCGAAGAGCGCCGCCGCCTCCGTGAAGCGCGTGCATCAGGAGCTTGGCGGCAAGTCGCCGAATGTCTTGTTGGAAGACGCCGATTTCGAGCGCGCGGTAAAACAAAGCGTGCTGCATGTGTTCCAGAACTCGGGACAGTCCTGCAACGCGCCCACGCGCATGCTGGTGCCTGCATCCAAGCTCGCAGAAGTCGAAGCAATCGCGAAGCGCGTCGCCGAGACCGTGGTGGTCGGCGATCCCACCTCGGATAAGACCACGATCGGTCCCGTGGTATCGAAGCTGCAATACGAGCGGGTCGAAGGCTACATCGCCAAGGGCATTGCCGAAGGTGCGAAAGTCATTATCGGTGGCACGGGGCGTCCGGACGGCCTGACCAAGGGCTATTTCGTCAAGCCCACCATATTCTCCGATGTGAACAACGACATGACCATTGCGCGCGAGGAAATCTTCGGACCCGTGCTCTGTATATTGCCGTACACCACCGAAGAAGAAGCCGTGAAAATCGCCAACGATACGCCCTATGGCCTGGCGGCCTACGTATGGTCGCAGGACAATGTGCGCGCGCGCCGCGTGGGAAATCGCATCCGCGCAGGTCAGGTGGCCTTGAACGGCGCCTCCGGCGACATGAAGACGCCGTTCGGTGGCTTCAAAATGTCCGGTAACGGTCGCGAATACGGTGAATTCGGCCTGCGCGACTTCCTGGAGGTCAAAGCCGTCATCGGAGTCGATGCCGCTTAACCTTACCGTGACGGTGCCTGAACCCGCCGTTTTACGGCTCGAGAATCTGACCAAGCGCTATCGGAGCGATCGCCCTCCGGTGTTCGAGAACTTGAACCTCGAACTCCACGAGGGCGAGTATCTCGCCATCATGGGCGAATCCGGTGTCGGCAAATCCACGCTGCTGAATCTGCTGGCCGGCTTGGACGCACCCGACTCCGGCCGCGTGGTGCTGGAGGGCCAGAATATTTCCGCCATGGGCGACAATGCCATTACCTTGCTGCGCCGGCGCTCGGTAGGGTTCGTCTTTCAGGCCTTTCATGTCCTGCCGTATCTCACGGTGGAACAGAACATCGCTCTGCCCCTGGAGCTCTTGGGCACGCCGGCCGCGGAGCGTTCGCGTCGCACCGCCGAGATGATGGACGGCGTGGGCATCGCCGGTCTCGCCAAACGCTACGCCCGGGAACTCTCCGGCGGCGAGGTGCAGCGCATAGCCATCGCGCGCGCCCTGGTCCATCGCCCCCGCCTGCTGCTGGCGGATGAACCCACGGGCAATTTGGATCCGCACAGCGCGGCCCAGATTCTTTCCCTGCTGCGCACGCAGCTGAAGCAGAATTCCGCTGCGGGTATTTTGATTACCCATTCCCGAACCGCGGCGGACACCGCGGACCGCATACTCATGCTGGACGCGCGCGGCCTGCACCCGCGGGAGACGCAGGGGTGAGGTTTCGTGTCTGGCGCATGCTGCTGCTGGCACAGCTGCGCGAACAGCCGCTACGCATCGCGGTGACGGTATTCGCCATCGCCCTAGGGGTAGCGCTCGGCGTGGCCGTGTATCTCATGAACGCCGGCGCCTTGAACGAGTTCGGGCTCGCGACCAAGCGCTTGGTGGGCGAGGCGGACGTCATCGTTCGCGGACCTTCCGAGGGCTTTCCCGAATCACTCTACGTGCAGCTGGCGCGCGATCCCGCGGTGGCTGCCGCGAGTCCCGTACTGGAAACGGAAGCGGCAGTGCCGGGCCGGCGCGAAACCCTCAAAGTGCTGGGACTCGATGTATTCCGTGCCACCGCGCTGCAGCCCGCGCTATTCGGCGACATCGGCGGCCGCGTGCTCGATCTGTTTCACGCCGACGGAATTTTCTTGAGCGCGAGCGCAGCCGAGCAATTGAAGGTGCGCCGCGACGATACCCTGACCATGATTGTCGGCAGCTCACCCAAAGCGCTGCATGTGCTCGGCATTCTGTCCGAGTCGACCTATCCGCAGCCTCTCGGCATCATGGACATTGCCTCCGCGCAATGGGCCTTCGACCGGGTGGGCCGCTTGAATCGCATCGATGTTCGCTTGAAGACCGGCACGACGGTGGAAGATTTTCGCGAAAGCCTCACCCGCCGCTTACCCGCCGGCGTATTCGCCGTGGCACCCAGCGTCGAGCGCGATCGCGCCGTGACGGTGACTCGCGCCTATCGCGTGAACCTCAACATGCTGGCCTTGGTCGCTCTATGGACCGGCGCGTTCCTGGTGTTTTCCACGCAATCCTTGAGCGTGCTGCGTCGTCGACGTTCACTGGCTCTGCTCCGCGCCCTGGGCGTGACGCGTACCGAACTGCAGTTTGCACTTGTCGGCGAAGGGGCGGCCATCGGCGTCGTGGGCGCATTGCTTGGCGTGACCCTGGGTGTGCTGCTCGCGGAACTCTTGCTGCATCTACTCAGCGGCGATTTGGGCAATTCCCAGCTGCACGCCATGGGCGCCACCGTGCATGCGGCCGCTCTACCCCTCCTGGGTTTTTTCATGGTCGGCGTGACGGTGGCCGCGGCTGGTTCCTGGATGCCCGCCCGAAGCGCCGCTCGCCAATCACCCGCCCGCGCATTGAAGGGCGGTGACGGTGATTACGGCATCATCGCCCACCGCAGCTGGCAACTGGGTGTCGCCTTGCTGCTCTCGGGCGCCCTGCTTGCCCGACTACCCGCGGTGGCGGGGCTGCCGCTGTTCGGTTACCTCGCCGTCGCCGCCCTGCTCTTCGGCGCCGTGCTGCTGCTGCCTATCGTCACCGTCCATTTGCTGCGTCGAATGCCGCGTACCAACCGAGTCGTCTGGGATGCGGCGATCGCCCAACTGCGCGAGAACGTCGGGCTCTCGACCTTGAGCCTGGCTTCCATCATCGTGAGCTTCAGCCTCATGGTGGCCATGGCCATTATGGTGTTCTCGTTCCGGGTGTCTTTCGAACATTGGTTGAGCAAATTACTACCGGCCGACATGCAAATCCGCGAACCCTTCGGCAACGATACGGCCTATTGGTCACCGGCCGAACAAGCCAAGCTGGCGGCGCTGCCTGGCATAGAGCGGTTGACGTTCAGGCGCACACTGCAAGTGCTCATCGATCCCGCGCGCCCTCCCATAACCCTCATCGCCCGCGGCGACGATGCCCGCCAAACTGCGGATGAACTGCCCCTGGTGGCGGGCCCACCGCTCGGCGTGCGCGCCACGCATACCGGCGAAGAACCGGCCTGGATCTCAGAAGAATTGCAGGACGCCGATGGCCTCAAGGTAGGAGGCACCATCGCCCTGCCGCTGGCGGGCCGAACGCATCGCTATCGCATCGCCGGTGTCTGGCGCGACTATGCCCGCACCTTGGGTACGGTCGTCATCACCCGGCCGGCGTACATCGCCGCCACCGGTGATCGCACGGCCACGGACGGCTCGCTCTGGCTCGATGGCAGCCGCACACCCGCGCAGGTCGAAGCCTCGGTGCGGGCCACCTTCGAGCGCAGCGATGCGCCGGAGGTGCTCACCAGCACGGCCATTCGCGACCGTTCGCTGCAAATCTTCGACCACGCCTTTGCAATTACCTACGCACTCGAGGCCATTGCCGTCATTATCGGTTTGACGGGAGTCAGCTTCGCTGCCAGCTCCACCGCGCTGGCACGGCGCTCGGAATTCGGCATGCTGCGCCACATAGGTATGCTGCGACGGCAGGTGATCGGCATGCTCGCCACCGAAGGTTTTCTGATGAGCGCCTTCGGCGTTCTGTACGGCTTGGGTCTGGGAGCCGTGTTGAGCCTGGTGCTGGTCTACGTGGTCAATCGCCAGTCCTTCAATTGGAGCATCGACCTCGCGGTACCCGTCTGGCAACTGGGCGTACTCAGCCTCACGCTGATCGCGGCCGCGGCCCTCACCGCGGTTTGGAGCGGCCGCGCCGCGACCAGTAAGGCGGCGGTGCAAGCCGTGCGCGAGGATTGGTAGTGCGCGGCGTACTCCTCGCCGCTCTGCTCTTCGCCGCCGTCGCACCCGCGGGCGGTGCAGAATACGCCGAGGTGCGTACCGATCAGGCCATTACCTTTCCCAGGGACTACGGCAGCCACCCGACTTTTCGCACCGAATGGTGGTATGTCACCGGCTGGCTCACCACCGCGAGCGGCGAACCCTTGGGCTTCCAAATTACTTTTTTTCGCACCAAACCCGACATAGAACCGGACAACCCCAGCGCCTTCGCGCCGCGCCAGCTGCTCATTGCCCATTGCGCCATCAGCGACCCCAAGCGCGGTCGCCTGTGGCAGGACCAACGCATCCGCCGTGCCGGCCTGGGGCTGGCGGATGCCGTCGAAGACGACACCCATGTCTGGATCGATGACTGGACGTTGCAGCGACAGAACGGGGTGTACACGACGCACATCGCGGCCGAGGGCTTCGCGCTCGAGCTCAACCTCGCGGACACCCAAGCCCCCATGCTCAATGGCCGGAGCGGCGTCAGCCGCAAGGGACCCTCGCCCCAGTCCAACAGTTATTACTACAGCGTGCCGCACATGAAGGTGAGCGGCAGCATCGCTCGGAACGGCACCCCGACAACGGTGACCGGCGAGGCGTGGTTCGATCACGAATGGTCCAGCGATTACCTGGACGATCAGTCGAGCGGTTGGGATTGGATAGGCATCAATCTCGCCGATGGCTCCGCGCTCATGGCATTTCGCATGCGCGGCCTCGATGGCGGGACACGCTGGGCCGGCGGCAGCCTGCGCAGCCCCGATGGCACCCTACAGACACTGGACCCCGCTCAAGTGAGCTTCGCTGCCCAGCGGCAGTGGCAATCGCCCCGCACCGGCACGCGCTATCCCGTGGAGTGGAAAGTCAGCGTTGGATCGCGGCAATTCGAGCTCGAGCCCTTGATGGATGACCAGGAAAACGATACGCGATTATCGACCGGAGCCATCTACTGGGAGGGCGCGGTGCGGGCTTACGAACACGGACAACAGGACGGCATTGGATATCTGGAACTCACGGGGTACGGCGAACGCCTGCACCTGCGTTGACGCCCTCAGTGAATGGTATAGAGAACGCTGAACGACGCCAAATTGTCGGAATATCGATACAAGATGTCGTCGGATTGGCGATTTGAGTGCGCATAACCGAGGGTCAACTGCCAGTGCTCGAGCAGCTGGTAGTTGAAGTTCACGGTTTCGACTTGCACGTTAGCGTGGATCGGGCCTATCAAAAGCACCGAGGCCGGAATGTAGTCCTGGCGCTCATAGCTGCCCACGAACTTGACCGTTATTTTATCCGTGGGTGTCCAGCTAGGCGTGACACTGGCACCCTCCGAAACGAAGTAATTCGACTGGTCCACGAGATAGGCGTGCAACTCATGCCAGCCGGAAACGGCAATATTGGTCTTGTCGGTAGGTTGGTAATTGGCGGTTACGCGCCAGATGTAGCCCCCAAAGGATCCGATGATCGTGTTCGGATAGTAGCGTTTCAGGTAACCCGCGTCCGCCACCACCTGGGTCTTGTCGCTGAAGGAATGGGTGGCGGTGAACAGTAAGGTGCTGTCATGGAAATTAGGGTCAAAGGTGTTCCCATCCAGCGTACTCAGCAGGCCTTCACGGAATTTTCCCTGGTCGAAGCGGTATTCGAAAGTGTAGGTATTGGCGGGATCCAGGGCGTACTCCACACCGGCGTGGCCTGCCTGGGTTTTGAAGTCCTGCGACTCGGCCTCCGAGGCAGTGTGGTCTATACTCGAATCGTCGACCCCTCCGTACAGTGCCCAATGCGGCCCCATCTGATACTTCGCGGTAGCTAAATAGTTTTCCGCATTGATGAAATCGCGCCCTAAATAGAGTGTTTCCCCGAAGCTAACCAGGCCGTGCGAGTAACTGGCGCCGGCGGTGCCCGAGAAGTACGGACCTACCTGCCAGTCCCACAGCAGTTTTGCCAGTCCCGAGGTGTTATTGAGCATTGTGTTATCGGCAAAACGGTTCTCGTCGACGTGCAGATCCAGATCGACGAGTTGGCGGCCCAGCAGCCATTGCCCATCGCCCCCGGCCGATACGGTGCTGATGTGATCCGCCCGCGACGCATTCGGCGCCACCAAGGTGGCCACGGTATCAGCGCCGGTGGAAACCCGATATAGGTTGTCGTCGTACTGCTCTTCGGCACCCACGTACAGGTCATAGGTATTGCCTTCGGACGGATCCAGCGGCTGAGCGGAGACGCCGGTGGCGGCAAATGCCCGAAAACCCGCGAAGGTCAGCGCCAGTAGCCCCAAAGCGATCCGGTCGCGGGCTTTGGCGGAAATCCTCGCCCAACGCTTCTTATGCTCCAATCGCCGTCCCCTGCTCGCGTAAAGGGATGAGTCTACGCTGGGGCTGGGCGGGATTCAGCTCTGGCGTGGCTTTTTTCCCCAGATTGGTCGTATCACGAGGTCGCCTGGATGATCACGGTGGCAGTGGAGGCGCTGCTGGCATTTCGGCATTCGAGCGTGAAGGTGTAGCTGCCCGTCTTCTTGGGGATGAAGGTAGCGCCCCCACTGGTCCCTGCGGCGCTGTCCCCGACTCCTGTCAGAGAGGTCCACGAGCCACCGCCGGCACAGCTACTCGCCTGATGAGAAGTCCAGGTCAACGCGGCAGGCTGGCCCACCTTCACGACGACGGGTAGGGCCTGGATCTCACCTTCGACGGTCGCGACCACGGCTTGCACGTGCTGCGAGTCGTTGTTGTTCACGAGAAAGTTCAATTGCACGTTGTTGTCCTGACCGCCGACGCCCGGATAGGGTTGCGGCGTCGACCCGGTCCACTTGGTCATATTGACCGTCACGTTCGACATCACGATGGCTTGATTAGTGGTGTCGTTCATGGGTCCGATGGGCCCGACCGTCGTCGAGGCCGCGGTATCGGTCAAGGAGATGTTCTGATACTTCAGGTTGGTGTAGCCCGAGGCCGGGAAGCGCCAGCCCGGATACATATTGTTCGTAAATGCCGAGTCGTAGGAAGCGGTCACGTTGGACACCGTCACGCCATTCGACCCGAGCACGTCCATGAAGCCATCGGGACGGGCGCTCGCATAGGTATCCACCGAGCAATTGACACAGGCCAACTTCAGCGACAGGGCATAGCCACTGACCGTGTCCGATCCGCCGGCATCCCGTGCCCGACCGATGCGAATACCGCTATCGACCACATTGGTGAAGGCCAGCGATTGAGTGAACAGAGAAGAATCGGTGCTCGGATTGTTGAAGTAGAACAAATGCGGGGGCGCAAACCACTTCAGCACCCCACCCACGTTGTTGCCTTGGGCGTCCTGGAGATCGCCGTAGCGCTGCGAGGTGATGTTCTCGAACAGGGTGTTTTGCACGCCGCCCACGAATCCCATGTAGGTGCCATCCAGACGCAGGTTCGAGAAAGTCAGATTATGAGGGAGCGCGAAATACTTGCTGGTCGCCGGCAAACCCGCTTTTAGGGTCTGGCTGCTCTTGTAATTCATGGACAGCGTGAAGGCCACCGGGATGAATTGGCTACCCGTGGCCGCCGTGGGAACGTACAGCTGCATGCCCGTCACGCTGACGTTCGAGGTATCGCCGGTCAACAGGAACACGGCGCAGGCATTGGTTGTACCTGCCCATTGGGAATTCACGCCATTGACGGCGTCGAACACGATGGCGCGGTTGGCCGCGAGCCAATCAGTCAGCCGCACGTCATTGAACATATTGCCCGGCTTGCCTACCGAGGTCTGGCCGTTGTTTTCGAAGGTTGCCGCTTGGATCACGCTGATGCCGCCGACGTACTCGACGTTCCAGTTCGTCAAAGTGATGTTATTGCTATTCGCCAGCACAAAGGCGGGAATGAACTGATTGTCCACGGTGAACTTGCCGTTGCCCGTGAATTCGACGCTGGTGCTGTCATCGATGAAGATCGGCCGCGAAATGTCCGAACCGATTTTGACGTTTACCGGGCAATCGATAACCAGGGTGAAGGCCCCGTGGGCCGCCGCCGCGAACGCCTTGGCAAGACCGGCGGTGTCGTCGGAACTGCCGCTGCAGGATACGTAGCTGCTGACCGATTTCTTGGTCGAAGAAACCGTGGTGGTCGCACCCGACGCGATGGCAGTGCTGGCGCTCGCCGTGGTAGTACTGGTGCTCGGGCTGGTGCTGCTGGCGGTTGTAGTGGCCGCGGTTGTAGTGGCCGCGGTTGTAGTGGCCGCGGTCGTCGCTGCCGACGTGGTGCTCGCGGCGGTCGTGGTGGACCCCGACGTGGTGCTCGCGGCGGTCGTGGTCGACGCGACGGTGGTAGCCGTACTTCCGGTGGAGGTCGAGGAACTCGTGGTCGTAGAAGGATTTCTCACGATGGAACCGGAGGCCGTCGCAGTACTCGCCGTCGAGGCAGCCGTCGTGGTGTCGGTAGACGTGCTCGTCCCGGAGGAGCCAGCAGAGTTCGAGTCCGAGGAGGATCCGCATCCAATGACGGAGAACGCACAGGCGGCCGTTACCGCCAGGACAAGAAGGCCTCGTTCGATCCGCGGGAAACTTATATTCAATGGATAAACCGCCGTAGTTAACTGACGCGAATGAATCAACATATTCATCTCGACGGGCGGCAGAGTACTGGGGCGCTCGCGGGCCAACAACTGTGAGGAATTGGCGACACCGCCCCCCCGACCTTAGCTTTTCAGGGCCGGCAGTACGGTGGTGTGCACGGCTCTGTGATGGAATCGAGTGTTTCTCGCGAAGTGCGCCCGCTAGATGCCAGGAGAAGCTCAAGATCGGTGGCCCCTGGCCGCTAAGGAGCGCTCTTTTTTTGCCCTCGCGCCGTGCGCGACGAAGGGCTTTGTGTAATCGCGCAATGGGTCACACATTTGTCCGACGAACCGTTCTACCGAAGTTGGTGCGCGAGCGGGAGCGCCCGCACCCAATTCGCCCATGACGGTCACGCAGCCAACGTTTTACGATACAGTTCATGGGATCATTTGTGTCTTGCCCCCCTTTGGAAACAGGCCATTTCGGAGGTTCCGGTTTTGCAAATCCCCCGATTCAAAGTGATATGTCCGCTGCTGTTCTGTTTGGCGCTCATTCCTGGCCTATCGCTGGTTAGGGCCGCCGACAGCGGCCCACGACGCTCCATCGGCGGCTGGGTGTCCTGCAAAGGCCGGTCGGACGACACGGCGGGGCTCGCGAAGGCCTTGGCGGCGGCGGCCCACGGCGCCTTCACCCTGGTGGTCGATTGTCCGGTGAGAGTCAGAATCGGCACCGACATCGAAAAGACCCTGTTCATCGACGACGGCACGATGGTCGAGTTCACCGGCGCCGGCAAATTCACCGTTGACAATATCTCCATCCCGGCCTTCGTAATCGCCGATTCGTCCAACATCTCCCTCATCAACTGGAATGTGGAATACGACGCCTCGCTGCCGGTGGACCCGAATGTGACCGTTTATCGCGACGGCATTCCCGTCAGGGGAGCGAAGCCCGCCAACGCGTTCAACGACCTCCGCTTGACCGCTTGGTTGGCGGCCAACCGCGGGGTCGTTTTCGATCGCAGCCATGGGAACGTGAATTCCTTCTGGACCGGGGCAACCAATCCTTGCGCGGTGTTTTTCATCACGGGAGATTCGGGAAACCTTCAAGTATCCGGCCTGCATCTTTATGTCCCGGCCGCAGCCGGCGGCGAGCGCTTCATCCCGGTGGCTTTTTCGCTGGGCGCCAATGTCAAGCGCAACCAAACGATCGTTGCGCAGGCACCCATGACCGGCGACGCCTACGCCGTTCCCCATGACTTATCCTTCTCCAACATCCAGCTGGATGGGACCTACATGGGTTGGGTCGGCGGCGTCCGTAATGCCACCTTCCAAAATATCGAGTCTCTGCGCTACGGGGACCTGCAGGACGCCAACGGAGACAACGTGGGCGGAATCAAGAAGTGGTTTGCGCCGCCCCATCTCTTTTATTTCGGTTACTCGACGACGGGCGATCCGGCATTATTCAACGACAATGTAGCCATTCTGCACGTGGTCGACAAAGGCCTGCGAGTCGGGCGGGCGCGGGACGCCGGCGGCTCGGACACGCTGAGCGGTTACGCCAATTCCCTGAAGCTCGGCTGTGTCAACTGCAAGGTCGACGACTATAGCAGCGCGCGGCCGGATGGTCTGATCGATGTGTTGGGTTCCGATGGGCTCGCCATATCCAATGTCACCGGAACTTATGATTCGGCCTTTATCAACAATATCTTTCCCGGCTGGCGGTTCCCTGCGGCCTCGTACAAGAATGTCACGTTCGACAACGTAACGTTGATCGACACCGCCCCCGTCAGCATTCAGCCGCCGATCGGTAACGCCGGCCAGCCCACCAATGCAGGGATCGTCTTCAAGAATGTCCATATTGAGCTCAACCAGTGGGCCGGCCACGGCAGCCCATTGCCGGTGCTCGGCGGCCCCTCGAACGATGTGTCCATGGACGCGTTGGTGAAGGGTAATTCATGGCGCCTCGCCAAAGCGCAGAAAGGCTCGATCGACGTCGTGCTGCAGGCCGCTCCCTCGACGTCGGGTCACGGCACCACCCTGACCTGGACGCTCCATGGTGCCGACCACTGCAGTGCCAGCGGGGCCTATAAAGGAGAAATCATCGGGTCCGGCTCAACTACCCTGGATGCTTCGAGTGCCCCCGCCAACGACGTCACCGTCACCTGCCAGCGCACGGCCGACCTGTCGAACGCGTCGGCGCGCGTCGTGGTGGTACCCTGATCAATCGAAGTCGAGGCAGGAGCCGAGTCGCGGCGCAAGCGACTCCGGCGCGAAGCGGACCCGAAGGTTCACAATGGCGCGCTGCGCTTCGCGATACTCGGCTTCGCGGTGCGCCCGGGCCACGGCAACCACGGCCGCCGGCACATCATCGATCGTTTCGCACCGCGTGCCGATTCCCGGAGCCAACGCATGGTAGGGATCGATGAACTCATTCGCGGTGTACACCAGCGGTTTGCCGAAGGCCAGCGCGTCCATGAACGTGCCGCTCGCCCGCAGCCGGAACGCATCGGGCTTCGATAGCCAGAGGGCGTAGGTGACCGCCCGCGCACCCTGCAGAAACGCGTCGGCGGAAATCGGCAGCGTCCCGGTTCCTTCGACCAGCGGCGACAAGCGCTCCACGGCCGCGCGGTCCCCCAGAAACCCCACCAACCTGAAGCCAATGTGCGGCGCCGCCGCCCTAACCGCGCGTGCCACCCGTTCAAGCAGCCGGCCATCGCCGCAGTTGCCAAAGATGCCGAACACCACCTCACCGGGAGGCGCCGGCAGCACCTGCGGGAAATGATAGGGGTGATCGATCACGCAGGCGTTTTGCATGGCCGGGGCGAACTGCGCCGGGATAGCCCGACGAATCGAGTCGCTCAGGAGGACATACCGCAACCCTCGCGGCTGCCGGCCGCGCAACACCTTCTGCAGCGCGAACAGGCTCATCGGAAACCGGTCCGTCACAGGTCCTTCGATTCTGTCGAGGTCGCCGTGCAGCACCGCCCTCACTTCCTGGTTGGGCTTCATGTGCCGCTTCAACTGCAGCAACTGCATGCGGCTGATCGAGCAGAACAGGACGCGCTCACCGGCATTCAATACTTCGCTGAACATGCGGCTGTTGCTGCACCATCGCGCCGCCAGAGAACCGTCCGACCTCTGCGTCATTCCCCGCCATTCGATCGCGCTCACAATCGCAGGACAATTTCGCTCGAGAATGCCTCGAACCGCGGCCGCATGCTCCGGACGCGCCCGAAAGGACACACGCAATTCCGGGTAGGCCAATACCACGGCATGCAGCAGCGCCGCATTGAAGGGGGCATGGAACAAATTGTGCATCTGCGGCTCGACTACCGCGATCGCTGCGGGTGTCATCGGACTCCCGTGGTACCGGCGGATCGGGCTGCGCGAATTCGGGCGAAGTGACCCAAGAGTTTGTCGGTGTAGTCGGACCAGCCGCCGATGCGCTCGATTCGCGCCCGCGACTTGGCACTCATGGTCGACACCAAATCCGGCTCATCCGCCATGCGCTGCATGCGTGCTGCCAGCGCCTCGACATCCCGTGGCTCGACAATGAATCCCTCCTCGCCATCATCGAACAGATTCTCGGCGCCCGTGTTCTTCGACGCCAACACCGGACATCCGCAGGCCATGGCTTCGGCCAAGACGAGACCAAATCCTTCCTCGATACTGGGCAGCACCAGCACCTGGGCCGCACTCATGTGAGCCGCCAATTGAACCTGCGGCACGGGTCCGAGAACCCGTATGTCGCTCCCGGCGGCCGCTTGCAGCAGGAGTTCGGTTTCTTTCAGTGGCGTGCCGATGAGCGTCAGGCGTTTGTTCGGGTGCCGCAGCTTGGCGAAGGCCTGAAGCAAGTAAGGTATGCCCTTGCGGATCGACAGTGCCCCGACGAACAGCACATGAAAGGCGTCGGCGACCTTCGGGTGACTCGGCCGAAACATGTTGAGATTGGCGCCGTAAGGCACCACCGCGAGCTTCCGGGGATCGACCCCTCTTTTGACGAACGTGCGCTCGACGAAGCGCGACGGCACGGTGATCAGATCCGAGGTTTCGTACTCGATGAGTTCCCGCTCGATGCTCCTAGGGTCGATCGGAGGCGCCGTCAGGCCATGCAGGCGAAACTCCTCCAACAATAGGGCCTGCTGCTCCAGGATATGCGTCGAGCCGCGGTCGCAGATGTAGGGCACACCCAATTCCTTTGCCCGTTTGCCGCTGGCCGTGCCCGTCTGGGACAGAGCCATGTACACATCCGGCAATTCCCTGGCTCGGCGCAATACGTTCAGCGCGGCTCGATCGACGCTGAGTGTCGATCGATAGGTCAGCTCGTCATAAGGCGCCGGCAAGCCCAGCTTGCCGAAGCCGAAGCGCAGCGTCCGGAAAAACGGCGCCGTGATCAGCAGCTGCGGATCGATCGATTCACGCTTCAGAGAAAAGCGCGGAAAACCGCTCACGACACCGTATAGGGAATCTCGATGCTGCAGTTCGCGCGCCAACGCCATGATGTGAAACCGCCCCGGCGTCGCCAAGAGTGCCCTCATGACCGGCTGCCCCTCCGGAGGAACATCCTGCTGACCTTGTCGGTGGCAAGTTTGGGCAGCTCGTGAAAATAGAAGTAGAGGATGATGCAATTGACCGCGAGCGACACAGCCAGAATCAACGTTAGTCGGCTCGGAATCCATACCATCGAGAAGATGGCCGCGGACGCCACGAGGATGGAAATCATGGATATGTACAGCAAACCCCACGGAAAGGCGATGTCATGCTCCTGCATCCACCGATGGGCATAGAACGCCGACAGTGCGGTCGCCACCAATTCCGCCCCCAACAAAGCGGACGCCGCGCCGGAGACCCCCAATGCAGCACTCAGCAGGAGGATGCCGGCAACCGCGATGAGGCTGTTGCCGATCGAGATGTACAACTGGACTTTCAATAAGTTGTTTCCCTGGAGAATGGCAATGAGCGGCCGCGCCAGTGCAAATATCAACAGGCTGATGGAGAAAATTCCAAACAGTGCCGGATTGAAGCCGATTTTCCCGCGGGTCCAAAAATGAAACACGTACGGCATGAGCCACTGAAACACGATCAAGACCGGCGCCAAAACCACGACCGCGAACAACCAAACGAAGCCGATGATGGCATTGGTCCGCTCCGCGTCGCGCTCCCGTAGAAAGCGCATGATTTCCGGCATGACCGGCGCCGTGACGGTGCCGATGCCCTGCAAGGACAGATTACTCATGGTCCGCATGGTAGCAAATGCCGTCATGCCGACGACGCCGATGGTGGCGCTCAATAACACTCGGACGCCCTGCTGTCTGAAGATGTCCAACACCGTGGTAAGCGCGATGGCGATCGAACGTACGAAATTCGAGAATCCCAGCCGCCAGTTGGGCCGGACCGGCCCGAGGTCGTGGCGCCGGAACATACGCCACAGATCGAGGTGAATCGGCACATTGAACAATAAATTGCCAACCACACTGCAAATGGCAGCACCCAGGAGATTGGCTCCCGCCTCCACCGCTCCGGCAGTGACCAAGGACCCGAACACACCCAACCAGGTCTGCCACCAGGTCATGCGGGGAAAGTATCCGTAGGGCGCTACCGCGCGGCCCGCAAGTCCGGCCACACTCGTGGTCAAGGCCAGGGCCGAATTGAGCACCACGGCCCAGAACGCCTGATGCAGCAGCGCATCGCTCAGGGTGTGGTGCGGATCGAACGTCACTCGCATGAAGCCACCGAAAATCAAGCCGACCATGACCAGGAGTTCGGCCAGAGCGATAATCAGCACCCATGGAACGGCGGAATAGAAAAGAACTCGAAACTTGTCCCGCTGCCTGTCCCCCACTTGGAGGAATTCGAAGCCGACGAAATTCAGATGCCCAGCGCTCATGATGGCCGACAACGATATGAAGGTCTGGATCACCAACCAGCAGCCGTACTCATCGACGGACCAACGCCCCAGGTAAATCGGCACCAACAGAAGCTGCGAACCCGCGGTCAGCAGAATCTTGACCCAGCCGGCGGCGCTCGCCGATAGAAATCGATGGACGGTGCTCACGTCTAACGCATCAATCCGTCGGGTCGAGCGCCGGCATGCTGAAACCGGTCAGGCGCAGATATTGGGCGAGTTCGTCCCTGGACGCGTGTTGAAAATAGAACACATCATCGTTGAAATTGATCGGCCGATCGCGGCCGTATCCAAAAGGCAGGAACTCGTAATTTCGACACATGCGGCAGGCCATGGTGAACAGAATCAATCCGGCTCGTCTAAATTTGTCGATGCTCGTGATTTCAGCCAGCTTGAGAAACGGCGACGGCAGCATCCGAGTTCCGGCGTACTGGAACTTATTTTCCGGCGCGATCTGCTTGTCCGAATAGTTGATGGAATGAAGCGCGCTCAGGAAGCGACGCAAGCCTTTTTTGTTGGCCGCGAAAAAACTCTGTTGGATGTCCATGTCGCCTCTGCCAAAAACCAGGTCCCTGCGTCGCAGGGCGTTCTTGGTCCTATCCAGAATGGCTTTACCGTGGATCAACGCGTCCTGCTCAACATAGAGAAACAGGTCCACGTCGTTGAACAACGCGTATTCCATACTGAGCATGATGGCCGCCATGGCGCCACAGTAGTGCGTTGTACCGTTCTGGGAGTGTCCCGGATTCATCAAGAGCTCGATTCGTTCGACCGGCGTCGCCGTGAATTCCGACTCCTTCGCTTTCACTGGTGAGGCGGAATCGACGACCAGCACGTGCCTTGGCGCCAGGAAGGTATCCACCGACTGCCACCATACCGGCCGAAATCCGACGCCCCTGATCGCATCGTCGCCGGCAGTGCGATAGTTACGCGGTTGGTCCGATGCAAACCAGCCTGTGGTGACCAATTCGCAGGACATCAAACGAACCGGCCGTCAGCGGCGGCCGCGCGCCCAGAACTCATTCGCCCGACTTCATGAGCTTGCGGGCCGCGCGCAAAACCAGCGGCGGCGTCAAATCCCGAACCAAGGACTTCACGGTCATCCGGTTCGCCCCATACAGGCGCGGGGCGAAAATCGATGTGTGCGCCTTGATCGGGTCGTGCTCTTTCACGATGGCCGTATGGAAATAAACGATGAATGACTGCCGTAAGCGATCCGGCGGACACGCGAGCGGAGTCGGAACACCGTGGAAATTCGGATTGGCCACCTCGAATATTGCGGTCCGGTTATAGAGCGGCTCGATGGTGACATCGCAATGCTTGCCATCGTGACTCCAAAGTTCGAGTTCGCCGTGGTAGTCCTTGCTCCAGGATTTGTTGAGAAACACGATCATCGCAAGCCGGCGCAGCAAGCCCGTGTCGTACGCGACGTTACGGTCCGAATGCACACCGAAATAGTCGCCGCGGCGCATTTGCGCATAGCCGGAGCCAAGCAGATACGGATCGGGAAGCAATTGCGCGATGCCGGTGATCTCGGACAACAGATACAGAAACGCCGCCGAATGTACTATGCGAAGGAAATGCTCTCCGGCATGTCCCAGTGCCATCGCGGAGCGCATGCGCAGCGTCCGCTCGCGCGAGTCCTGATCGAGTGTCGACCAGCGGTCCGATCCCATCCCCGACATCTCGGTCAACAAGGCATCCAGAATCTGTTGATCGAACAGGTCGTCGATGACGACGTGCGAGAACGGCTTGGCGCTGCGATAACTTGTCTGCCAATCCTCCACTCGCCCGGGGAGAGTGACTTTCCCCTCCAGGATTGCCTGAAATTCTCCCGTCAAATCGATGCTCATCGAGAACTCCTGTAACCCCGGCCTGCTCGTTCCAACTCACGCACTTTCAACACAATCATATACTCATACATCGACTGCAACACAGCGTAGGTCAATCCCGCCCGCCCGTCCAGAAAGCCGCGCTTTCCCATGTATAGAATCATGAATTTCAGTACCGCGCGAAACGGCAGCCGATAGAAGAATTCCTTTTGATGGAACCGGCGTTCGTGAAAATCTGCCGCGGTGAATGCCTTCAGCGGCGAGAATTTTGCCTGGCTGTCCCTATTTTGTGCGATCTGTTGGGCTTCGAGCGAGCTGTAGGCATTGTGCCGGTCGAGCCAGTGACTCATGCCCTTGCTGAACGGATAATGATCCAAGTAGCCGGGCAGCGAACCCACGGTCCCATCCACCAGCGACACGCAATTCACCGCCCTTTCGTAGCGCATTTTTTCCGGTCGAATCACCCGCAGGTAGTAAGGCGAGGTTTGTACGTGTTTCAACCAGGTACCCATGAAGAAATCCCGGCGTCGAATGCGCATCGCGGAAAATTCGCCGGGCGAACCCGCGAATGCAGCTATCGACGCGTGCAGGTCGGGGGTAACACGCTCATCGGCATCCAGCAACAACAGCCAAGGGTGCTTGTACGCGATGTTACGCAGGCTCCAATTCCGGTGCGCAGCCTCGTCGCCGCCGAAAATCTTCGGGCTTTCATAGGTGCGCGTGGTGACCTGAGCGCCGGCGGCGCGCGCAATGTCACACGTGCCATCCATGCTGCCCGAATCCAGCACGTGAATATCGTCGCACCAGGCGATCGACGCCAAGCAGTCCGGCAGATCGCGCTCTTCGTTCTTGGTGAGTATGAGTACCGAAATCAATTTGTCGCCCGCGTCCGTATCATTCGGCCAACACCTCGCGATAATGGTTCACGAACTGGGGAGCGACGACGTCCCAATCATGTGGGCGGGCCGCTGCACGCGCAGCCTCCGACATGGCCGCCGCCCGGCCGCTCGCGGCGCCTAAAATGTCACCGAGTGCGGCGACGTCGGAGGGGCTGCCGTCGAAGTGCAACAGGCAGCCCGCTTCTCGATCGCGGAAAAAGGTATTGATCGGCGCTATGTCCCTACATATCACGATGAGCCCCGCAGCCAACGCCTCCACCAGGCTGAGTCCGAAGCCCTCATGTTCGCTGGCGGTGATGTACACACCACGTTGCGCAAGTTCAGCGTGCAGAGCGGCTTTGTCCAAGTAAGGCTCGAATCGTACCGCGTCCTGCAAATCCAGACGGCGTACCAATTCCTGCAATCCAGGCAACAAGCCGTCGAAATCTCTCCCGCAAATGAGCAGATCCACTGGATATCCAAGCCGTCGGGCATGCCCCACATATTCAATCGCCAAATCGACACGTTTGTTGCTCGACAACCTACCCCAATATATCCATTGGAATAGCGAGCGCCGGTCGCTTGCCGTCACGGCGTTGAAGCTCTTGACCGGCACGCCGTTGCTGCACAACACGGTGCGATCACCGAACGCGCTGAAATAACTGAAATCGTTGGCGCTGCTCGCCAGGACCCGGCGGTAGTGCGCCGCGTAACCGCGTAGGAATGTGGCCTCATACGCCCGCTTGAAGAGTCTGTGACTCTTGGTGTGCCAAAAGCCACCATGGGTGCTGAGCACGGCGGGAATATCCGCGCAGCGCCAGCGCACATTACCCGACAAGGCCAGCAACTGTGGGTCATGCACATGAAGCAGGTCGAACTCCCGCGCGAGTTCCCCGAGCAAGCGCGCCCACCCCAGAATGCGATTACCCACCAACGGCAGCCGGTGGACCCTAACGCCCTGTACATCATCGACGGATGGCGACAATCCGGCGGCGACATGAGCTACTTCCATATGAACGCCGAGCGGCCCCACTCGTTGGGCCAGTTCGAACACCACTTGTTCCAACCCGCCGATTTCGGGAAAAAAAGTCGGGGTAATCGCCAATACCCTCATGGGGGTTAATCATGCCCTGGAGGGTTGGCCGCCTTCGAAATCAAACGCCGTGGCTTGATTATGCGGGCAGGATTACCGGCGGCGACCACCCAGGGAGGAATGTCCTTGACGACCACGGAGCACGCTCCCACGACAGCCCCCTCCCCAATAGTGACCCCCGGGCCGATGAAACAGTTGGCGGCTACCCAGGACTGACCGCTGATGGTGATCGGGCGATAAATCAGCGGCATGGCGGCGTCCTCGAAGTCGTGCGAGGCACTGCAAAGGTAGGTGCCCTGCGACACCGTCGCCTGTTCGCCGATGGTAATGTGAGCGAAATTATAAACTTCCACGCCGCGGCCCAAGGCCGAATACCGCTTTAGCGTGAGACTCCACGGGTGCCAAACCAGAACCCCGTCCATCACTAGGGCGGGTGTTTCGATTTGCGCGCCGAACAGGCGCAATGCGGCAATGCGCACCGGCGAAAGCCATCTTCCCGTGCCTCGCAGGAATAGAATCTTGAACGGCCCCCACAGCACGCGCCGGATCTTCACCCCGAGGGACCAGCCCGAGCGGGTATTTTGCAGCGTCAGCTTGACGGACTGCTGGGAAGAGTCCGGCGCTCTCATGGAGGGCGGTTCCACGTGCGCGCTCACGCTGCTGACTCAACGACGGCGAGCAGATCCTGGGCCATGGCATCGACCGTGAATCGTTCACGAAACAAGGTTCGCGCCGCCTCCTGCATGAGCCGACGTTTTTTTTCGTCCAAGAGAAACCAGCGCATCAGTAATTGAGTCGTTCCCTCGAGAGTGTCGGGTGCCACGAACCCGGCTTCGGCAACCTGCACCTCGCGCCAAATATTGACCTTGTCGGAAATCAGCACGGGCACGCCGCAGGCCAGTGCCTCGGCCACCGCTATACCGAAATTCTCTTGATGGGAAGGCAACGCGAAAACCTCGGCGCAGTAGAAGGCGCCCCACTTCATGCCATTTTGCAGCATGCCGGGCCAGGTGATGCGTTCATGAATACCCAACTGAACCGCAAGCGCCTTCAATTCTGCCGCCCAGCCAGTCTGATCCGGTCCTGCCATGACGAGATGCAGCGCTGGATCCCCGGCGGCCTGTGTCGCGAAGGCGCGGATCAACAGGTCGCAGCCCTTTTTCTCGTGAATTCTACTCAGGAACAAAATGACTCTGCGGCCTCGCAACTGGGGATGCACCTCCAAAAATCGGGTCCGCAGTTCCTCGATGTTGGTCGGGGGACTGCTGGTCCCGTAGGCCACGACGCGTTCTTTGGCCCGGTACAGCCAAAAGGAGTCGCGCGCCTGTAAACGCTCCTCCTCGCTGGTGAACAGCACCGAGCGGGCATCGCGCAATACGCGATAG
>Ga0302310_10001028_pt1 | contig 24373 bp, 13 predicted proteins | sample III_Palsa_N1_2_FD_200451 | JGI IMG/M metagenome (GOLD analysis project Ga0302310, IMG submission 200451) | Peat permafrost microbial communities from Stordalen Mire near Abisko, Sweden - III_Palsa_N1_2 | ecosystem: Environmental > Terrestrial > Soil > Palsa > Peat permafrost | place: Sweden...
GCACAGATCACCGATTACCTCAGCGGCGACGATGCTTCACGCCGCAGCTTTCAGCTGGCCGAACATCTGGCCGGCCTCTATACGCAATACCTGACCTACCGGCCGGACTGGATCCTCGACTGGGAGCGACAGCCCGGCAAGCACAGCCGCGACTGGCAGGCCGCGCTGTGGCGGCAGGTACAGCAATCTATCAACCGTCCGCATCGCGCGCAGCGCAGCCGCGCCCTGCTCGATGCCCTGCAAGGCGAACGCAACCACGACACCACACCGCTGCACGTGTTCGGCATCAGCCATCTACCGCCCGACGTGCTCGCCGCGCTGCAGGCGTGCGCACTGCATCGGCCGGTGCATTTGTATTTTCCTGACCCGTGCCGCGAACATTGGGTTTATCTGCGCCGGCAACGCTTTTTGTTGGAGCGGCAGGACGATCCCGATGCGTTGTATTTCGAAGTCGGCCATCCGCTGCTGGTGGCACTCGGCCGCATCGCGCAGGATTTCTGCCTGACGCTGGACGACTGCGACGCCATCGACGAACGCGACCCGCTCGACGAGGCCGAACCGTTGCCCGGCGAAACGTCGTTACTGGCACAGGTGCAATCGAGCATTCGCTGTCTGCAGCCAGAGCTGGTCGGCCCATCCATTCGCGATGCGATCCGCAGCGGCGCAGACCCCGAGGACATGCTGCCTGCTCTGCGCGACGACGCCAGCCTGCGCGTGCATGCCTGCCACACGCGACTGCGCGAACTGGAAGTCTTGAAAAACACCTTGCTGCGCGCGCTGGCGGATGACCCCACCTTGCAGCATCGCGATATCGTGGTGATGGCGCCGGACATCGGCGCCTACGCCCCTTACCTCGCCGCCGTTTTCGGCGAGCAAGCGCAGTACCGCAGCGATCCGCTGCATATTCCGTGGCATCTGGCCGACGTGGGGCTGTCGCACGCGCATCCGTTGATGAGCGCCTTCGCTCAGGTACTCGACCTGGCCGAAAGCCGCTTCACCGTCAGCGAGGTGCTGGATTTTCTCGACGTACCAGCAGTCGCACGCCGCTTTGCCATCGACCGCAGCAGTCGCGATGCGCTGGAACACTGGCTGCAACGCGCCCATGTCGCCTGGGGCCTGGACGCGGCAATGAAAGCCGAGGTCGGTGCGGCAGCCGCCGATGAAAACTCCTGGCAGTTCGGGCTGGATCGCCTGTATGCCGGGCTGATCGTCGGACAAGACGCTGAGGCGGACCTTGCGCCACACCCTGAAAACGATAGCGGTTTGGATGGCCAATCGCCGAATGGTTTTTTGCTCGACAATATTCTTCCGCTGGATGGCGTCGCCGGCAGCGCAGTCGAAGCCATCGGCCAGCTCGACCGTCTGCTCGGCGAACTACGCGCCGCGCGCCAGGCTTTCAGCACATCGCGACCGCTGGCCGCATGGAGCCAATGGCTGCTGGAACGTATCGACGCCTTGTTTCTTGCCGACATGCGCGACGATGCCGAGAACAGCGCGCTGGATACGCTGCGCCGGCTCGCCGCCAGCCTGGGTAGCCAGGCGATCGAAGTCGGCATCAATACACCGCTGCCGTGGAGCGTGGTGCGCGAAGCCTTGGCCGGCGCGCTTGACGCCGTACCGGAGCGTCAGGCGTTTCTGCTCGGCGGCGTGACGTTCTGCGGACTGGTGCCGCAGCGCTCGATACCGTTTCGCGTGGTCTGCCTGATCGGCATGAACGAGGGTGAGTTTCCTCGCCCCAGCCACGATGCCGGCCTGAACAAGATCCTGCATCAACCACGCCGCGGTGACCGCGATACGCGCAGTGAAGACCGCTATCTCTTTCTTGAAGCGATGATGTCAGCCCGCGATACCCTGCACATCAGCTACGTCGGCGAAGGTGTGCGCGACGGCAAGCCGCACAACCCTGCCGCACCGCTCGCCGAACTGCTGCAGTTTCTCGACGAACAATACGATATCGCCGCGAATGAAAAAGTCGATCGTCCCTGGCGCGTGCGTCATCCGCTGCAGCCATTCGATGCGCGTTACTACGAGCACGGCGCGCCGGGTCAACCGCCGCATGACGGACGGCTGTTTTCGTACGACCCCGCCTATCTCACGCGATCGTCCGCGACGAGTCTGCCAAGTTTTCTTCAACCTGACGACATCCATGCAACGCCCAGCCTGTCGAGGCCTGTGGCAAGCGGCGACCTTTCCCTGAGCAGTCTCAAACGCTACTGGCGCGATCCGGTGAAAGAGTACTTGCTGCGCGACAGCGGTATCAGCCTGCAGGCACTCGACAGCACGAGCTGGCCCGATCGTGAACCGTTGGATACCGGCATCAGCCGCATCGATCGTATTGACCATCAGCTGCTGTTCCAGGCCATCGTTGATGGCATCAAGCAACTCCCCGCGGAGCCGCCAACATGGTTGGCGCGATCCGGCTTGCTCGCCAGCGGAGCCATTGGTGTCGAGGCTTACCGCCAACTACGCCGTTCGGTGCAGGCCATGCTCGATGAGTCGCTGCCGAAGTTCGCCGATGGCAAAGCGCGCGCGGCAGCGCAGACGATCGATCTGGATCTTGGCGATGGTGTGCAGCTCACTGGCACCGTCGATCGCGTATTTCACGCCGCCGATGGTGGCCTCATGCTGTTCGACGCCAAGCCCGTCGGGGCCATGGGCCTGAGAGAACTTCTGGCCTTCTATATCGATTGGGCGGTGCTGCGATTGACGGGTGAAAAAAACATCGCTGGGGTATTACTGGAACGCCGCCCCAATGGCAAAGCTGATCAGCCGAAGCTGCTCAGCCTTCTGCTTACACAAACGGACGATGAGCTACGACTGGGATTACGCCGGCTCGTCGATACCGCGCTGGATGCAAGCCAGCAACCGCTGCTTTTCTTTCCCAAGACCGCCCTCGCCTACGCCTCCAGTTCACCAGAGGACCGCATAACCGAAGCGGCGCGCATCTGGGAAGGCAGTGATTTCGGCGGCATCGGCGAGCGCGATTACACACCCGGCTATGCCTCACTGGTCAGTCGCGGGCTCGACCTTTTCGACGCGCACAGCCCGATCCATCACGCCTTTGTGCTGGCAACGCAACGGGTCTGCGACGTGCTCGACCCCAAACATTCGATGTTGCTGAAAACGACCGCTGCTGCGGCTGCCGTCATCGACGGAGCCGATGTATGAGCACCATGCACCACACGGACGTCGCCACGTTGCCTGTACTGGACTGGCAACGCATGCCGCTGCACGGCCGCATCCTGATCGAGGCCAGTGCCGGCACCGGCAAGACCTGGAATATCGGCGTGATCTATCTGCGCCTGCTGCTGGAGCGCGAGCTGCGGGTGGAACAGATTCTGGTGACCACGTTCACTGACGCTGCCGCGCAGGAATTGCGTGAGCGACTACGCCGGCGACTCATCGAAGCAGAACGTCATCTGCTCGATCCCAGCGCAACGCCGGCTGACGAAGGTTCGTTGGAGAATTACCTACAAATCCTGTGCGATACCGAAGAAAGCCAGCGTCGCGCATTGCGAAAAATCCAGCTGGCCCGCGCCGACCTGGATCGTGCGCCGGTCTCGACCATCCACGCGCTGTGCCAGCGTATCCAGCGCGACTATCCGCTGGAGAGCGGTGCAGCGTTTGCCAACGACAAACTGTTCGACGAACAGCAGCTGCTGCGCGAATGCGTCGAGGATTTCTGGCGACGACGCTACCTGGTCAGCGCCGTCGATCCACGCGAGGCCGCACTGCTTCTGAAAGACGGTCCGGAAAAGCTGCTGCGCGATCTGGCCGTGCTGGCGAACAGCCCCGACGCAAACATCGAATCTGGCGGACTGACCGATCTGGAACAACGCATCGCGGCGCTTAGCGGCGAAGAAAACCTGGTCGAACTGCAGCGACTTTTTGACGACAAGTCGCTGCATCGCGCCAGCAATTCGGCGCTACTTACCCGCCTGGGCAAGATTATCGCAGCGCTGAAAAACGGCGATGAGGCAGCGCTGGAAGGCTCACTGGATAAAACTTTCGACCCAGAGAATTTGCCCGGCCAGGAGCATGCCAAAAACCGCGGGGTCCTTGTTTCCCATCCGTTGATTCAGTTGTTGCAGGAACTTCGCACGTTACTGCCCTTGCGCATCACGTTCACCCGCGGCGCCGTACTGGCGGCTGCCGCACTCGCCTGTCGTGATGAGCTTCCGCGCCGCGCACGTCAGCGGCATGTACTGACTTTTTCGATGCTGATTGATGCGGTGTATCAGCGGCTATGCAGCGAGCCCGCCGACAACACGCTGGCTGACCGACTACTCGAAGCGTTTCCGGTTGCGCTGATCGACGAATTCCAGGACACCGACCAACGCCAGTTCGCGATCTTCGACCGCATCTATCGTGAGCGCGGCACGCTGGTGATGATTGGCGATCCCAAGCAGGCCATCTACAGTTTTCGCGGCGGCGATATTGCCGCTTATCTGCGCGCCAGTACGCAGGCGAACCAGCGTTTTTCACTGACGACCAACTACCGATCGAGCGGAGCGCTGGTCGAGGCGATGAACGCGCTGTACGGCCATACCGACGGTGGCTTTGACCATCCACAGATCCATTACCAGCTGATCACTGCCGCCGGCAAGGCCGACCAGAAGTCGCTGACCGTCAATGGCGCTCCCGTGGCTTGGCCGCTGGTGATTCACGATTTCCGCGGCGATGCTGTCGATAGCAGAGGCGTGCCGCTGAGCAGCGCCACCGCGCTCGAACCGCTGGCGCTTGATGACTGTGCCAATCGCATCGTCGAGCTGCTCAACGACCCGCAGCAGCAGATCGCCGGCCAGCGCGTGACGCCCGGCGACATCGCCGTGCTGCTGTCGAACAATAAACAGATCGTGGCGTTGCGTACGCGGCTGATTGCTCGCGGCGTGCCATGCGTCGGTAGTGGCCGCGGCAATATCTTTGCCGGTGACGTCGCGCGCGAGCTGGAGCTGATTCTCTACGCGGTGTTGCACACTGACGACGACAAGGCCGTCCGTGGCGCGCTGGCCACCAGCCTGCTTGGCGCAACGCTTGATCGATTCAATGCCTGGAAAATCGACACGTCGGGTTTTGAAAACGAACTCGAACGCTTCGAGGGCTGGCGGGTGCTGATCCGCACCCGCGGCGTACTGGCACTGATCAACGCGCTGCTCGCCGAGCGTGCCACCGTGCTGTTGGCGCTGCCCGAGGGCGAGCGCATATTGACCGACTTGCGCCATATCGGTGAATTGCTGGCCGCGGAAGAAAGCGCCTTGCAGGGGCTGGATGGGCTTTACGTATGGCTGGTCGAGATGCGCCAGGAAGGCAGCGATGGCGACGCCGAGGCCGCCGACGAACGCCAGCTGCGTATCGAAAGCGACGCGCGGCGCGTGCAACTGCTTACCATCCACGCCAGCAAGGGCCTGGAGTTTCCGATCGTATTCCTGCCGCTGGCCTGGCGCGTGAGCAGTCGCAAGGGCCAGTACGCACCGCAGGTTCTGCGCTATCACGACGATGCCGGTCGACGATGCATTGATCTGGGTTCAGCCGATTTTGTCGCGCACAGTGCACGTCATTTTCGTGAAGATCTGCAGGAGCGTATGCGGCTTTTGTATGTCGCGCTGACGCGCGCCGTGCATGCGGTCCATGTGTACTGGATCGATCGCGACAAGCCGCTGGATGATGACTATCTGGCATGGGACGTCGCCGCGCTCGATCCGCTGATCGCTCAGGTGCAGCGGCAACTTGGCCTGGATGAAGGCGAGGCGTCGCTGGCGTCGACGGCGCGCCAACTTGCTGGCGTGAGCTTCGCATCGGCCATCGGCGACGTTTTTCTGCGCTATGAGAAACCGGTGGAATCTTCAACATCGCGTGCCACGCATACGCCGCTGCCACGCTCACGTCCGTTCCAGTGGCTGCACAGTTTCAGTGGCCTCACGCGCTACGCGGCGGCGGCCGTGTCGATCGATGACAGCGGTGCCGCCGATGAAGCGGGTATGGAAAGCATCGAGATGGCGCCGGATGGCGCCGTCAACGAACCGATGATCGAACAGGCTGACGATGCCCGGCTGCTGGCGTTATACCCGTTGCGTGGCCCGCGCTTCGGCGACGCCGTACACCATGTACTTGAACTGGCGCGTCCCGGCCCGGTCTGGCCCGAACAGCGTTCGCTGCTGACCCAGCAGCTTACCGCGCAGGCGATCATGGCCGACAGCATGTCGCCGGACGAAGCACTGGAGCGTGTGGGTCGCCTGGTCGACCGCATCCGCCTGAGCGATCTGGGAGATTGCTTGCGACTGGCCGACATTCCATCCGATCAGCGCATCGTCGAATTCGAATTCCAGTTTCCGGTGGAACACGTGCCGCTAGCGCGTCTACGCCGTCTGTGCGCTGCGCATGACCAACCGCATGTCGTGCCGGCCAGCCTCGACGCCACCACGCTCAACGGCATGCTGACCGGCTTTGCCGATCTTATCGTGCAGTGGAACGGGCGCTTTCATGTACTCGATTACAAAACCAACTGGCTTGGCGCGCGGCTCAATGACTATCAAGGCACATCACTGGATGCCGCCATGGCCGAGCACCATTATCCATTGCAGGCATTGCTCTATACCGTGGCGCTGCACCGCTATCTTCGTCAGCGAATGGACGGCTATACCGCCGAATCCCATCTGGGCGATAGCTGGTACCTGTTCGTTCGCGCCGTCGGCCTGGAGCCAGCGAGTCGAATCGGGCTTGGCGTATGGCGCCACCGCTGGCCGGCGGCCTTGATCGAGGCCCTCGATGACGCCTTCGCCGGACTGCAGGAAGCGGCAGCATGAACCACGTACCGGCAGGGCTTGCCGCAACCGACGAACGCGTCATCGATCAAACCCTGGCGCAATGGATACTGGCGCGCACCGGCTCGGCTTTGCTGGCCAGCGCCGTGCGAGCTGCCAGCACGGCCGAAGGCCAGGGGCACTCCTGCGCGTGGCTGGTCGATCCGCTTACCGATGCCGGCTTTGACACCGAGGCACTGGCCTCACTGCGCCGGCACGCATGGGTTGGCAACGGGCAATGCTTCACGCCCTTCGTTCTCGATGCCGGCAACCGCTTCTATCTGTGGCGCAACTGGCAGCACGAATCGATATTGGCCAGGGAAATTTTGCAACGCTGCAAGAACCGCACACTTCCGATTTCCAGTGACGACCTGGCTGCTGATTTGTCGACACTGTTTGGTAGCGAACCGACCGACGTGGACGATTGGCAGCGCGCCGCGGTAGCGGCCGTGCCGGGGGCGAAATTTTTTGTACTCACCGGCGGCCCCGGCACCGGCAAAACCACCACCGTCCTGCGCATGTTGCTGATGCTGTTGCGCCATGCACAGGCCTGCGGCCTGCCCGCCCGGCCATCGATCGCGCTGGCCGCCCCCACCGGCAAGGCGGCGCAGCGACTCGCGCAATCCATTGCCAAAGGCAAGGCCGAGCTGCAGGGTTCGTGGGGGGCCGCAACATCGCATCCCTTCAGCGAACTGCTGCAAGCCATTCCGCATGCCGACGCACGCACCCTGCATCGGCTGCTCGGTTATCGGCCGATGGACAACACCTTCAGTCGCAACCCGCACAATCCACTGGCCGAAGACATCGTGGTGGTCGATGAAGCGTCGATGGTGGACTTGGCAATGATGCGCCAGCTGATGCAGGCCTTGCGCCCTGACGCCGTGCTTATCCTGCTCGGCGACCCCAACCAACTGGCCTCGGTTGATGCGGGTTCGGTGCTTGCCGACATCGTGACAAACACGCCGGCCAACGCCTTTCCTCCAGCGCTGACCCGCCTGCTCAAACCGTTGCTGCGTAACACCGAAGCCTGCGCGGAAAGTGATACGCCGCTCGCCGGTCACGTACTGACGCTCACCCACACGTGGCGTGCCGGGAGCGGCCTGCAACGAGGCATCGACGCGCTGCGCGATGCACCCGATCCCGCATGGCTGGATGCTTTGTTCGAACAGCGTGTGGATGGCGACTTGTACCTGCGCCGTTGCGACGACACCGACGCGTTACGCACCAACGTCGATGCCTGGATCGAACGCCACGCCGTAGCGCTAAAGTCCCTTCTCGACGAAAGCATGACGCCCGCCGACGCGCTCCGGCATCTGCATCAGTTTCAAATTCTCTGTGCGCTGCGCGACAGCGCGTTCGGCGCACAAGGCATCAATGCACTCATGACGCGTCGACTCGGGCTGCGTTTCGATGTCGATACCAGCCATGCCTGGTATCACGGCCGCCCCGTAATCATCACCCGTAACGACTATGCGCGCGGCCTGTTCAACGGCGATGTCGGTATCGCCCTGCAAGGCAAGGATGGACTGCGCATATGGTTCGAATTAAGCGACCGCGATGGCAACAGCAGCCTGCGCAGTTTTTCCTCGCGCGCCCTACCCGCCCACGAAAGCGCCTGGGCTATCACCATCCATCGCAGCCAGGGGTCGGAATACCGCAATGTCGCTGCTGTATTGCCTGCGGATGAAAATAGCCAGATTCTTAATCGGCAACTGATTTATACCGCTATCTCACGCGCTCGAGTCAGTGCCGAAATCTGGTCAACCGACAAAGGACTCGGCGTGGCACTGAGTCGAACTTCAAAACGATTGGGAGGCCTAGCAAGCCTTTTGAACCACAGAGACTTGCCCTGTTCTACGCCCCATCATCTGAGTGAGGATCAAATCCTCTCACCGTGACTGATTTCATAGTGCATGGCGTAGATGAAATATCCAATCAAGAGCAAGCGGCGCCAGTTGACAATACAGTGGAAAAAACACGCCCGGAATTAGCAGCATTCAACTGAATTCCTGGTACTGCCACTGTGTTCGTTCCGATGCTATCTGAAGAGGAGGATTTCGCACAGGTGGTAAAAGTGACCGACGTCGGTTGTTGGGCCGGGGCCACCAGTAACTCACCACGCGCGTTGTAAGTAAGTACTCCCACCGATCCAGCCCGTATCGAGACGTTCACGGGCGCAGTCACGTTCATCTGCAGACTAGTCGTTACCGCAGCGCTATAGGCTGTGTTGGGCGAGGTCGTGGTGTAGACAAGCCAACCCAGATCATAGGTGCCGCTGGTCGTCGAACAAGTCATCGATCCCGCCGTCGACACCGGGCAGATCGAAACATAACTGCGTGTTGACGCAGCCAGTCCGCGTGCATACATGAGATTCGATTGAAGGCTGTTCGATTGCGAAACCACCTGATTATGCCGCATGAAGTTGCGCATATTCGGATACGCAAGCGCCGAAAGAATGGCCAGAATGACCACGGTAATCATGAGCTCGAGGAGCGTGAACCCGGCTTGTTTTTTCACTGACATAGCGCTTCATCCGCAATTACGAATTAGGGGGAACTCATCGACCTTCGCACCAGCCCTTTCCAACTGCATGCGCGCGAGATAACGCTTTCGAGGCGCTGCTCCTTGGCCTCTGTAGCATATGACCTGCGCTAGACTTTGAAGGGAAAATCGTACGCACTTCTCAAGCAATAGTCGCTTAGCCATGCCAATATCTATCCGGCAATTGGACGAAGCGGCAGCCCATAATTCGGCTGACGATGTTTTCTCAATCTCCTTGCAGAGGCAAATTTCCTCAATGCCCCTGCCAGCAAGTTTGAGGATCCTGGGTTCCGTCCACCGTTTCATTACCGTTTCGTTGGAGAAAGAAGTCATTGCACTTGGTGTCCTGCGTTTGCGTACCCGCAGGTGCGGCCTCGACCTTGTAATCGGTACTTGTGGCCGAAGGAATACTCAACGTGTAATAGCCATCGGGCGTCGCTGAGCTGGTCAAACCCACGTTCGCAAGCACGTTGGTATACGCATTGTTGGTGAAATAATAATTTTCCTCACGAGTGGCCATATCCTGCAATGCGCGCGTCGCGCTGGTGCGATTGGCACGAAGAACGTATTGCCGATAGGCCGGTATCGCGATCGCGCCGAGGATGGTGATGATCGCGACCACGATCATCAGCTCAACCAAGGTAAATCCAGTGACTTGACGGGCATTTTTTTTCATCACTGGTTGTCCACCGGTTCGCGCCATGAAATTTCCCCGTTGGATTTAGCTGGAAGGGGTGGTACCGGTACTAACTTGGTACCGCCGCTTATGCCGAACGCTGCTGACACCATGCCATTGCTGTTGACGTGCAGCACGGGTGACGACGCCTTGCCTGTACCCAGCGAAACACTTTTTGAAATAAACCCGCTAGACAGACCGAACGAGCTGGCCAGAGTCGTATCGGTGGTGCCGGTAATGTAATTGAGCCCATACAGATTGCTGGTACCTGGCACCGGTACGGGATTACAGGCGCTGGAACCGGCAGCAATTATTTGAGCGGCACTTGGCGGTATATATGTGGGGGTCAACAAGATATTGCCAAGCAATGTCTGGCCACTTACCACACGCTCCGATGGCTGCTGGACATTCCCCCCGGTTCCGGCCGCCAAAGAGTCATACCAGCCGGAATATTGATAACAACCCGCGTTGCTGCCTGAAGTAACCGTAGCGGTTAGCGCCGTCTGCAAACTGGCTATTGTGGTTGCTGTGGTAGGGCCACTGGGACTGGAAACCGTACCGGATGCAGTTACTGTCGTGTTGGACGCGTTATACAACGAACTCCATGTAGGACTCGCCTGACACGCCGCCGGCAAGGTTGTGAGCAGGCTGTTGTCGGATACACCAACAATATATTCCTGCTGGATACCCTGCGCACTAGAGCCACTATCGTCATTGGCGGTGTAAGAACGTCCCGTACCGAAATAGACCATCGGTCGATTGCTCGAATCTACCGCGACTTCAGGCCTCACGGATATTGGCTCTCCGTTATTGATGATCTGAGTGAGTGCCCATGTGCCGGGGTCGCTGGTGTCCCGTGCAGCCGCCGCGCCGGTATTCATATTGACTTTCCACAGGCTGCCACTGAACACCTGTGGTTGTGAGGTGCTCGTCGGCGGATTGGTATTGACACCGAAATAGACACCTTCCGCACTATTGTTCAGATCGAAATCTGACGCAATCATGTCACTGGCAAAGCTATTGGCTGGGCCACCACCGGTGGTTCCCGTGAACGAGGCGACCGGCGTGCTGCTCGACGTTGCGCTATTGCTGGCAAGAATGTTTGCCAAGTCATAGACGTACACCGAGAGAGTACTGCCTGTGGCGGCGGCAACGGGTTTATAGCCGGTGCCCGTCGGACCGCCATTGTCTGAAGGCCCCGAGCCAATGGTCAGCAGGAAATGCAGCTGGCCATCCGAGGCCTCTCGATGAACTGCAAAAGCCGGTGCCCCGAGCGCAAACGAACCGGTCGTTATTTCGCCCAGAACGGTTGGCGGCAGCTCTGGATCGGTGACATCCAAGAGCACATAGGATGAATTGGATACCTGAGTATCGGCCACCGTGGTGTCCGTGTCGTAATACATCGGGACACTGATGGGGCCGCCGCCGAGACGGAACGGCACCACCATGACCGTACCCCATCCACAGACATGGCCTTTGGTGTCGATATCGGAAGACGCGGGCGTGCCAGCCTGACACGAGGTACTGGTCGATGTACCAAATATCTTCACGTCACTGACGACAGGGGAGCCGTCCACGTAAAAAACATGGGTATAGTTTTTATCCGCCATCCAGCGAAGATGAGGCAAGAGATTCTGCGGCACGAAAGCCCAAGCCTCCTGCCCCAGCGCCCAGTTATTACCCTGAGGCACAGCCGCATCACCATCGGTCAAACCGCTGGGTAGCTGACGGTAATCGGTCGGGTTGGTCGCCGCCGTGGTGGTTGAACCACTGGTCGTCGCCGCCTGGCCCGATACATAAAAGCCGCTGTTGAACGCATGGAGCATGCCGTCATTGGCGCCCACGTAGACCATTTGACGACGATTTTGGTAGTTAGAACGAAACGCAGCATAGGAGTAATCGCTATAGAGCAGATCATAGGATTCCGCTGGCGTACTCACGATGGTTGGTGAAGAATTCACTATGTCGCCCAGGCGATATGTATTCTTTCCCGTCGTTGCATTGTTGGTGCGGCTGCGATAATCCGTGGTGTCTTCTTGACCACGCACCCAGTTGACCAGGTTCTGCGACAAGACGTTGCTCTCTTCATTGAGCAATCCAAAATTGCCGATTCGTCCCGACGCAATCGTAACCCCTAAAATATTTAAGCTGACGTTGCTACCGCAAAAGCCGGAGGTCGAACTCAGGGTGTAGGTAGCGAACAACCCAGTGCCTAACAACGACGAACAGCTCGACGGATTCCAGACAAAATCGGTCTGAGTACCATTCGTCACCGTTCCGGTTGCCGTGGATCCATTCGGTTGGGCCGTAAGATAAGTAAATATGTAGCGCTGCCCTTCCGCTGTCGCCCCAATACTTGCATCCGCGGCATAGGCCCTTTGCTTGGCCATATTGGCAATGATAGTGGCGCTCGCCGTCACCGTAGGATCGTAATAAGTGTTTAGCAGCGTCGTCGCGTCCCAGGTCGGAACCAGCGGATTGGTGGCCGACTCGATGGAGCAGGAGCTGGAATTCGCGCTGGCTGATGGGTCAAACGTTGTCGAGCCTGCTGGCGGCACCGGTGGAATGGTGCAGCGATAGCTGGTGACCGCATTAGGCAGTGCGCCGGCGCTCGTATCCGGGCCACTAACGATGTAATCCGCCGTGCTGGACAAGACCTGGTCTCCGCCGCTGGTGGTGCCCTCGCGCAGATAGCCGTTACTGTCTGACCAGAACGCTTGCAGACTACCCGTCCAGCTCACGCCGTAGCGCTGCATAAAATACTGCACTTGGTACGACAGGCCATCGCCGTTCGCATCGTTACTTGACGAGGGCGTGGTTGCATTGCCGAAGTTGTTTGCGCTGTTGCCAGAGCTGGCAATTTGCTGGAACGCGTTCTGCAGACCTGCCACCAGTGCCGACGGGTCGCGTGCAAGAAAATAATTGGCCGGATCGCCAGTCCCATCCGTACCCTGCCATTGCGTCGCCAGGGTTGGGACAGCGTCCGTCGTGGACGATGGCTGCCCAACGACTGCTGAGGTATAGGTAAAACCGCCGTATTTCGCCGCATACCACAGTGGATTCTGCAAACTGACGCCTGCTTTCGATCCAGCCGCGGTAAATATCTCGACTTGCGGCGCCGTGGATGTGGTGGGATAGCTAGAGCTGGTGGTAACGAGATTGAAATTCTGGTTGCCCGGACGATAAAACATACGGTGGATGCCGTTGTTGGCGCCGCTGACTCCGTTGTTACTCCCATTGACGCCTGACACGGAAAAACCCAGCGTCAAGTCGTTACCCGCCGCTGCGGAGAGCGTTTCAGTGCGAACCAGTACCTGATTGGCGCCGATCGCTGCCTTCAGGTGTCCACCGGTGCACGACGCACTCGTGGCCGTGGCTACCGTCGAATAGGCAGCCTGCGCGCCGCTGACGTTGGTGTTCCAGCAAAAGTTGCTTGGCGACGCTGAGGTGTCGCTGGTCGAGCCACAGGCCGTGCCCACGCACCAGCTCACCACCGAAATAACGTCCAGATCATGGTCGTTGCCCCAGGTCGAGTCATCCCACACCACGGTAAAGCTGCCGGTGGTACCGGCCGTATTGAATGTCTGTCCGTAAACGTAATATGGCGACTTGGTGGAGGTGGTCTGCCCAAGCTGCAAAGAAAGAAGTCCGCAGGTACGGTATGTTGTCGCGGCCGCGGTCTCTGCCGGCAACGCAGTGCTATTACTGGATTGGCAAAGAGGGGCCAGCGTAACGTTACCGGCGCTGGTCGGAATGGTGAACGTCGGGATGCTCTCGCTCAACGCGACCGCATAGGTATGCACCGGCTTTATTTGATTGGGTGACGCCACATTGGCTAGCGTGATGCCGTTTACCCAGGCCTGCCAGGCTTCACCGGCGACCAGATAACCGCCCTCCATCGAGGCACCGTCCGGGCAAATACCTCGAACTAATGAAAATTTAGTCACCGTCTGTGCCTGGCAGACGTCGCTCGTCGTATTGACGTTGCTACCCGGAGCAAGATCTGTCGATGTTGCCAGCATTCGACCGACCAGGTAACTGTTGCCTGTAACGCCCTCATTGGTTCCAATAAGGTCAGTTGCGCTATTGACGTCGTCATGCAGCACGCTGGTCAAACTTGGCAATTCGTCGCCGTCAAAGGTAATGCCACCGCTGGAAATCAACACGATCGCGCAAGCAGCACAGTAATTTGCGGTGGTGACCGGCGGTATCCAGGTGAGATTCTGCGACATGCCGGTACCATCAGTACTCGATGTGTCAAAGCCCGATGTTGCCGAGGACGCACCTGACATGTAGCGCAAGGCCTCGCCGTACATCTCTGCTACGGGGTTACCCCACGCACCGCAGTGGTAGTTCGTGGCCTTACTGCTTTCGCCTGGATCGTCCAGAACGCCGTTGACACTGAAACCCGGGTAACGATTATAAATACCGTAGGTGCTGCAACCATTCCAGCTGCCACCATTCCAGTAATTACTGGTCGTGTAGAGGCTTATCTCCGAAAGGTTCTGAATGACGCCCTGGTTTTTCCCGGTCTGTGTGCAAAACGTGCCATCGGCGAAATTGACCTCATTCGTCACGGTGGTGCAAGTGTGATCGGCGATCCCTGCCGACGTCAGGTTACCTTCGATAAATGAGGCGTTCTTGCGCAATACGCCGCCCGTTCTGGGGGTAACGCGTGACCCGCTCATCAACGCAAAACGAATGGGCTGCGAGCTATCGCTCTGGCCAAATTGCTGCAGCACGCCGGTCGGCTTAAGGCTGATGGCGGCGGGAGCCGTACCGTAGGATTTGCACATGGTGCGTGTGTCATACGTGCCGTCACAGACCTGCACGGATACCACGAGCGGTGTCGAACTTGTTGGCGCGTTGGTGTCGCCGTTATTCGTATTGCACTGCGAACTCGCCATCGACGCCCATTGCGTAAACACACCGCTGGCGATGTATAAACCAGCCGATGAATTGGTTGCGGCGGACAGATCACCGGTCGTCGCATTGCACAAGCTGACCGCCGTGGTGCCCTTGGCGACCGGGAGATAACTTGATACATCGGTGCCCGAATAAACCTTGACCCAGGCATGACCATCGTTGGGAATGATGGCGCGAGTAATAACAGTCTTTGTGGGGGTATCCACCGTGCGCAGGCCGCCGTACATGGCAAATCGCAGCATGTCCAGGCGACTCATGGTCACCCAGTTCATGAAGTTGCCGCTGTATGGGCTGCTGCCGCTGCAGGTATAGTTGGTCGCTACAGCCGCGGGCACAAAGGTATTGCCTGTGTAGTTGTAGCAAACAGCCGAGTTGAAATATCCCTGATATTCGAAGGCGTTGTTGTAAGTAATATCCGGACTGCCCTTATTGGTCATGTCCGTGTAGTCGGTATAAGCCTTGTAGAACAGCTGCTCATCTGTCGACTCCACGATCATAGCCACCGGTGCGATCGTGGTCACGCCCACCACGGAACCGTCCGGGTACGACGCGTAGTCAGGCATATTGGTCGTGGAGATTTTCCCCGTCGGGATGACGGTTGCCGTGGTCCCGGCAGATGCCTGGAATATGGCAAACACACTGATGGCAACAATGGGAACGCTCCACAACAGGCCGCGCATGAACTTGATAGACGTGGACATAGCGGCGGCCTTTAGTTTTGGATGTTCAGCTTGTACTGCGCGATGGTCACGGCGGTGCCATTGCCCGGGACCACGGCACTGCTGCGTACTTGCAAATACAGCGCGGAGCCGCCCTGCGCCGAGCCCACACCGGCACTGGCATAGCCCTGCGCTTGAGCTGCTCCCGACCCTTTATTCAAAGCCACGCCGTCGCGCAAAATGCTCACCGTGGTGGCAATTTGATTGCCCGTCGCGCAGGTTGTCGCGGAACCCGTTGTTCCATCGTCACAAGTGATGAATTTGACCGCGGCTTGCCAGCTAGATGGCGTGTATTTGTATGAGGCTGTTTGAGAGGCGCAAGCCTGGGGCAGATAGAAAATGACTAAACTGGCGGTACCGCATGACGGTTGCAGGCCGGTGCCTGCACTCGCGTTTGGCTTGAGCATCGTGATCCACGCCGGGCTATTGGCAAACGTAGTGGATAGATCGAACTTGGCATCCGGTACCGTGCCACCCCAACTCGATGGCCATCCCCGATTGCGAACATGATCCGCCATCACGGCCTCGGGTATCACGCGTAACGCTTCTGAGGCCTCAAACGCTTGTTCGTGCCTTGCCGTTGCCGTCGTCAAGCGCATCTCAAGCATGGTCCCGCGCATGACCACCAGAGCGACCAGCGTGAGGATGACCAGAAATACCAGGCCGAGAAACAGCGCCACACCACGCTGGCGAACAGAATGACCGTGGCGGTCAAATAAACTTGCTGGCGCAGGAAGAGTCATACGTGTGAGCAATATAGTCATCAGGCAGGGATCCGATTGCGCAGTTGCACGACGAACGATTGCTGTTTACGAACGAACTGCCAGGGGTTGTTGCCGTAAGGCGTAAAACTGGAACATCCCGTGGTTGTCGCTGCCGCGTTGTTGTTGATGGTGTAGGTACACGTACCCAACGTGCCCAAGGTGTAAGGTGTCGCGCTACCGTGAGGAATGGTCATGTCACGGGCCGGGTTCACCGCCACCACGGTAACCCTCACGGCCACCACATTGGCCCATGTTCCGTTGGCGGTAACCTGCGCCGCCGTGTAGTACTGAGGCAGGATATCGGTCAGTGTCGTCGAGACCGCATACTCGAAATTCAGCTGTTCGACGCCATCAATCACCGGGTCGGATTCGAAAACGCCCGTCGTCAGTAGATGCATACGCATCAGGGTTGGCAGCGGCGCACCACCATCCGCCGCCGCCGAGCACGTTGTCCCGGTGACCGGCACACTACAGGGACGCAGGTAGAACATGTCGATTTGATAGGGATAGGCGTAACGCGTAAAAGTATCCGAGGTGGTCGGGGGCACGGTAGAACCCGGGAAAAGTTGAGCGGTTCCATCGGATGTCGCCAGCACGAAAATCTGGCTCGGCTCGCCACTGATAGTGCTCGACTCTGCCGGTGTCACGTTTGCCACCGCCGGGCCGGGCGAGAGCACTTGCGGGTAGGCGTAGCGCACGACCAGTACATCAGAACCAGCCACATAATTGGCTGCGCCACCGATACACGTAGCACCGAGGGCAGTGGGAACCGCGGCAGCACCACTGTAGCCATAAACCGCACCACCACCTGCCGCTGCATTCAGTGCTGTCGCCCAGGAACCGTTGCAGTTGCCATTGGCCGTCACCTTCCCCGACGCCGTGGTACTCAGTTGCACGCTGCCGCCGCCCGTAGCGCCTCCCCAAAAATCGGACATTCGCAGTGACCAACTGATTCGGTCTGACGCGATGCGCAGATTTTCCTGCAGATAATTGTTGCCAGACTGCTGTTGAAAAGCTTTGTTGTTGGCCAGAAAGAGGTTGATAACGCCAGCAACCACCAGAAAACCGAGCACGATGGCAATCATCAGCTCAACCAGCGAAAAGCCGCGTGCGCGCTGCCCCGCTGTTAGCGGCAGACGTATCGAAAGCCGAGGGGACTCAGGGCTGGTAATCGAACTGATAGGAATCATTGGTAGATGTGCCGCTCTGATTGGGTATCGTCTGGGCCCAGCTGGAAATAATGCTCAGCGAACCGGTATTGGTATTCACAACCACCTTGCCACTGGTCACCGTGGTAGAACCACTCGTGGTAGGAGACGCCGTGCCCAGCTTCAGTTGGTTTATCCAGTTCTGTAAATCCGTACGTGCTTGCACGCAGGCTACGTTGGCGCCAACGCAATCGGTGGCAGGGTTGGGTGCTGTTGTACCGTTGTAGAGGTAATAACTGTTGGACAGATTGCCGTTTAGCGCGGTGATTTGCGCAGGTATACCTGTCGCCGCCGATACACCGTAAACCCCTGCAGGATTGGCGCGCATGGCATCAGCCAGGGAACGTGTCTGCAACACGGCAACCGTGCGCGCACCTGATTGCTTGGAGAACTGCGCACCCTTGATCTGCATCAAGGCAATGCCCAGCACGCCGATGCTGAAAACGATGACGGCAACCATGACCTCAATCAGCGTTTCGCCGCGCTGACGCCCCAAGACTCGCATGAAAATCCCCCGCCATACCCTTGACGCGATCATAGCCATCCGTAAAGCGTCGAATGCCAACCAACCGACCAACGGTACAACTTCCCCGACAAACGGCTAATCAGGCCAGGTTATCGCCGGCAATAACGGAGGGTCAGACACACAAAAGCCCAGGGAAAGATAGTTTCCTGGGCTTTATCATCCATGTGTAATTGGTGGGAAATAGGAATAGACAAGCTAGCATCTAAGCGGCTTGCGAGGCCTAGTTATCAAAAGTACCAACGAAAGTACCATCATTAACGGCTTGCTTGCCTTCAATCCACGCGTGAACCTCGGCGGCTGACCATGCCTCGGTGCTGCCCGTGGGTGTTAGTGCGCGGGGCTTCGGGAACACATGCCTGCATGTGCCCATCGGTACAGGGTGGCTTTGCTCACAGGGACGAGGGGCAGCACGGCAGACAGACGCAACAGCGCGGCGTTGGGTGTGTTGGTGGTGAAGTGATTCATGCTCTGTCATTCCTTCGGGCACGGCGGCGCAGCCGATGAACTGGCTGCGGGCGCTGTGGGACTATGGGTGGGTAGCTGGGGCACGGGGGAAAACCGCGTTTTGCCGACTGTTAGATGAGGTAACGAAAATTTGTAGCGAAAATTTCAGGCAGGCGCATTAAGACCCGATGACGTACTTCGAGCGATCCAAGGAGAGCGTCGGAATCGGGCTGACGTACTGCCCCGCGTTGGGAATTTTCGGGATGTAATTTTGTACGCGCCACAATGCTGTTGGGCAATTTTGATAGCGCAGTGGTGGCGAGAGCTGCAACGGTCAACGGCTCACACATGGTCACTGTTCTCCGAGTTGGTTACCATTAGCTTCCCTGCTATCCCATGAGACCACTCAAGACCCTTTAGGCATGAAAAAGCCCGCTGTTACGCTGGCTTGGGGTATTTCATAGGTCTAGCTGAAACCGCTTCAAACCATATCTTGGTGCCGGAAATAGGAATCGAACCTACGACCTCATCATTACGAATGACGCGCTCTACCAACTGAGCTATTCCGGCGAACAGCCGCAAATTCTACGGTGTGGGCTCTGCTGGCGCAAGCCGTAGCGCCTGTACGAAGTTCGTATGAAGGGCCGCACGCTCCATACCGATCTCGAGGAAACCACTGCGCATGCAGCGTTGCCGCCTCATCGAATCAGCTTGAATCAAAGGCTCGCCGTGGAGCTACCGCCGACCACGCGCAGTTCCTTGGGCAAGGCGAAGGTGATGTTTTCCGGCTCGCCGTCCAGTTCGCGCACCTCACCCGCGCCCCACGACTGCAGGCGGGCGATGACATCACGCACCAGCTTCTCCGGCGCTGAGGCACCGGCGGTAAGGCCGATGCGTTTGACGCCATCGAGCCAGTTGCGATCAATATGCTCGGCGCCGTCGATCAGAAAGGAACGTACACCCTGCTTTTCGGCCAGCTCGCGCAAGCGGTTGGAGTTGGAGCTGTTGACCGATCCGACCACCAGCATCAGATCGACTGAATCGGCGAGGCGGCGCACGGCATCCTGGCGATTCTGTGTGGCATAACAGATGTCGTCTTTGCGCGGCCCTTCGATGTCCGGAAATTTTTCGCGCAAGCCGGCAATGATGGCCTTGGTATCGTCCACCGACAGCGTGGTCTGAGTGACGTAGGACAGCTGATGCGGGAACGCGGGCGTCAGCGTGGCCACGTTTTCGATCGACTCGACCAGCAGAATTTCGCCGACGTTGTCATGGTTCCATTGACCCATTGTGCCTTCGACTTCCGGGTGACCGGCATGGCCGACCAACACCACGCTGCGGCCAATTCGACCCAATCGCGCCACTTCCATATGCACCTTGGTGACCAACGGACACGTCGCATCGAATACTTTCAGAGCGCGCCGGTCCGCCTCTTCGCGCACCGCCTGCGACACGCCGTGGGCACTGAAAATAACCGTGGCGCCATCGGGCACCTCATGCAACTCTTCAACGAACACCGCGCCATCGTTGCGTAGCTTTTCGACCACATAACGGTTGTGGACGACCTCATGGCGCACGTAGATCGGCGCGCCCCAAGACTCCAACGCGCGCTCGACAATGGCGATGGCGCGGTCGACGCCGGCACAGAATCCGCGGGGATTGGCGAGCAGGATGTCCAAGGGATGCCTCGAATACGTTGAATCGTGGAGCAGCGAAGTCTTTCGTTGCTTTCAACAAGGTTCTCGCATCTTCCGATGACAGCGGAGCTGCGGGAATCAGGTCTCTATCGAATTATCGCACGCCACCAGCTGACTTTCCGGCAAACAACCCGAACGCCACCAGCATCACCGCGCCGACCGTGATGCCGCAGTCGGCGATATTGAACACCGGGTAGCTCCACTGGCGGAAATACACCTGGATGAAATCGGTGACCTGGGCGGCGTGGAGGCGGTCAATAACGTTACCGAGTGCGCCACCGACGATCAGGCCCAACGGCATCGCGGTGCGCCAGTCACGCCGAGGCGTGCGCGCCAGCCAGACCACCAGCACGATGCTGATGACCAGTGCCAGCAGCACGAAAAACCAGCGCTGCCAGCCGCCGCCATCGATCAGAAAACTGAAGGCCGCGCCTTTATTGAAGATCAGCGTCCAGTTGAGAAAACCGGGAATCACCGGATGCGGCAGGCCGATCGGCTGCAGCGCATGCACGGCCCACCACTTGCTGAGTTGATCGAGCCCGATGACGACCACGGACAATAACAACCAGACGAGTGCATTGGATTTATTGCGCAAGTGTGTGATCTCGTTTGGCCTGAAACAAAAAACGTTAATGGGAATTGGCGAAAAAGCAGCACCGTCAGAACCAGCGACGGTTCTCGCCCGGCCCCTGGATATTGCCAATGCAACGGCCGCACAGCTCCGGATGCTCGGCGTGACTGCCAACATCATCGCGGCGATGCCAGCAGCGCACACATTTTTCCGCGTTACTGACCTCCGCTGAAATCCAGATCTCGGCGCCATCCAGTTCAACCTTCACCGCATCGGCCGGGCGTGGCTCAAGCGATGCCAGCGTCAGCTCGGATGTAATGAAGAAGAAGCGCAGCTCGCTGGCGGTCTCGCCAAGACGCGACAGCGTGGCGTCATCGGCATAAATGGTCAGCTTCGCCTCCAGCGAGGCACCGATCTGCTCGGCCTTGCGCATGCCTTCGAGCACGCGTGAGGCGCTATCGCGGATAGCCAGTAAATCAGCCCAATAGCGACGCTGCTCCGGCGAGTTCTGCGTAGCAGCCAAACCGTCGTACCAGGTTTCGAACAACACGCTGTCGCTGCGCTTGCCCGGCCCGCTGGTATCCGGCATGGCCTGCCAGATTTCCTCCGCAGTAAAGCTGAGTACCGGCGCCAGCCAGCGCACCAGCGCTTCAACGATGCGGTACATCGCGCTCTGCGCGCTGCGACGGCCTACGCTGTCGGTCGGCATGGTGTAGAGCCGATCCTTGGTGATGTCCAGATACAACGCACCGAGTTCATTGGTGCAGAAGTTCTGCACGCGTTGCACGATCTCGGGGAAGTCGTAGCGCTCGTACGCGGCGATGATGCCCTGCTGCACATCGTAAGCTTGCTGCACGGCCCACTGGTCCAGCAGGAGGCTCTCCTCCACCGGCAAAAGATGCTTCGGATCGAAACCGTCAAGATTGCCGAGCAGGAAGCGGGCGGTATTGCGGATACGGCGATAGGCGTCGGCAACGCGCTTGAGAATTTCGTCGGACACCGACATCTCGTTGCGGTAATCCGCAGACGCCACCCACAGACGCAGGATATCGGCGCCTAGCGTGTCCATCACTTTCTGCGGCGCCACCACGTTGCCAAGCGATTTGGACATCTTGCGTCCGTTCGCATCCACCGCAAAGCCGTGCGTCAGCAGCGCCTTGTACGGCGGCCGGCCATCGAGCATCGACGCAGTGAGAAGCGAGGAGTGAAACCAGCCACGATGCTGGTCCGAACCTTCCAGATACAGGTCGGCGGGAAACTGCAGCACATCGGCGTGCGAGCCGCGCAGCACGTGCCAGTGCGTGGTGCCGGAATCGAACCAGACATCCAGCGTGTCGCGATTCTTTTCGTACTGATCGGCATCATCGCCGAGCAGATCGCTCGGCTCGATCGTCTGCCACGTTTCGATACCAGCTTGCTCGACGCGTGCTGCGACTTCATCGAGCAGCGCCGCGCTGTTCGGATGCAGCGCACCAGTTTCCTTGTGCACGAAAAACGCCATCGGCACGCCCCACTGGCGCTGACGCGACAGCGTCCAGTCCGGCCGGTTGACGATCATGCTGTGCAGCCGCTGCTTGCCCCACGCCGGATAGAACTGGGTTGCCTCGATGCCAGCCAGCGCCGTTTCGCGCAACGTCTTGTCACTGTCGTTCGGCACGATATCCATGCCGGCAAACCACTGCGAGGTAGCGCGGTAGATGATCGGCGTCTTGTGTCGCCAGCAATGCATGTAACTGTGCGTGTACTTGTGCTGATGCAGCAGCGAGCCGGCCTGATCCAGCACCTCGACGATCTGCGGATTGGCCTTCCATAAAAATTGCCCACCAAACAGCGGCAGTGACGACGCGTAAACGCCGTTGCCCATCACCGGGCTGATGATCTCGGCATCCTTCATGCCGTGCGCCTTGCAGGAAATGAAATCTTCCACGCCGTAGGCTGGCGCCGAATGCACGACGCCCGTGCCGGTATCCAGCGTCACGTAGTCGGCAAAGTAGATCGGTGCCGTGCGCGCGTAACCCGGATCGACTGCGTACAGCGGATGCCGGAAACGCAGTTCACCAAGCGCCTGACCCGGCACCGACGCGATGATTTGGCCGTCCAAACCGTAAGTCTTCAGGCACTCGTCCACGCGCTCGGTGGCGAGAATCAGCAAACCGCGCGGCGTATCGACCAGGCTGTAGCTGAATTCCGGATGCAGGTTCAACGCCTGGTTTGACGGAATGGTCCACGGCGTGGTGGTCCAGATCACGATCTGGCCGTTCGGTTTCGGCAACGCCTCAAGCCCAAAGGCCTTAGCGACAGCCGATGGATCATCAAACGCGAAGCCGACATCGATCGCGATATCGGTCTTGTCCTCGTACTCTACCTCGGCCTCGGCCAGCGCCGAGCCGCAGTCGAAGCACCAGTTCACCGGCTTCAGGCCGCGATAGATGTAACCCTTGCGCAGCATCTGGGCCAACGCGCGCAATTCGCCGGCTTCATTGACGAAGTTCATCGTCAGATACGGACGATCCCAATCGCCCAGCACGCCCAGGCGCTTGAAGTCCGCCTTCTGCGCATCGATCTGTTCAGTGGCATAAGCGCGCGCCTTGGCCTGCACTTCGGCCGCGGGCAAACCCTTGCCGAACTTTTTCTCGATCTGGATCTCGATCGGCATGCCGTGGCAATCCCAGCCCGGCACGTAGGGCGCATGAAAACCCGCCAGCAATTTGGACTTGACGATGATGTCCTTGAGAATCTTGTTGACGGCGTGACCGATGTGGATATCGCCGTTCGCATAGGGCGGACCATCGTGCAGCACGAACATTGGTCGACCCACGGTCAACTTCTGGATCTGCGCATAGCGATCGACCTTCTCCCATTCGGCCAGCCAGCCCGGCTCGCGCTTGGGCAGGTCGCCACGCATCGGAAAATCCGTCTGCGGCAGGTTGATCGTGCTTTTGTAATCGTGGGTCATTGCTTGGTTGCCGTCGCTGAAACATGGTCGCCTGCGATCAGGCAGACAAGAAATTCAAATAGTGAATCAATGGATGCGGTTATTGGGCACATTAATTCGAATGGCCGTGATTCGAGATGCCGATCCTGCCTGCATAAATCAAGCTTCGGCGAGTCGTGGATTCATGCCCAGCAGCTCGCGTGCCATGCGGGCATCCTGATCCATCTGCGCCTTCAGCGGATCGAGCCCGTCGAACTTCAACTCGTCGCGCAGCTTGCCGACAAACTCCACCGACATGCGCTGCCCATACAGATCGCCGTCGAAGTCGAACAAATGCACTTCAAGAATCGGTTCACTGACCTCGTTTACGGTGGGCCGCACGCCAAGACTGGCGACGCCCGGCCAGCTGCATTCGCCTTCGCCCAAGCCGACGCGCACAGCAAAAATGCCGTGCACCGGGCTTACACGCTGCTGCAAATGGATATTGGCCGTGGGATAACCCAGGGTACGGCCGAGCTGGTTACCGTATTCCACCTTGCCATCGATCACGAACGGCCGGCCCAGCA
>Ga0302310_10001031_pt1 | contig 24344 bp, 12 predicted proteins | sample III_Palsa_N1_2_FD_200451 | JGI IMG/M metagenome (GOLD analysis project Ga0302310, IMG submission 200451) | Peat permafrost microbial communities from Stordalen Mire near Abisko, Sweden - III_Palsa_N1_2 | ecosystem: Environmental > Terrestrial > Soil > Palsa > Peat permafrost | place: Sweden...
CCAGGGACTACAACCTGCCACACTCCCGACCCCGGCGGCTCCTTCCCCCAAGCGGCCCAGAATTATCTAGCCGATTTTTTCATGGGCTATATCAACGCATTTACACAGCAGAACTTCAATCCCAAGGTAGACATGTACTACTGGAACGTCGGTTGGTTCGTAACCGACTCCTGGAAGGCGACCAAAACCCTTACCTTCGATCTCGGGCTACGCTTCGACCACCTTGGAGGCTGGACGGACAATCATGGCGTGGGGCTGGCTACATTCAGCCCCACGCTCTATGCAACAGATCCCGCAGAGACCTCGGACAAGTGCGGCTTTCTACAACTGCCAGGTGTGCGCTGGCACGGCGGCAATCCAGCTTGCGGCAACTATAACGTCAGCTCAAGCACCCCTCTCTCGGGCACACCCACTCGCTTCGCCTTTATCTCACCGCGGTTTGGCGTAGCGTGGGATGTTTTTGGGACCGGCAAATCCGTCTTGCGCGGCGGCTTCGGTCTCTTCCGTGCCCACGACTCCTATAACGACTACCAATACACCGTGGGAACCGCCGAGGGAGTCATCACGCAGGTCGCCAGCGGCACAGGTAATGGGATTAGCCTCCCAGGCGTGGATGCTACGGCCCCAGAGTATGCCTGCAACGCCTACACCACGGCGGGATGCCCTTCTGTTTCCGCCTTGGATCCCACCGACAACGAGCAGCCTCTGACCTATACCTACAGCTTCACAGTAACGCAGCAGATGCCGAAGAACTTCTTGTTTGAGATCGGCTACGTGGGTAACCAGAGCCACGACCTGCTCATGGATGCCGGCGCTCCGAACACGATGGGCAACCTGCAGAACATTAATGCCATCCCGCTGGGTGGCCTCTTCCAGCCAGACCCAAATATCAACTCGCAGGCCGGCACTCCGACTACCCTCACAGGACCCGGACCTTCCGAATATGGCGTAGTCTTCGCCGCCGATGCTCAAAGCACAGCGGTGATGGACGACTACCGGAAGTACACGCACTACACCATCCTGGACGTGCCCCGGCATGCGGTATACGCCAACTACAACGCGCTGCAGACCAGCCTCAATAAGCAAAAGGGCGCGTTCAATATGAACGTCAACTACACCTGGAGCCGGGCGAACGGCGTTCGTGGTGGATACAATAACGGCGCCACACAGAATCCGACGGACTTGCGTGCCAACTACGGCCCGCTCGGCTTTGACCGCACCAACATATTTGCCGCGAGTTACTCCTACGACGAAGGCCAAAAAATCCATAGCAACAAGAAGTGGGTCAACGGCGTCGCCAACGGCTGGTTCATAAGCGGTATTTCTACTTATCAGAGCGGCCCGAACCTACAGGCTGTCTATAGCCCCAGTCTGGCCATGGGTGGCAATACAACGACGGAAGCCAATGGTGTCCCCTGCAACGGCAGCTGCAACCTGGACGACAGGACCGTGCTTGGCTCTCCGGATATCTACCTGAGTCCCACCCTTATCAGCACAGCAGGATGCCCGACGGCGAACCCAACAGCTGGGCTAAAGAAGCATCAGTACATCAACGCCTTCTGCTTTGGCATCCCAACTGCCGGAGAAAATGGTTCCAGCAACCTTGGCTACCTGCACGGACCGCCGTTCTATAGCAACGATCTATCCGTACAGCGCACGGTTAAATTGGCCGACAGGAAAAATCTTCAGTTCCGGGTCTCAGCCTTTAATTTCCTCAATCACCCGATTACCACCTTCAACTCGCACCAGACCAATGAAGCAAGCCTTCTGATGGGTGGCTCTTCCTTTGCAACGGCAAGAGCGATCAACACAACCAACACCAATGCAGTCGCTGGAGGCGATCCCAGCTGTAGCGCCGCTGGCTCCTCTTGCTTCGGCTACGCTGGCTACAAAACAGGACGCAGAGTCATGGAGATGTCCGCACGATACAACTTCTGATCGTTTCAAGGCGCGATCAGCGATCTTCGCAACCGGCAACAATCTATCTTGTCGCCCATGTTTAGTATGTTTCGCTAGTTCAACTCGATTACCAATAGGCTACCAATGACCTCTCGCTCACGTTGCTTCGCTGTTGTTATTACCACGTCGATGTATCTCCTTACAGGCTGCGGCGGCGGCTCGTCTTCCGGCGGAAGCACTGCAACTGCCACGGCATCCACGACAACGTCGCTGGTCCTTACGGCCAACCCCGCACCGGAAGGGGCGCCCGTAATCCTCTATGCCACGGTGTCTGCAAATACCAGCGCGCCCACCGGCACGGTCACCTTCCTCGATGGTGCCACCAGTCTCGGCGCCGTGACGCTTTCAGCAATCGGCACGGCTTCGCTTACCGTAACCACCTTCGTCGCCGGATCGAGCCATACGCTTTCAGTCACCTATCCGGGGGCACCAGGATTCGCTGCAAGCACGTCTCCCTCCATCGCGCTGTCCATCAACTCCGTTTCGGCGCCTACTACGATCAACGCCCACGCTGCATTCACCTTCACTACGCCCAATCAGACCATCAGCGGGTTTGGAGCGGCTGAAGCATTTGACTTGACCTACCTCGACCAGCATCCGAATCAGGCAGCCATCTACAAGGCGCTCTTTGATCCCACGTCCGGCCTGGGGCTCACCTATCTACGCATTCAGGACCTTTACAGCATTAGCAGCGCAGCAGGCTTCGATCCGGACACCCCCGCAATCGTAAAGGCCGCAACCGCCGCGCATGGTGCACCGCTCACCTTGCTGATGAGTTCCTGGTCTCCGCCATACAACCTAAAGAGTAACGGCAGCACGGTCGGCTGTATCACTTCCGGTACAACTTGCGTCGGTGGTGTCGGCACGCTCATCCAGGTGAACGGCGCCTATGACTATGCAGACTTTGCAACCTACTGGCTGAACTCACTCAATGCCTATGCCACGCTCGGCGTGGTGCCCACTTATATCTCCATTCAGAACGAGCCGGACTTCACCGCCACCTACACCGGCTGTCGCTTCAATCCAACCGAAGCCACCTACAACGGTACAAACTATGCGAGCTACACCTCGGCCTTCGCCGCGGTCTATCAAAAGCTGGCAACGATGAGTTCCCCGCCCAAGATGGTCGGCCCCGAGACCCTGAGCGCGGCACAGACCTTCCTCGACACAGCCGCCCAGATTCCCGCGACCCAGATCAGCGTCTATGCGCATCACCTTTACAACGTCGGCTCTACATCCACCAATCCCGACGCCAATGTCACGCCGCTCACCACGCTCAATACCACCTATCCCACGCAAACCAAGTTCATGACGGAGTACTATGCGTCACCAGGCTTCAACACGGCCTGGAACATCCATAACGCGCTTTCCTTCGCCAACGACAATGCCTACATCTTCTGGCAAGCCACATGGCCCAGTCCGTTCAGCACCACCACCGGCCAGGCCACCGATCAGCAGGGACTGATCTACGTGGACAACCCCAGCACACCTTCCACCTGGAGCGTTCCTGCCACCGGTTGGACCTACAACGACGCCTATTACGCGTTGAAGCATTACAGCTATTTTGTGCGGCCGGGATATGTGCGTTACAACGCTACGATCGATAACACTGACGAGCGGGTAAGCGTTTATCAGGGTACAAACCCGAACACAGGCAAGCAAGCTACCGTTATCGTGGTGCTGAACGTGTCCACCACTACGACCGACGGACTGTCGCTCAACCTCTCCAACATTACCTATGCGAACTCAACCGTCTACCGCAGCAGCTTTGCAACGGCCATCGCCACGGGTGAGCGCTTCACCAACCTCGGCAGCTATAACCCGGCGGGAATCAACCTGCCGCCGCAATCGGTCGTAACAATCGTTCTCTCTAACTAAGTCTTCGTTTCAGGAAGCAAAAGCAATCAAAGCCGGTAACACAAGGTCAGGCAGTGGAGTTCAGGTTCTCGGTGCAATGCGGTCTATATCTTGACGGACGCGCTGCACCATGCGTATTGTTGTCCAGCCAAATTAAAGGATTGCCCAGATGAGCCTTCTATTCAATATCGACCGTAACGCGATACTTGCCCGCCTGCGGAATTTCTCGTCCCAATGGAGTTACACCATGAGCATCGAAGCCTTGCAGCGCAATACCACCCGGAACACTCCTCGCAATATCCATCCGAAGCGCTTTGCTGCTATGGCGCTTACTGCGCTGGGCTGCCTTTCCGCTCCCGCTCTGCTGGCCCAGAGCTATGTCCCACCGGTTGTCTCCACGGTAGCAACTACGCTCTTCAGCAACGGGACGACGTCGATGGGTCCGGGCCAGGTGGCAATCGATAAAGCGGGGAATGTCTTCTATATCAATCACGTCAGCCCGTACACCTTGTACGAAATTCCACACTCGACTCCAACCGTGACGACGACCACACCCGTAGCTCTCATCACCGCCCTCGGGCAATATAACTCGAATGGCTTGTTCGTGGATCCGAAGGGAGATCTCTGGATTGCCAACGGCAACGGCACGAATGGTCTCTACATGATTCCTGCTACATCTTCCGGCATTCCGAACACCACCTCAACGAACAACGTCGCCACGACCGCCATCACGACGGCCTGCACCACGACTGTTACCGTGGCCTGCTTTTACGCAGACAATACGTTCGCTACCAACATCACCAACTCATATGCACAGCCCAGCAGCCTCTATGTAGACGGATCGGGCAATGTCTACTTCGTGGATTACTATGACGGTGTTTCGAGCGGCCACTACAACCGTGTCGTCATGTTCAATACAGCCACCCCGGCAACCGGTACCCTGCTCGTCGACAATCTCACCAGCAACTCCGATGCGACGATCGCACTCGACGGCGCCGGCAAGCTTTACTATGCGGACAGCATCACCGGCAACTCCGCCGGTGGGAAGGTTTCTCTAGTCAGCGGAAGCGCGCTGATAACTGTGGGGACTACGGCTACTCTCACCAGCGCTCAGATCGCCAGCGCTACCGGCGTTGCGTCGGACTCCTATGGCAACCTGTACATCTCAAGCACAACACAGGTCTCTGAAGTGCCCTATGAGGCAACCGCGCTGAACTTCGCGGACGAGTTCGGTCTTATCAGCGGCCTGAGCAATACAGTTACCTATGGCGGCAATCTCGACGCCTATGGCAACTTCTACTACGCCAGCTATACCAACGTCATGCAGCTACAGGTCAACGGGTATAACTTCGGCAGCGTCTCGGTAGGAAATCTGGTGTCGTCAAGTTCGACACCCGCGGCGCCCAGCATCACTATTTATTTCAACGCCGCGGAAGCCTCGGTCTCCAGCTATTTCCCTACCGGCTCGCCTACATCGAACACCTACTTGCAATACCTACAGAGCTTCCCCTACTCCGGCACCAAGTCGTTCGGCGGTGGAACGTCATTCGCCATAGCCGGGACGGGCACGATCACCATAAACTTCCAGCCCATTCATCCAGGTCTGTTGAAGGGTTCCTTCACGCCTCGCAGTGGTGGCGCGGATGACGCAGTCATCAATCTGCAGGGCATTGGCACAGGCCCGGAGCCTCTGTTCTTTCCCGGCACACCATCTCAGCTATTCAACGCTTCTAGTACGAAGGCCCTGAGTGCACCTGAGGGTCTCGCAGTCGACACCTACGGCGATATCTTCGTCGCGGATTCGGGCAATGGCAAAGTTGTAGCCGATTGCCTGGCTACGAGCAGCGTTACTGTAGCAGGCAGCGGTTCTGGCGGCGCCACCAACAGCTTCTGCGGAGGGGCGGCATACCTCGGCCTCATCGTTCAACTTGGAACCGGCTTCACCACACCTTCAGCCATCGCGCTGGACGGCGCCAACAATCTATACGTCGCGGATAGCGCGGCCAACGGCGTGACGATCATCAATGGCGTCGGCCTGACTTCGACCACGCCTGTAACTTCAACCACCAGCTTCGGCGGCACGAAGCTGAACGGGCCGAAGGGCATTGCCATAGACGGGTATACCAATATCTATATCGCCGATACCGGGAACAACCGCATCGTACAGGCCCACCAATATGGAGCCACCAATACAGACAATGTTGTGTATATCCCCAGCACAACTACGTTTGGCACGCTAAAGCTGAGCGGGCCGACTGGACTAGCAGTCGACGGTGCCGGCGACCTCTTCATCGCAGATACCGGCAACAATCGCATCGTCGAATACACACCGTTGGGTGTGGCCAGCGTCGTCAGCACTGGAACGCTCACGTTGAACACGCCGACAAGCGTAGCGGTATATCCCTCGGGGGCGTTGGTTGTCACCGACAAAACCTATGGCGTCTCGCTCATCAACGGTTCATCCAGCGCGTCTCTCTCGTTCGGATCGACCTATACTACGGCCAGCGCGCAGGGCGTCGCGTTGGATCTTGCCGGCAACATCTACCTCTCCAACACTTCCGGCAACCAGGTGCTGGAGTTGAATGTGACTTCGCCTCAGACACTCCCCGCCTTCCCCAATACCAACGATGGCTCGGTCAGCACCGCAACCACGACGCAGGTTGCCGACCTGGGCAACGCCTCGTTGGTGCTTTCGGGTCTGGCGGTCAGCACTACCAACTACACAGACACGGCAGCCAGCACCTGCACCGCGACCTCAACTGTTACGGCCGGCAGTTCCTGCAATATCCTTACGGAGTTTACGCCGGGAGCTACGGCGACACCGGGCACGCTGACGGGTTCAGTGACCTTGACTGACAACCAACTCGGCTACACATTGAACACAACTACTTCGGATGAGACTGCCACATTCGGCACCACAGGCACGCAGGCGTTGAATCTTACAGGAACTGCGGTGGCCGCAGGCGGTACGGGAACCACACCGCAAACCATCACCTTCCCCGCCATTGCGCCAGTTACCTACAGCACCTCGCTGGCGACCACGGGCATCCCGCTATCGGCAACGGCGGCCCCCTCTGGTCTTCCCATCTTCTTCGGGGTGACCTCGAGTACGCCTGCCGGTATCGCATCCGTCAACAGCAACGGCACTGCATTGTTGGTTACAGGCGCAGGCACAGTCACAGTGCAAGCGACCCAACCTGGCAACGCAACCTATGCAGCGGCAACACCAGTGTCCCAGACCGTCGCAATAAACCCCGCGCCCCAAGCCCTCACCTTCACTCTTTCCTCGCCGGTCACCTACTCAACTGGCCTAACGGTCCCTCTATCGGCCACGTCAAGCGTTGGTACCGCCGGTGGTGCTATCACCTTCTCAGTGCCTCCCACTAGCACTGTTGCATCTGTCAGCGGCAATACGCTGACAGTTCTGAGTGCGGGCACTGTGGTGGTAACCGCGAACCAGGCGGCCACGGCCAACTACTCGGCAGCAACACCGGTAACGCAAACCCTCGTAGTCAATCAGGCTTCCCAGACGATCACCTTCACCGCGCCTCCATCACCGGTCGTTCTCGGCACCGGAACGGTCACTCTGACGGCGACTGCGAGCTCTGGTCTCGCTGTCACCTTCTCCATCACCTCCGGTGGTACGATTGCCAGCCTGAGCGGCAGTACGCTGACGTTTACAGGCACAGGTACTGTCGTCGTGGCCGCAAACCAAGCAGGGAACACGAACTTCGCCGCAGCGCCCACTGTGTCGCAGAGCATCGTTGTCAATCCTCCGCCGGACTTCTCTCTGGCCATCTCGCCCGGGACGCTGACCGTTTCACCCGGAGAGGCTGGAACAGTCGCGGTCACAGTCACAGGAATCAACTCCTATACCGGCACCACATCGTTCAGTTGCTCCGGGCTGCTCCCTGCTGCCTACTGCGGTTTCGCGCCCTCGACCATAACCGGAACCAACGCAACTACCCTGACCATCTACGTGCCGCTTGGAGCGAGTGTTCGCAATTCCTTCGGCCCAATGGTGCCGGGAGTGACGTTCGCCCTCGCGCTGTGCATCTTTACCTTTAGAAGACGTCGTCGCTTGCAGATACTGCTTCTGGCCGTCATCAGCGTTGTCGGTCTTTCCATGCTTGGCGGTTGCGGTTCGTCGACTCCGGCGGCTGCGCCTGTTACCTCGACGATCATTGTGACCGGCACCTCGGGAACGCTGGTCCACACTGCCAGCTTCACCCTGACCGTACCGTAGAACTCAACTCCCCTCCCCAAGTTCAATGGGCAATGGGCCTCTCCACCTGTGGAGAGGCCCATTGCGCCAGATATGATTTTTGAAGTAACGATAAAGGGAAGCCTGCATGACATTCTTCAAACAGATCGGTCAGCCTGTCTCGCTGCGACTGCCTGCCGCCAAACATGTGCTTCCGCTCTGCGCTGCACTCTTCGCGGGGACCCTCACTGCCCAGATTCCTGCCCACATTGCCAGCCCGGACACCGAACGCCGTGTTGCGGACCTCGTTGGCAAAATGACGCTTGAAGAAAAGGTCTCTCAGATGCAGAACCATGCCGCCGCAATCATGCGCCTGGATGTGCCTGAGTACGACTGGTGGAACGAGGGGCTGCACGGAGTAGCCCGCTCCGGCTATGCCACCGTCTTTCCGCAGGCCATTGGCCTGGCCGCAACATGGGACGTCCTGCTGATGCATGAGGTGGCCGCAACGATCGGCACGGAGGCCCGCGCCAAGAACAACGAGGCCCTGCGCAAAGGGATCCACAGCATCTACTACGGGCTCGACATCTGGTCACCCAACATCAATATCTTTCGCGATCCACGCTGGGGACGCGGCCAGGAAACCTATGGCGAAGACCCATTTCTTACCAGCCGGCTCGGCGTCACGTTTGTCGAAGGCCTGCAAGGCGACGATCCGTCTTATTACAAAGTCATCTCCACTCCAAAGCACTTCGCCGTTCATTCCGGCCCGGAAAATACCCGGCATACCGCCAACGTTAACGCTTCCCCCCACGACCTCGAAGACACCTACCTTCCGGCCTTCCGCGCAACGGTGACCGAAGCCAAGGCCGGCAGCGTGATGTGCGCGTACAATTCCATCGATGGCGCACCCGCCTGCGCGAATACGATGCTGCTGCAAGACACACTGCGTAAAGACTGGGGCTTCAACGGCTACATTACCTCCGATTGCGCTGCCATTACAGATATCTCCGGCGGCCACAAGTTTTCCGCCGATCTCGAACACGCTGCAGTGGCCGCCGTCCGCGCCGGCACGGACACGAGCTGCGGCAAAGAGTATGCTGTTCTCGTCAAGGCTGTGAAGGACGGCCTGATCACCGAGAAAGAACTCGATGTCTCTGTGAAGCGCCTGTTTACCGCGCGCTTCCAACTCGGCCTCTTCGACGATCTAGCGAAGGTGAAGTACACGCAGATTCCCTTCTCTGCCAACGACTCTCCCGAACATCGCAAGCTGGCGTTGGACGTTGCCGGAAAGTCGATGGTGCTGCTCAAAAACGACGGTATACTTCCGCTCAAGAAGACGGTGACTGTCGCTGTGGTCGGACCGAACGCTGCGAGTCTCGCCGCGATCGAAGGCAACTACAACGCAGTCCCTTCCCTGCCGGTGCTACCTTTGAACGGCATGGAAGCTATGTTTGGTGCGGCGAAAATAAAGTATGTCCAAGGCTCGCCTTATGTCAGCGAGTTGCCGCTGCCCGTTCCCAGAACGGCGCTCCATCCGGCGGCAGCCAATGCTCATGTGGGGCTCAAGGGTGAGTACTTCGACAACGTAAATTTTGCCGGCGCACCTTCGATGACCCGCATAGATGAACAAGTGGAGTTCGATTGGAACTCTGCCTCGCCTGACAACAGCGTCGACGCCTCCCACTTCGGCGTTCGCTGGACGGGAACGCTCGAAGTTCCTGTCGCGGGAGATTACGAGTTCAGCTTTACGCTGGCGCACTGCTATCCCTGCGGTGATGCCGAAGCAGTGAAGCTCTTCTTCGACGACAAGCCTGTTACCGACCAACCCGTCGTCGAAAGCGAGTATCGTCCCAGCGGCCTCAAACCCTTCACGCTACACTTCGCGGATACGAAGCCCCATGCCATTCGCATCGAGTACACGCACAAGGCCCGCCTCTTCGGTGCAGGCGTCACCTTCAATTGGAAGCCCTCAATCGACGCCGAACTTGAGGCTGCCGTAGCCGCGGCAAACCAGGCTGATGTAGTCGTAGCATTCGTGGGCCTCTCTCCTGAGCTCGAAGGCGAGGAAATGCCAGTGCATGTTGAAGGCTTCGATGGTGGCGACCGCAGCAGCATCGAGTTGCCCGCCGTACAGCAGAAGATGCTGGAAGCCCTATCCGCCACGGGCAAGCCGCTGGTGGTTGTGCTGATGAACGGCAGCGCGCTGGCAGCCGATTGGGCCAAGCAGCACGCCAATGCCATCGTCGAAGCCTGGTACCCCGGAGAAGAAGGTGGGACGGCCATCGCCAAGGTATTGACCGGTGAGATCAACCCCGGTGGCCGTCTGCCGGTGACCTTCTACGCCGGCACGAAAGACCTGCCTGCCTTTGACGATTACTCCATGAGCAACCGCACCTACCGCTACTTCCATGGCACACCGCTCTGGGGTTTCGGCTATGGATTGAGCTACTCAAAGTTCAAGTGGACCAATCTTGAGCTTTCGGCGAAGACGCTCGATGCGGGCTTGCCGCTCACCGTCGATGCGGATGTAGAAAACATCTCCGCAGTCGCCGGCGATGTAGTGAGTGAGCTGTATCTAACGCCCCCTGCTACACCAACCTCGCCGCAACGGGCGCTTGTGGGTTTTGAGCGCACCACCCTTGCGCCCCATGCGAAACAACACATCCGTTTTATCCTGGACGCGCGCGCGTTGAGCACAGTGGATGCCGGCGGCACGCGTGCGGTACGTGCGGGCAACTACACCGTAACCCTCGGTGGATCGCAGCCGGCGGAAAGCAGCGGCGCCTCCATTGCCAAACCCTTCACCATTCGCAACGACAAAGAGTTTCCGCGGTGAGTTCCGCTGGTAGACGCGCGCCAAAGATCGCGGCCTTGCAGCCCGCGATATTGCGACTCATGATGTTGCTGCTGCCTCTGTGCGCGGCCGGCTTGCTTACGGCGCAGGATGTTCTCGGCGCTGGCGAACCGGCCTGGCTCACCTACCGGCCCGTGAACGCGGCCATCGTCTTTCCAGACGGCATAATACCGGACACGATTGCCGTCCTGGGACACAGTGCGCTGGAAACCACCGCTTCGCAAGAGCTCGAACGTGGCTGGCGTGGCATGTTGCACCATGAGCCGCTCGTCATCTCCGGCGCAAACGCGACCTTGACACATGCCGTCGTGGTTGGAACCCAGGCAGAGATTGAGTCCTGGCATCCTTCGCAAAATGGCGAAAAGCCTCTCGCCCCTGAGTCGTACAAACTGCGATACCTCGGCGGCGCGCTCATCATCGAAGGCGCCGACGGTCATGGCGTTTTGTACGGAACATTTGCGTTGCTCCGTCTCATCGCGGAAGAGCACTCCCTGCCTTCCCTCGACGTGAAGTCCGCTCCCTGGGCTTCGATTCGATGGACCAACGAATGGAACAACCCAGATGGCTCGATCGAGCGCGGTTATGCTGGGCCTTCGATCTTCTTCCAGGGCGGCAAGGTCCGCACTGACCTGTCTCGCGCAGCAGCCTATGCGCGTCTGTTGAGTTCCGTTGGCATCAACGGTTGCGCCGTCAATAACGTCAACGCTGATTTAGGGCTTTTGAAGCCGGAGAATCTAAAAGACCTCGCACGAATTGCCGATCTCTTCCGGCCCTATGGCGTAAAGCTCTCGCTCTCCATCGATATGAGCAGCCCGCTGGTCATCGGCGGGCTAAAGACCTTCGATCCCCTTGACCCGCAGGTAGCCGAGTGGTGGAAAGCAAAGATAGAAGAAATCTATCGTACGATTCCAGACTTCGGCGGTGTCGTCATTAAAGCAGATGCCGAAGGACGCCCCGGCCCTTCGCAGTATGGCCGAACGCCTGCAGATGCTGCCAACGTTGTCGCGCGCGCGCTAAAGCCGCATAACGGTGTTGTGCTCTATCGTGGCTTCGTCTACAACCATCATCTCAATTGGGAGGACATGAAGGCCGACCGCGCTCGCGCCGGCTACGATAACTTTCATGCTCTCGATGGCAAGTTTGAAGACAACGTGATCGTCCAGATTAAGCACGGTCCTATCGACTTCCAGGTGCGTGAACCTGTAAGTCCGCTCTTCGCGGCCCTCCCGCACACCAACGAAGCCATCGAACTGGAGATTTCGCAGGAGTACACCGGCCAGCAACGGCACCTCGTCTATCTCATCCCGATGTGGAAGGAAGCGCTCGACACCGATATGCGCGCCTCCACGAAAGACGTGTCGTTGCCAGTGAAGCAGTTGGTAAGCGGCGGCGGCCCTGAACACCACACCCTGGGCGGCTTCATCGGCGTCTCCAATGTGGGCACGGACGGTTGGCTAGGCCATCCCCTTGCCCTCGCCAACCTTTATGGCTTCGGTAGACTGGCGTGGGATGCGGACCTGAGCGCGGCATCGATCAGCGATGAATGGACGCGGCTCACCTTCGGCAACGATCCAACCGTGCGCGCGGTCGTCAATAAACTCGAGCTCGACTCATGGCACATATACGAAAGCTATACCGGCTCCATCGGCATGGGCACGCTTACCGACATCATCGGCATTCACTTCGGCCCTGGCATCGAATCCGCAGAGCGCAACGGCTGGGGACAATGGATTCGTGCTGACCACGACGGTGTAGGCATGGATCGTACGGTCGCGACCGGCACAGGCTACATCGGCCAATACCCTGCCCCGCTCGCCGCCAGGTATGAGTCGCTGACGGCCTGCCCCGACGATCTTCTGCTCTTCATGCATCATGTGCCATATAGCTATCGACTGCACTCAGGCGAAACGGTGATGCAACACATCGACAACACGCACTACTGGGGCGCACAAGCCGCAGCCGCGCAGGTGCCGGCATGGGAGTCGTTGCATGGCAAGGTGCCCGATGCAACGTACGCTGAGGTCTTGAAACGTCTGCAATTTCAAGCCGGACACGCTATCGTATGGCGTGATGCTGTCACCGAGTGGTTCACCCGGATGTCCGGCATTCCGGATGCCCAGGAGCGTGTCGGCCACTATCCAGGACGAATCGAAGCTGAGTCGATGCAGCTCAATGGATACACTCCTGTCGATGTAACACCATGGGAGACAGCCTCGGGCGGCAAAGCCGTTATCTGCAAAGAGCAGCAATGTTCCTTGCAAACGACATGGGACAAACCCGATGGCTGGTACGACATCGGCGTGCAATACTTTGACCTTTTGCACGGCAACTCCCGGTTCGCGCTCTTCGTCGCCGGCAACGAAGTGGAAACATGGATCGCCAACGACACGCTGCCCAGCGATAAGCTGGACGGCCACACCTCCACCCGGATCGTGCTGCAAGGCGTCGCCATCCATCGCGGGGATGTTATCCGCATAGCCGGCTGGCCCGACGGTCCCGAGCCCGCCCCGCTCGACTACATCGAAATCCTGCCCGCGCACATAACGCACGCCGCAGCGTATCCATCTCAGGAGCATCCATGACGCTTACCCGCCGCAACTTTCTCCGCACTGCTTCAAGTGCCGCCGCATTCGCTGCTTCATCGCGCTTCGCATGGGCGGACAAGAACGTCGCCGGTCTCGATGCAAAGTCCTTCGCCCAAACCATTGACGGCTTCGGCTTCTCGGAAGCATTTCATCAGGCGCGCGCCATGCAGAACCTGCCCCCAGACAAGAGCAAGGCACTCCTCGATCTACTCTTCTCTCCCAACGGTGGCATGGGCTTCTCCATCCTGCGCAACAGCATCGGCAACACTGACGGCAATCCCGCTGCCGACCACGGCGATACTACCTCCATAGAACCCGCGCAAGGCACCTGGAACTGGACCGGCGACGAAGACCAGACATGGCTGATGAATGAAGCAGCGAAGCGCGGCTGCACTCGCTTCATCAGTTGCGCCTGGTCACCACCCGCATGGATGAAGACCAACAAGAGCACCATAGGCGTCGGCGAACTTCGCTCCGACATGTACCAGCCCTATGCCGACTATCTCGCTGCCTACATACAGGAGTACAAGAAGCGCTACGGTCTCGACATGTACGGCATCTCGCCCGCCAATGAGCCCGGCTACGTCCCTACCATCAAGTACGCGTCTTGCAATTGGACCGGCGAACAGCTCACCAAGTTTCTTCGCAACAACCTCATCCCAACATTCCTGCAAAAGGGCATCTCGACCGAGATCATGCTCGACGATCATGCAAACTGGAAGGACGATTTCATCAATGTAGCTCTCGCCGATGCCACTTGCGCCAAGGCGCTCAACATCGTCTGTGCGCACGCCTATGCCTCAACCGATCAAGTCTTCAAGCCGCTCGGCGACCGCACCGGCAACTTCAACATCGCAAAATCTAAGGGCAAGCGCATCTGGCAGACGGAAGTCAGCGCAGGTGATAAGAACATCACCAGCATGGACGACGGCATCTACTGGGCACAAGTACTGCACGCACACGTCAATTGGAACAGCGTTAGCGCGTGGCTCTATTGGTGGGGAGCTGCCGTCACAACGTCCCGTAGTTCCCTCATCGCGATCGACCCCAAGGCAGGCACCTATCAGCTGTCCAAACGGCTCCTTACGATCGGCCAATACTCTCGCTTCGTGCGTCCCGGCGCGCGACGCATCAACGCTACCGAAAACCCCATTGGCAGCGTACGCTTTGACGCCTTCCTCGATCCCGGCGGAAAGAAGATTGTCTGCATTGCCATCAACGACGATCTCTCCAAGCCGCAGGAGTTTCCTCTTCAGCTCGCCAACTTCACCCCTACCGCCTGTCAGCCTGTCCGCACATCTCCCACCGAAAGCCATGCAAATCTCCCCATCCTCAAACCCGTCAACGGACAGTTCACATTGCAACTGCCTCCCGAAAGCGTTACAACCTTTGTCATCATGTAAGAGTGCCCATGCCTAATACCATCCTCGAAGCGCGCGTTATCGTCACCTGCCCTGGCCGGAACTTTGTCACACTAAAGATCATCACCACCGATGGCGTCTACGGCATCGGTGACGGCACCCTCAATGGCCGCGAACTTTCCGTCGCAGCCTATCTGCAAGAACACATCGTTCCCCTGCTCCTCGGTCGCGATGCCGACCGCATCGAAGATACGTGGCAGTATCTCTATCGTGGCGCTTACTGGCATCGTGGCCCTGTAACCATGAGCGCCATCGCCGCGGTAGACGTTGCGTTATGGGATATTAAGGCCAAGCGCGCAGGCATGCCGCTCTATCAGTTGCTCGGTGGCCGCTGCCGGGAAGGTATCACAGTTTACGCGCATGCCAACGGCCACTCGATCGACAACGTGCTGGAATCCGTAGCGAAGCACCAGGAGCTTGGCTACAAAGCCATCCGTGTTCAGGCTGCGGTCCCCGGAGTGCCCGATGCCTATGGGGTTCCGCATGGCGATAAGCCGTACGAACCTGCTGACGGCGCGCTGCCTCGTGAGGAAACCTGGGACACTCCCAAATACCTGCGTTTCATGCCGAAGCTTATGGATGCTGTGCGCTCGAAGTTTGGCTTCGACCTCGCTCTGCTGCACGATGGACACCATCGTATGACACCGATCGAAGCGGCATCTCTCGGCAAGAGCCTCGAAGAGTTCCAACCCTTCTGGCTCGAAGACCTGACCCCTGCTGAAAATCAGGAGGCTTTTCGACTCATTCGCAAGCACACAACTGCACCACTCGCTGTCGGTGAAATCTTCAACTCCATCTTCGATTGCCAGCATCTCATCGGCGAGCAGTTGATCGACTACATCCGTGCCACGGTTGTGCATGCCGGCGGCATCACACACATGCGTCGCATTGCAAGCTTTGCAGATCTGTACGGAGTCAAGACGGGAAGCCACGGTGCAACCGACCTCTCGCCTGTATGCATGGGCGCGGCCTTGCACTTCGATCTCAGCACTCCCAACTTCGGCATTCAGGAACACATGCCGCACACCGTGCACACGGATGAGGTCTTTCCTCACGTCTATATGTTTGAAAAAGGCATGATGCATCCCGGAGAGACTCCAGGACACGGTGTCGACATTGACGAAACCCTCGCGGCGAAGTTTCCCTACAAGCGGGCTTACCTTCCGGTCTGCCGTCTTCAGGATGGGACGCTGCACAACTGGTAGAGGAGAGTTCAAAACGCTATGCGAAGCGCTGTCCGCGGCACAATAGCTTTCTGCATAACAATCTGCGCCGTGCAGACGTCAGCGCAACCTGCGCCGCAAAAAGCGCAGTGGGTTGAGTTTCACTCGTTTCACTATGCGGGCAAAGATCCTGTCGCCGAAGAGCATCCACTGCCCAGGGACAGCTACTTCAATCCAATCCTTGCGGGCTTCTATGCCGACCCCAGCGTCGCAAGGGTCGGCGATACGTTTTACCTCGTGAACTCCAGCTTTTCGTACTTCCCCGGCGTACCCATCTTTGCCAGCAAGGATCTCGTTCACTGGAATCAACTGGGCCATGTGCTCGACCGGCCTGAACAACTGCCATTGCACGGCGGCGTCTCTCGCGGCATATTCGCTCCCACAATCCGCTATCACGACGGCACGTTCTACATGATCACCACTTTGATCGATACCACCGGAAATTTCTACGTCACGGCAACCAACCCTGCCGGTCCATGGAGTGACCCCAAGCCGCTGCCGCAGGTCAATGGCATCGACCCCTCTTTCTTCTTCGATGCAGACGGCAACGCATACATCGTCTACAACGGGCCGCCGCCAAACAACATCTCGCTCTATGACGGTCATCGTGCCATCTGGGAGGTGCGCTTCGACACGGCAAGCGGCAAAGTAACCGGCACACCGAAACTGCTCATCAATGGTGGCGTGGATATTACCCGGAAGCCCTCCTGGATTGAGGGACCGCATCTGCTTACGCGTAACGGCTTCTACTACCTCATCGCCGCAGAAGGCGGAACGGCAGACCAGCACTCCGAAGTTGTCTTTCGTAGCCGCAGCGTCGAAGGGCCATTTGTCCCCTTCGACGGCAACCCCATCTTGAGCCAACGTGGCCTTCCCGCTGACCGTCCGAATCCTGTGACGAGCACAGGCCATGCGGATTTTGTCGAAGCTTCCAATGGTCAATGGTGGGCAGTCTTCCTGGGCTGCCGTCCATATTCTGCGCACTTATACAACATCGGGCGTGAGACATTTCTGCTCCCGGTGACATGGAAAAATGACTGGCCCGAAATCCTTCCCGCGGGCGAAGCCGTCCCGCGAATTGTCACCAAAGCGAATCTCGAAGCCAAGTCCAACGCGCCTCCAATGGCGGCCTCGTTCTCCTCTAACGACTCCTTCGATCAAGACGTTCTCGCTCCCCACTGGCAAGGCCTCCGGACCCCGAGTTCCACATGGTGGAAGCTCGCTCACGGCCTCTGGCTTCAGCCTCGCGTGAAGGACCTGCAAGGCAACTCCGATCCAAGCTTCCTTGGGAGACGCCAGCAGCACAGTAACTTTGAAGCCGGCACAACGCTTTCTACCCAGTCTGTAGAGGACGCCACCGACGCAGGCCTTGTGGCATTTCAAAGCGAGAAAGATTCATTCTTTCTGGCAGCACACATCGATAAAGGCTGCGCGCAAAAAATCTTTCTCGAAACGACAAACGAAGGCGTAGTGACTCGAAGCGAGTCAACCTGGACTCCGAAGACGAAATGCACTCGAGATCTCGACCTGAAGGTTACAGGCGACGGTGCGGACTACTCTTTCTATGCGCGGGAAAAAGGGGGCAAGTGGCTACCCGTCACGCTCCATGCGGATGGCAGCATCCTCAGCACAGCGCATGCTGGAGGCTTCGTCGGCACATACCTCGGAATGTATGCGCGGTTGTCATCGCCTAAGTAATCTGTAGTGGAAGCTACTTTGCAGCTTTCCTTTTGCTCTTCGCTATCGGGTTCTGCCCCGGCGCCTCCAACAGGCGGTTCTTGCCGGAATGACGCTGCAACACCAAGGCTGAGGCGCCCCGAAGCCGCGCCAAACCGCCCTCCTGCGAGGGAATAAGGCGTGGCGGCGTCCCGGCAAGCAGAGATGCATGCATCTCCGTCTCGATAATTGGCCCAACCGTATTCCACGCAATCGTGATGTCTCCCGCAATAAAGATCACCTCAGGAGAGAGCGCCGCTGTCACCAGGCGAAGGCCCCGCCCGATGTTCCGTGCCTGCTCGGTAAGCGCGGCGATGGCATCCTTGTCGCCCTCCTCTGCCAACGCATGAATCTCACCAATGTTGGTGGCAGACTTCTTCGCGTTCCGTGCCTCGTAAAAGCGAATCGCGGCATAAGACGACGCAAACGTCTCCCAGCAGCCCCTGCTACCACAAGCGCACATAGGCCCCAAAGGGTCCAGCACCATGTGCCCGAACTCCCCTGCCATGCCATTCTTGCCCGTAACCGGTTGCCCATTCGCAATCACGCCGGTGCCAACTCCCTCGGAGATCGTCACCAGCACAGCATTGCGAACGCCATCCATCTTGCCGAACCACATCTCCGAGAGCAGCCACGCATTAGCGGCGTTATCTAGCTCCACCTTCAGTCCCATGGCCTTTTCCACGGTGCCGCGGATGTCAAAGTTAGACCACTTCAAATTCGGTGCAAAGATCAGCCGCTGCGTGCCGGGATCGACGCGTCCAGGCAGGCTGATGCCCACACCTTCAAACGACTTGCCCGGATGCTTCTCTCGCATCTGCTGCATCGAGCGAATGATGTTGTCCACAGCCCGCTTCGGGTCGGACACAATGGTCACTACATCGCGCGAAAGGAAGTGGCCGTTTAGATCGACGACCGCAACGATGGCCTGCCGCGGATGCACGTCGGCCACCAGGATCACAAGATCGTCGTTGAGCCCCAGCATCGTCGGCCGCCGTCCACGCGGCCGGCGCGCAATCGCGCCTTCACGCACCCACTCCTCCCGCATCAGGTCTTCAACAATCTCGGAGACCGTGCTCCGCTGCAAGCCGGAAAGCCGCGAGAGATCGGCCCTGGAGACAGGCTGATGCGCGCGGATAAGCTCCAGAACAATGTCGCGGTTCATGTCCCGCGCAATCTCGCTTGAGGCTAGCTGCGCATAAGCCAGATCGACGCGTCGAATGCCGCTGAATTCCCTATCTTGCTTCGCCACGCCAACCCCTTCTAAGCCACGCTCGCTCCCATTCTAGCCGACGGCCTCAAACAGGCCATCGGAATTACTGGTTGACGCCACTCGCGAGGTAGCCCCCATCCACCGTGATGATCTCACCGGTAACAAACGACGATGCTTGAGAGGCAAGAAACACCGCAGCGCCCACCACCTCTTCCAACCGGCCAAAGCGTGCCATCGGCGTCCGCGATATCTCTTCCCGTCCGCGCGCCGTGCTGTACAGCAGCTCCTCGTTGAGCGCCGTCGGGAATATTCCCGGCGCAATCGCGTTCACGCGCACATTGTCCGCCGCAAACTCAATGGCCAGCGAGCGGGTCAGCGCCCCCACACCTGCCTTACTCGCCCCGTAAGCGGCAACCTCGTGGAACGCGACAAAGTTCGCCAGCGATGCAATGTTAATAATGCTTCCCCTGCGTTGGCGCAGCATGGTGGTGCCAAAGATCTGGCAAGCGCGCAGCGTCCCCAGCAGGTTGGTGTCGAAGACCCGCCGCCACGTCTCCTCGGGGCAGTCAAGAGTCGGCAAGCGCGCCGTAGTACCCGCCGAATTCACAAGGATGTCGACGCATCCAAACTGCTCCAAAATGGCAGCATGCAGGGCCTCCAGCGTCTCTCGCTGCAGCACATCGGATGTCTTGCGAAGCGTATGCCGCCCCATCTGCTCGATCTGCGCAGCAATCTCGTCAACCTGATCCGCTCGCCTTGAACTGGCGATAACATCCGCCCCAGCCCTGGCCAGCCCAAGCGCAATCTCGCGACCGAGGCCCGATGTCCCCCCAATCACAACCGCGCAAGAACCTGAGAGGTCAAAAATACTTAATGGCACTATTTCGTCCAGCTCGACAACTAAATGTGTCGAGATTAGTTCTCCACTCTATCACAAAGTATTGAAGGGATAAATCGAGGCCTTCCTTCGCTAAAGCGTACTTCCGCAAACGTCAATCGGCTGATTTGTTATTCCTCGCTCTTATTGTAGAGTCACTCACAAGCAGCCGAAGACCAGCACAGTTGTGGATTGGAAGGGAGTCCGCGGACCAACACGGGTCGACCGGGAAATTCAGCTTGTTCGGTGCATCGGGAAAGTGTTGCGCCTCCAGACAGAACCCTGTGCGCCTCGCACACATCCCGTCCCTTCCCACAAAAGTTCCAGCCAGAAAATTGCCGGGAAATCCCATCTCGCCATCGGCGACAAGTACGACATGCAGACACCTATAGCTCACCAGCATTCAATCCAAATGGATATGTTACAGATTCTTAACCTTCCTCAAGGCTAAGAGTGTCGGCCCAATGGAGTTTTGGCGAGGCACAGTGTCTATTGTCTGCCGGCTCCAAGTTGCTTGAACTCCAGGCGTGCTTGTTGCAGCACCGGTAGATTCTGGTCCGCATTCTTCCATAGAGAGAAGAGCGCCTCATATTCCCGCCGACTCTCGACCGCATTGTGCTGCATCGCATACGCGCGGGCCACCCCAAGCTGAGCGAGAGGGTAGTAGACATAAAGGGTATCGATGCCCGGATTGGCAACAATCCTCTCGAACTCATGCTGCGCCATATCCGCTTGCCCTGCCTGAAGGTAAGCCTCGCCACGCAGAGAGAGAACAAGGTAATCGCGCATCTCGTACGGCCTGGCAGGTTCGAGCGCCGCGATTGCCTCAAGGGGCTTGCCGCGTTGCATGGCAATAGCCGCGCGGATTTGCGGAAGATAAGCGTACATCATCAGCGTATCCGCAGTTGGACTGCTGTGAGAGGCAAGGAATTTTTCCGCGGACGAGGTATCACCTAGCTCGGCCTGGGCGATCGCAAAATCCGGCGATTGCTTTCCGGTGCCCTGAACACGTTGCAGTGTCGAGCGCGCCCGGTCGACGAAGCCAAGCTTGTACTCCGCTACCGCTTCATTGATCAGAATCAGGCCCGCAGCCTCAGGAAGCTTAGCGCGATTGGCCGCATCATAGGCCCTTTGAAAGAGCTTTTCCCCGTCATTGAGACTACCGCGACCCGCCAGCGCGTCGCCTCGAAGAGAAGGGTAGTACAACACCGTGGCGCCGTCGTCATGAGCGTCAAACCACTCCGACTCACGGGCCAGCGATGCCTCATCCCTCTGGTACAGAGCGTTCTCAAAGTATTGCATGTGTTCGCCCACATTGCCCTTCCCTACACGTACGGCCATTTGAACAGCCTTGTCGGAGTCTCCAAATCGGTGCACGCTCCTGTAGATCGTGCCCATGTTCTGGTACATGAGGGAATCTTCGGGAAACAGCTTCATACCGTGCTCCCCGGCGGCGACCGCGGCATTCCACTGCCCGAGTGTCATGTAACCGTCGACCACGTGACCCACGGGCAGTGCATCCTGCGGGTAAATCGACGCCCACAGTTGATTGGCTTTGATACCTGCAATCACATCGTGTTGCGCTTCGGCATAATAGGCTGCCCGGATGGCCAGCTGCTCCTGCATACTGACGTGGTCGCTCAGTTCAAAGGCCCTGGTGAAATACTGCGTCGCCAAGTCCGCCTGGCCCAGATAATTGTTGTCGATGCCAAGCATGTAGTATGCCATCGCGAACTTCGGATCAAGCTCTGTGGCCCGTTGATAGGCGGCGATCGATTCGGTCTTGGGGCCGCCCTGCGATTCAACGTACGTACCCACGGAATATGCCTTGAGAGCATCCAGCGATGGAGTCGTTGCCTCGCGCAACGGCACCTCATAACTTTGCACGGACTTGGCCGACTCATTCAGCCCGCTGCGTATCTGCTCCGCCAGCCGGTCCAAAGCTTCCAGAACATCCTCACGTGTCCGAGCGTTGGTCTTCGCGCTAACCAGGTTTTTTCCCGACGCGCAATCGGATGCCTTCAGCGTCAACTGATAGGTGCTGCCCACCGACGACACAGCTCCAGCAAGCATCACCTCCCGGTTAGTCCGCTGGCATATCTCTCTGGCAGCGGCAGAGGTAATAGGACTGTCCTTACTCAGGCCCATCAACTGCAGCGTACTCACGCTCTCTCGCTCTGTAAGGGCGTCCATATAGGGGGACTGGGTGAGATCGACATCCAGCGCCCGCTGCAGGGTGCCGTCGAACGCAGGATCTCCGGTCGTATTGATGAAGTCGGCGATTACCAACAGTAACGGCTGCGTGAGGGCTGGATGCCGGTATCGCGTCCAGCCAACCCATGCGCTTACGGCAAGTGCCAGAACGGCAGCCGCCCATAGAGAAACCTTGACGACGGAGAGGGGCTGTTGACCGGCATGTAGTGGCAACGGAGAGGTGTCGAGCACCAGATGCGTGCGCTCCCGTACCGTCTGAACCATCATCTGAGCTGAATGGTGTTGCTCCACCAGAGCCATAGAGGACTCGGCCTGCACGCTTCCGGTGAACTGGTAGCCACGCCCAGGGATCGTGACGATGTAGCTGGACTTGTCCGTCAGGGCCTTGCGCAGTAGAGAAATCTGCTGCGACAGGCTGCTCTCTTCCACAAACGACCCGGGCCAGATGGCCGTCAGTAGTTCTTCCTTGCCGATGACTCGCCCGGGGTTGCTCACCAGGTAGATCAATACCTCAAAGCCCTTGGGCGAAAGGGCTACCGGCGCCCCGTTGCGCAGGAGTTGACGCGTATTCGAGTTCAACTCAAAGTCGTCGAACCGGAATAACTGCTTGACAGGAAAGGACATAGGGCCTCATCAGAAATTATCACAACAAATCCAAGCGATTCAAGACTTCAGGATGCCATTTGCGGTGTAGTGGCTTTCGAAACGGGCCATATGCCCCTATTCATGAGGAACTTTGGATGAACTTGCTACGCCGCAGTGTACGGCAGATGACTGAGCCAACGGCAAATAATCCCGCTGCCGATTCACCCCGTCGCCTGGAGGTCGTCGTCGAGCGAGAGGTTTGCTCCGTCATTCTGACCTCCGAGCAACTCAACTACGACCAACCCTGCCCGCTCTGCGGACAGCTACTAGCGGCTCACGGCCATGACGGTGTGGCGGCGCTCTCCGCTGGAACCACAAATGTCTCCGCCACAGCTTTAGTACCTCTCTCCGTCAAACGAGGTCAGCCATGAATGCCCACGCTATAAAGCGTTCCCTCTTAGCGGCGCTCGCAGGTTTCTTTCTGTTACTCGGCGCGCCCGCTGCCATGCAGGCTCAAGGCGGAATCGTCAACAACGGGCCCGGGGACTCCGATCCATCCGCTCCCGAGATCGACCCGTCGATGGTTGGCGGAGGGTTGGCCCTGCTGGGAGGCGTGACCCTGATCCTGCGCAGCAAGCGTGGGCGTTAAGCTTCTCGGGCTCCGTTTCAGATTCAGACCGTTCATCCCTCATGTCGCACTCAATGGAGATTGTCTTATGCCGAGAATTTCAAGTGTATCTACCTTCTTGACGTTGCCCCCCGCTGGCCTGACCCTAGCCGGCCTGCTACTCACCGGTTGCTCGCTCAGCCCTACCGCCGCGCCCACGCCGCAGGCCGGCTCAGCCATCCACGGCAGTGTGCATGGAGGCAGCCAGCCCATCACCGGCGCACTCGTCTATCTCTACGCCGCCAACACCACCGGCTACGGCGGCAACGGCATCGCCGCCTCCTCCTCGAACGCCTCGGTCTCGCTGCTTACCGCCACCGTTCTCGTCAACAGTGCCGGCTACTCCGGCGTGGACGGCAACGGCCACTACTACGTGACCTCCGACTCGAGCGGCGACTTCAACATCACGGGCGACTATGACTGCACGCCCAACTCGCAGGTCTATCTCTACGCACTCGGCGGCAATGCCGGCGCCGGCCCCAACGAGGACGCCGGCCTGATGTCGATTCTCGGCAACTGCCCCAGCTCCGGCAACTTCCTCGCCGAATACCCCACCGTCTACATTAACGAGGTCACCACCGTCGCCGCCGCCTACGCCATGGCAGGCTTCGCCACCGACGCCACCCACGTCTCCAGTTCGGGAACGGCGCTGGCGCAGACAGGCATCGCGAACGCCTTCGCCAATGCCGCCAACCTGGTCTCGATCGTCAGCGGCACCTCGCTCGCCACCACCCCCGCGGGTAACGGCACCGTGCCCCAGACCGAGATCAACACCCTCGGCAACATACTCGCCGCCTGCGTCGACACCAGCCCCAGCTTCAGCGCCGTCGTGTGCAATACGCTCTTTGGCGCCGCCTTGTCGGCCGGTGCCTCCGGCACCGCTCCTACCGATACCGCCAGCGCCGCCATCAATATCGCCCATTATCCCGGCGCCAACGTCGCCACGCTCTTCGGCCTGCCGTCACC
>Ga0302310_10001033_pt1 | contig 24335 bp, 23 predicted proteins | sample III_Palsa_N1_2_FD_200451 | JGI IMG/M metagenome (GOLD analysis project Ga0302310, IMG submission 200451) | Peat permafrost microbial communities from Stordalen Mire near Abisko, Sweden - III_Palsa_N1_2 | ecosystem: Environmental > Terrestrial > Soil > Palsa > Peat permafrost | place: Sweden...
GCTGCGCATATGCTAAATTCCGGGCTGGACAAGCCGTGTCCATCTCCCGCAGCGATCGATGCCACAAGGACGCCTTTACGTAGTTGCCGCGCCGTCCGGCGCCGGCAAGACCAGTTTGGTAAAGGCCTTGATGGAGCGGGAGCCGCGCATTCAGTTTTCGGTCTCCTACACGACGCGACTCCCAAGACCCAACGAAATCCCCGGCCGCGACTATCACTTCGTGAGTCAGGAACGCTTTCAGGAAATGATCGCGAATCACGAGTTTCTGGAGCACGCGCAGGTTTTTGACAACTGTTACGGCACCGGCGTGCGCACCGTCCAGGAGGCCTTGTCGAACGGCGAGCAGCTCCTGCTGGAGATCGACTGGCAAGGCGCCCGCCAGGTCCGCTCGAGAATTCCTGACGCCGTGAGCATTTTCATTCTTCCGCCCTCGCGGCAGGCTCTGGAGCAGCGCCTCAAGGGGCGCAGCACCGACTCCGATGCGGTCATACAGAGGCGCCTGCGCGATGCGGCCGAGGATTTGGGCCATTGGCGCGAATTCGACTACGTGGTCATCAACGATCATTTCGAGCAGGCCATCAAGGATTTGCAGGCCATCGTCGAAAACCGCGGCGGCCACTTGCGGGCGGCGCGTCCCGAAGTGGTGCAACTGGCGGGGGGACTGGTTGATTCTTGAGCAAAACCGGTAATTAGCGCCGAAATAACGGCTTTTTTGGAGTGCAGCCGCGACTCGCGGCTGGCGAGGAGGGCGGCATTTCTGTTATGATTTCGATCCCTCCATTGGAAGAACCTCAAGCATGGCGCGTATCACAGTCGAAGACTGCCTTCAAAATGAACCCAACCTATTCAACCTGGTGTTGCTGGCCGCCAAGCGTGCCCGCCGCCTGGCCAACGGCGCGGAAGCGACCGTGGAATGGGAAAACGACAAACCGACCGTGGTAGCGCTTCGCGAGATCGCTGCCGGAAATATCACGCTGGAAATGTTGGAAGAGACTGAAGAGCCGGCTCCGCCGCCGGTCAGCGAACTCGACATGCCCTCGGATTTCCGTGCGCCGCAGCTCGGGCTTGGGGACTAAACAGACGGCGAACTCACAAGAGCGACGATGGACTATGCGTCTTCCATACTCGGTTTCTTGCCTGGTGGAAGACGCTCCACCGGGATCAGCCAGCTCTTAGATAAACTCGAAGCCTATCTCTCTCCCGCCCAAGTCGAGCGGGTGCGCGAAGCCTACGATTTCGGCGCGGAAAAACATCAGGGACAGAAGCGCGTATCGGGTGAACCGTACATCACGCATCCGGTCGCGGTTGCCGACATTCTCGCGGATTTGCGTTTGGATGCCGACACCTTGGTCGCGGCCATCCTGCACGATGTCATCGAAGATACGCCCACGGCCAAGGCCGAGATCGCGTCCATTTTCGGGCAGGTGGTGGCTGAACTGGTCGACGGCGTCAGCAAGCTGGACCAGATCCAGTTCAAAAACCGCCAAGAAGCACAGGCCGAGAGCTTTCGCAAAATGCTGCTGGCGATGGTGCGCGACATCCGCGTCATCATGGTCAAGCTCGCCGACCGCATGCACAACATGCGCACCCTCGGCGTCATGCCGCCGGTCAAGCGCCGGCGCAGCGCCCGCGAAACACTCGAGATCTATGCGCCGATCGCCGAGCGCCTGGGACTGTACGCTGTCAAGCTGGAGCTGGAGGATTTAGGTTTTCGCGCGTTGTACCCCTACCGGTACAAGGTTCTCGAACGGGAATTGAAACGCGCCCGCGGCAACCAAAAGGAATTCATCGCCAAGATTGCCGAGACATTCAAAGGCGCGCTGCAGAAAGCCGGGATCGAAGGCGCCGTGGAGGGCCGCGAAAAGCACTTGTACAGCATCTACAAGAAGATGCAGAACAAGAAAATCTCGCTCAACGAGATGGTCGATGTGTACGGCTTTCGCATCATCGTCGAGAACGCGGATGTGTGCTATCGCGTGCTGGGCCTGGTGCACAGCGTCTACAAGCCGATGCCGGGGCGCTTCAAGGATTACATCGCCATCCCGCGCGTCAACGGCTACCAGTCGCTGCACACCACCTTGTTCGGTCCGAACGGCGTCCCCATCGAAGTGCAAATTCGCTCCGAGCAGATGCATCGCGTGGCCGAATCGGGGATCGCCGCCCATTGGAAGTACAAATCAGGCGGCGATACCTTCGGCGGGGTGGAGCACGATCGGGCGCGCGAGTGGCTCGCGAGCCTGGTGCAAATTCAGGAAGGCGGGAGCTCGGAGGAATTTCTCGAGAGCGTCAAAGTCGACCTGTTTCCGGACAAGGTCTATGTCTTCACCCCGAAGGGCAAAATTCTGCGCCTGCCGACCGGCGCCACCACGGTGGACTTTGCATACGCCATCCACACCGATGTCGGCAATCGCTGCGTCGCCGCGAAAGTAGACCGGCGCTTGGTGCCGCTGCGCACGCCGTTGCGCAATGGGCAAACCGTGGAGATCATCACGGCGAAGGGCGCCAAACCGAATCCGTCGTGGTCCAGTTTTCTGGTGACGGCGAAGGCTCGCGCGGCGATCCGCCAGTACTTGAAAAACTTGAAAAAGGGCGACGCGCTGGAATTGGGGCGGCGGCTTCTCGGATTGGCGCTCGAGGAGTTTTCGCTCAACTTAAAAAAGATTCCGGCGGCGCAGATCGACGCGGTGGTCAAAGAATTCAATTTGCGCGACGTCGACGAGCTATTCGAAAAAATAGGTTTGGGCGAGCGCTTGGCGCCCCTGGTCGCGCGCCGGCTGCAGCCTGCGAACGGCGAGGGCGATCAAAGCAACGTCCACGCGGGCGGGCCTCTCATGATCGCGGGCACCGAGGGCCTGCTGGTGACTTACGCGCGCTGCTGCTTTCCCATCCCCAACGATCCCATCATGGCCTACTTGAGCGCGGGCCGCGGCGTGATGATTCATCGGCAGAACTGCGGTAATCTCGCGGAGTACCGCAAACAGCCCGACAAATGGCTGTCGGTGGCATGGGAACCGACGCGCGGCCGCTTGTTCAGCTCGGAGATCCAGCTGGAGATCAATAACCGGGTGGGCGTGCTGGCAGCGGTGGCCTCGAGCATAGCGGGCACGGAAACCAACATCGATCAGGTGTCGTTGGAAGAACGCGACGTGAACAGTTCGTCTTTGAAATTTCAGGTGCAGGTACGCGACCGAAAACACCTCGCGCGCGTCATCCGAACCGTCAGGCGCATGCCGGATGTGCAGCGGGTATTTCGCAGTTTGGCCTAAAAATTCGCCGCCCGAATTTCCCTTCAATCATTAATATCAAAGGCTATGAGCAAACAAATCATTTCGACCAGCAATGCGCCGGCCGCCATCGGCACCTACTCGCAGGCGGCCAGAGTAGGCAATACCATCTGGGTCTCGGGCCAGATTCCCATGGATCCCGCCACCAAGGAATTGGTGAAGGGCGATATGGAAGCTCATGTGCGGCAAGCCTTTGACAACTTGAAGGCCATTGTCATCGCGAGCGGCGCCACGCTCGATAACGTGGTCAAGGCAAACATATTCATGACCGACCTGTCCCACTTCGCGCTGGTCAATAAAATCATGGCCGAATATTTTCGCGAACCATATCCGGCGCGGGCCGCGGTTGGGGTCGCTTCGCTGCCGCGCGGCGCGCAGTTCGAAGTGGAGTGCATCGTCGCCCTGTGATCGACTTAAAGCCGGTCACGGTATTGCGCGGCGTCGGCGATTCGCTCGCCGCGCGCCTGCGCTCTTTGGGCGTCGAAACAACTCAAGATCTGTTGTTTTTGCTGCCGCTGCGCTATGAAGATCGGACGCGCATCGTACCCTTGGGCGAGCTTCGCCCGGGGCAGCGCGCCTCCGTCGAGGGCGAAGTGCTGTTGACGGAAGTCGCATTCCGCGGACGCCGTCAAATGCTGTGCCGGATTGCCGATGGTTCGGGTTTCCTCACTTTAAGATTTTTTTATTTCACGGCGCAGCAGCAACAAGGCCTGGCGCGCGGCGCACGCGTGCGCTGCTTCGGCGAGGCGCGCCGCGGACCCAAGGGCCTGGAGTTCGTGCATCCGGAATACCGGCGCATGGATCCGAATGTGCCCCAGCCGCCCGAGGAACATCTCACGCCGATCTACCCGATGACAGAAGGCGTGACCCAGGGACGGCTGCGACTGCTGGTCAAATTGGCGCTGGAGCAGACTGCCTCCGAAGACCCGAAAGATTGGCTGCCGCCGGCCTTGCTCGCCGATTCGCGTCTGCCCTCGCTGCGCGATGCATTGCTTTACGTGCACCGGCCGCCCACCGACGCACCCGTGGACCTGCTGATGAGCTATCGCCATCCGGCACAGCGCCGCCTGGCGTTCGAGGAATTGCTTGCTCACCAGCTATCGCTCAAGCTGCTACGCCGACGGATACAGAGCGATCCGGGCTGGCCGCTGCAAGCGGCAGGTGAATTGAAGACCCACTTTCTCGCCGCGCTCCCCTACACCATGACCGCGGCGCAACAGCGCGTGCTGCTCGAAATCGAAGGCGATTTGCAAAAACCCAAGCCGATGTTGCGGCTGGTGCAGGGCGATGTGGGCTGCGGGAAAACGCTGGTGGCGGCGCTGGCGGCTACGCAGGCTATTCAAATGGGACGTCAAGTCGCACTGATGGCGCCGACCGAGTTGCTCGCCGATCAGCACGCGCAAAATTTCCGCCGCTGGTTCGAGCCGCTCGGCATAGCCGTTGCGTTGCTTAGCGGGCGCCTGACGGGCAAGGCGCGCAGCACGGTGCTCGAGGGCATCCGCTTGGGTCATGCCGACATCGTCATCGGCACGCACGCCTTGTTTCAGGAGGGCGTGGAGTACTCCTCCCTGGCACTGGTGGTGGTCGACGAACAGCACCGCTTCGGCGTGCACCAGCGCTTGAACCTGCGGGAAAAAGGCGCGGCGAACGGCCATCAGCCGCACCAGCTCATCATGACCGCGACTCCCATACCGCGCACGCTGGCCATGACGGCTTACGCCGATCTCGATGTATCCGTGATTGACGAGCTGCCGCCGGGGCGCACGCCCGTCAAGACGGTCGTGCTCGCCGAGACGCGCCGCGACGAGGTCGTGCAGCGGATTCGCAGCGCCTGCTTGGAAGGCCGCCAGGCTTACTGGGTGTGCCCGCTCATCGACGAGTCGGAGGAGATGCCCTACCAGGCGGCCGAGGAGACGGCTGCCGCGTTGGCCGCCGCGTTGCCTGAACTCAAGGTGGGATTGGTGCATGGACGCATGCCGCCGCAGGCCAAGGAGGGCACGATGCGCCGCTTCAAGGAGGGGCAGATCCAATTGCTGGTTGCGACCACGGTGATCGAAGTCGGGGTCGATGTGCCGAACGCCATGCTCATGGTGATCGAAAACGCCGAGCGCCTGGGATTGGCACAGCTGCATCAGCTGCGCGGCCGCGTCGGCCGCGGGCAGCACGCGAGTTCCTGCTTGTTGATGTACCGCGCGCCGTTGTCGCAGATGGCGCGCCAGCGCCTTGGCGTGATGCGCGACACCAATGATGGGTTCGAAGTGGCGCGGCGCGATTTGGAATTGCGCGGACCTGGCGAACTCTTGGGAACCAGGCAAACGGGACTCGCGCAAATGCGTGTTGCCGATTTGTTACGCGACGCGGATCTGCTGCCGCGAGTACAGATCGCCGCGGAGTCCCTGCTGCGCGACTATCCAGCGCACGCAGCGCCTCTCATCCGGCGATGGGTGGGATTAGCAGAGCAATACGGCCGCGTGGGGTAGAATCGCGCGGATGAATCGAGGCAATGCGCGTCCGATCGAATCCATTCAGTGGCAACCCCAAGAACGCCTTGGACAATTGTCCATGGACGCGCAATTGCGGCCGTGGCTCATCGGCAAAGGGCTTTTAACACTGCGCCTTCGGGAGGCGTGCGGCGCGCGCTTCGCCTTGCGCCTCGTGGATCAGTGGTCGGGCCTGTTGAGCGCTTCACACAAGGCAGCGCTGCGAACCGCGGACAACGCCGGCCTGTTCCGGGATGTCGAAATGTGCTGCGGGGGCCACGTTTGGGTATTCGGCCAGGCCATCATCCCGGACTCGACGCTCTGTGTGCATCCGTGGCTCGCGGAACTCGGCGATTCGGCGCTCGAAGAAACATTGGCGGACCTGTCCGGCGTCGAGCGCGGCCCTCACGAGTTCGCGTGGCTGCCGACCAAGGAAGCCGTGACGGCGCGCGCCTTGCGCGATGCCGAGATCAAGCCCGCGGGCCTGTGGGCGCGCCGCGCGCGCGTCGCGCTGCGCGCCGCTCCCATGCTGATCCAAGAATTATTCCTGCCCGCCATGGGCCGCGTTTAGATACACCCGGGAGCCTAGTGCCACTGCCACGCAACGGCGATGAACTGGCCCAGATGATCATGGCGCGGTTGCGCTGGTACGCGTATCGCATTCGCTTTCATCCCTGGACCACCGAAGAACTGCCGAAAATTCTCGGCACAGTCCATGACTATATCCGTCTCACGCGCCTCGACCGTCCCATCGGCATCTGGCTGCTGCTGTGGCCAACGTTGTGGGCGCTGTGGATCGGCAGCCGCGGCCAACCGAAGCCGCTGATCTTTATTATTTTCGTCGCCGGAACCGTGCTGATGCGTTCGGCGGGCTGCGCCATCAACGACTATGCCGACCGCAGCTTCGATCCGCACGTTGCGCGCACCAAGGACCGGCCTCTCGCCGCCGGGCGCCTCACCACCGTCGAGGCATTGGTACTGTTTGCGCTGCTATCGCTTGCGGCGTTGGTGCTGGCGCTGCAGCTGAATCGCTTGACCCTGCTCTGGGCCGTGGCGGGCGCCTTCATCGCCGTCACCTATCCGTTCGTAAAAAGATTTCTATCGGTGCCGCAGATGTATTTGGGCTTGGCTTTTGGCGCGGGAATCCCGATGGCGTTCGCGGCGCAGATCGAATCGGTGCCGAAGGTCGCCTGGTTGCTGCTCCTCGCCAATGTGCTGTGGGTGACGGTGTACGACACCATGTACGCCATGGTGGATCGCAGTGACGACATCAGGATCGGCGTGCGGTCGACCGCGATTCTGTTCGGCGACTCGGATCGGCACATTATCGCCGTGCTGCAGATCATGACGCTGGTGGCGCTCTACCTGGTTGGTAAAATGATTCGCGCGGATGGCTGGTACCACGCCGGCCTGGCCGCGGGCGCTGTGTTTTTCATTTATCAACTTTGGCTGATCCGCGCTCGCGATCGGGACGGCTGCTTTCGCGCTTTCCTCAACAACAATTATTTCGGCATGTCCGTGTTCATCGGACTCGCGCTCGAGTATCAATTCAATCGGTAGGGCGCTGCCTCAGAAGCGTTGCAGAAATTGCAGCGCGAGTTCGTTGAATACGGCCGGCGCTTCCATGTTGCTCATATGTCCCGACCCCGCGATGGTCCGTAGTTCTGCCTGACGCAGATCCTGCGCGAGTCGCCGCGCGATGGCCTGAAAATCGGGCAGATCGAGCTCCCCGAGCATAATCAAGGTTGGAATTGAAATGCCCGCCAATGATTCCGCGACGGGCGCCGCAGGAGCGCTGCCCGGGTCCGGGTGACTCAAGTGCCAACCTGAATATCGATCGATCATCACTCGCAGCGCCTCGGCGACCGCAGGCTGCGTGTTCGCCGGCGCGAATAAAATGTGTTCCCGCCACAGTTTCTTGGCGCTGCCGAGGTCACCGCGTTTTGCCGCGTCGCTCATTTTGCGCCAGCGCTGCAGCCAGTCGGCGCTCCAGGCGTGTCCGTCCAGCGCCGGATCGGCCAAGGTCAGGGATCGCAGTGCCTTAGGCTCCTGCGCAGCAACGCGCAGCGCCACTCTGCCGCCGAGGGAAAGCCCGACCAGATGCACGGGTCGAGCGCCCAAGAAATCGATCAATGCCAACAGATCGTCCACGTGGGAATACGGCCCCTCGGGCAGACTGGACTGTCCGTAGCCGCGCAAGTCGTAGCGAATGACCCGGTGCCGCTGCGCGAATGCGCGCCACTGCGCATCCCACATACTCAAGTCCAGGCCGAAGCCATGAATCAGAACCACTGGATCGCCTTCGCCGGCGGTTGTGTAGTTCAACCAACCGCCGTCAGCACGCCTGAGGCGCAAAGAATGATTGGGGTCGGGCTGAATCATGGGCGCGGCGATTCTAGCGCCCAGCCGCAATTGTTTTGGTAAACCACATAGGTCAGTCTTGGTTGACTAAAGACGCGGGCCCTCGAATACTGCAAAAAGGAGGTGACCGTGAACTTACGCAACGACTGGACGCTCGCCGAGGTAGAAGAGCTTTTCAACTTACCTTTCATGGACTTAGTGTTCAGGGCGCAAAGTATTCATCGTCTCTTTCAAGCGCCCAACACCGTCCAGATCAGCACGCTGCTCAGCATCAAGACGGGCGCCTGCCCGGAGGACTGCGCCTATTGCCCGCAAAGCGTGCGCTTCGATACCGGACTTCAGGCTTCGGAGTTGATGGAAGTCGACGACGTAGCCGCTCGCGCCCGCACCGCTAAAAATTCCGGCGCGACGCGCTTTTGTATGGGCGCCGCCTACCGCTCCCCCAAGCCGAAGGATTTGCGCAAGATCTTACGGATGATCCGCGAGGTCAAGGCGTTGGGCTTGGAAACCTGCGCCACGCTCGGCATGGTAAGCCCGCCACAAGCGCTCGAACTCAAGGCCGCGGGTCTCGATTTCTACAACCACAATCTGGACACCTCGACCCGCTACTACCAAGAAATCATCGGCACTCGCACCTACCAAGACCGGCTCGACACCCTGCAGGCCGTGCGCGACGCCGGCATGAAGGTTTGCAGCGGCGGCATCGTCGGAATGGGGGAGGAACCCCAGGATCGCATCGAGCTGTTGCATACCCTGGCGACCCTGCCTGTACATCCGCAAAGCGTGCCCATCAATCAATTGGTACGCGTGCCGGGAACTCCGCTGGCGGACTGCAAGGCGCTGGATCCCTTCGACTTCGTGCGCATGATCGCCGTGGCGCGAATTCTCATGCCGGGAAGTCACGTGCGCCTCTCGGCGGGACGGGCTGAGATGAGTGATGAACTCCAGGCCCTGTGTTTCATGGCTGGCGCGAATTCAATCTTCCATGGCGAGAAGCTCCTCACCACGGGAAATCCCGATACGGAGCATGATCTCTCGCTGTTTCGACGCTTGAAAATCGCCGCCGAGCCGCACGGCGCAGGGGCTTCTGTGGCATCGTAATCGCTTATGAGCGATGACATCGGCGCGTACGCGCTCGAACCCGGAAGGGTCCGACGCTCCTTCGATCGTGCCGCCAAGACCTATGACGGCGCGGCGGTGCTGCACGCGGAAGTCCGAAAAAACCTTCTGCAGCGGCTGCAGTTGGTCACGCTCGTACCGGGTGTCGTGCTGGATGCCGGCGCCGGCACCGGTTTCGGCAGCCGCGCACTGAAGCGCCTGTACCCCAAGGCGCTGGTGGTGGCGCTCGACTCCTCGCTTCAGATGTTGAAGGTGGCCGGCAAGCAGCAACCCTGGCTGCGGCGGTTCGAGCGCGTCTGCGCCGATGCGCAGGCGTTGCCCTTGAGCGACGACAGCGTCGATTTGATCGTGAGCAATCTCATGCTGCAATGGTGCGATCCGGACGCGGTGTTCGCGGAGCTTCGCCGGGTTTTAAAGCCGCAAGGACTACTCAGTTTCAGCGCCTTTGGGCCCGACACGCTGCGCGAATTGCGCCTCGCGTGGGGCCACGTCGACGCTCACAGCCATGTCCACCAGTTCATTGACATGCATGATTTGGGCGATGCGCTGGTGCGCAATGGGTTTGCGGCGCCGGTGCTCGATGTCGAGCGATTCACCCTGCAATACCTCGACGTGCGCAAGGCGGCCGCTGACCTGAAGGCCACCGGCGCACACAATGTCACGGCGGGTAGAACAAGAGGCCTCACCAGCCCGCGCAAGTTCGCTGCAATGCAAGCGGCCTATGAGCAGTTCCGGCAGGACGGACGGCTGCCTGCCACCTACGAGGTCGTCTTCGCCCACGCGTGGGCTCCCGCGCATGCCGCGCGACGCGGCATGCCTCAGCCAACCAGCGTTTCGCTGGAAGAAATCAAGCGGGAATTGCGCGCGCGGCGCGATAAGGCGCGATAGCGAACCCGGCCTTACGCTATCCTTCCCGGCATGGAACAGCGCATCGTATTGGTGCCCAATTGTTCGCTCAGCGTCGCGGGAGCCAGACTTTTCTTTGCAGCTACTTGCTTGTTTTCTCTGAGTTTTGCTCTTGTTTTTGTCCTACGGGGATTTTGGCCGGTTTTATTGTTTTGGGCTATAGAGATGCTCGCCCTTGGGATAGCCTTGCACGCCAGCATGCAGCGGCGAAATTACACCCAGACGGTGCTGATCAGCGATTCTTGGATCCATCTCGTGACCCGATCGCGGCATGGCGAAGCAAAACAGGAGTTTGCGAGGCATTGGGCGAAGGTTAGACTTCGCAGTCCGCCACGGCGCCTCGGCACGAGCCGGCTGACGATTGAGAGTCACGGACGGGCCTACGAGGTCGGCAGTTTCCTGACCGAGGAAGATCGCCGCGTGCTGGCGGAGCGTTTGGGTAGATTGGTCGGCGGCGTGAATGAATCACCGCCGCTTGTTGGCGAAATAGGGGATCCGTTTAGATGAGAGTTACTTTTGGCATCGATCACAGCACTTCTCGGCCGCGAAGGCAGATCACGGCGGGCGCGCTTTGCCTGGCCGCTCTAGGGTTTACCGCCAACGCCGGCGCCAACACCTCGAACGGCTACAACTTGCCGACGGGAGTGACCGACCTGGCCCGCGACATGTACGGTTTGCACATGGAGGTCTTTTGGATCTGTGTGGGCATCGCGGTTGTGGTATTCGGCGCGATGATTTATGCCCTGGTCAAATTCCGCCACTCGCAAGGCGCGGTGGCCGACACCACCATGCTCCACAGCACGAAGGTGGAAATCATTTGGACCATCGTTCCGGTCGTGATTCTGGTGGTCATGGCAATCCCCGCGGCCGATCTCATCCTCAAGCAAGAAGATACCCGCAATTCCCAATTGTCCATCCGCGTGACCGGATACCAATGGAAATGGGAGTACAGCTACATGGACGCGGCGGAGGGCGTGGATTTCTTCTCCACCCTCGCTCGAGATTCGAATTTCGCGCGCCAGGTGAATTCGGGCATCGATCCAAAATCGGTGCCCAATTATCTGCTCGAGGTCGACAAGCCCATGGTCATTCCCAGCGGCACCAAGGTGCGGCTGCTCCTGACCTCGCAGGATGTCATTCATGCCTGGTGGGTTCCTGATTTCGGCGCGAAGCGCGCGGCGATTCCGGGCTTCGTCAATGAATTGTGGTTCCGGGTCGATCCCGGCAAGGAAGGCATTTACCGCGGCCAATGCGCCGCGCTATGCGGCCGCGACCATGGCTTTATGCCCGTCGTAGTCGACGTGCGGACCCCTGAAGAATTCAAGAAGTGGGTGGAAACACAGAAAGCGGCAGCCAAGCAAGCGGCCGTGCCTGCGGCCCCTGCCGTCGCGCCGCCCACTGCGCAAGCTTTGCCGAACTAATTGCAGCATTTTCCTAAGAGAGCTATCTGACTATGGCCAATGTTCACGCGAACAACACCGCGCACGATCACGCACATGACGATCATGATCACCATGAGGGTCCGGCAACCGGGATCAAGCGGTGGATCTTTGCAACGAACCACAAGGACATCGGCACGATGTACCTGGTGTTCAGCCTGATCATGTTCTTCATCGGCGGCTCGATGGCCATGCTCATCCGCGCCGAACTGTTCAAGCCCGGCCTGCAGCTCATGGATCCGGTATTTTTCAATCAGATGACCACCAATCACGCGCTGATCATGATTTTCGGCGCGGTCATGCCGGCATTCGTCGGCTTGGCGAATTGGATGGTGCCCTTGCAAGTCGGCGCGCCCGACATGGCGCTGCCACGCATGAATAATTTCAGCTTTTGGCTTCTGCCCTTCGCCTTCACCTTGCTGCTCTCGACGTTTTTCGTGCCGGGCGGCATGGCGGCGGCCGGCTGGACGCTATATCCGCCCCTCTCATTGCAGACCGGCGACGCGTTCCCCATGTTGATTTTCGCGATTCACATGATGGGCGCCTCCTCGATCATGGGCGCGATCAATATCATCGTGACCATCATGAACATGCGCGCGCCCGGCATGAATTTGCTGAAGATGCCGCTGTTCGCATGGTCATGGCTGATCACCGCCTACTTGCTCATCGCCGTGATGCCGGTGCTCGCGGGCGCGGTCACCATGCTGTTGACGGATCATTTCTTCAAGACCAGTTTCTTCAATGCCGCGGGCGGCGGCGATCCGGTGATGTTCGAGCACATTTTCTGGTTCTTCGGGCATCCCGAGGTGTACATCATGATTCTGCCGGCCTTCGGCATCATCTCGGAGATCCTGCCGACCTTCGCGCGCAAGCCGCTGTTCGGCGCGACCTCGATGATCTACGCCATTGCATCGATCGCGTTTCTGTCTTTCATCGTGTGGGGACACCACATGTTCGTCGACGGCATGCCGGTGGCCGCGCAATTGTTCTACATGATGTCCACCATGCTGATCGCGGTGCCGACGGGCGTGAAGGTGTTCAACTGGACCGCGACGCTATGGCGCGGCTCGTTGTCATTCGAACCGCCGATGCTGTTCGCGCTGTCGTTCCTGTTCCTGTTCACCATCGGCGGATTTTCCGGCGTCATGCTGGCGATCGTGCCGGTGGACTTCCAATACAACCAAACCTATTTCGTCGTGGCGCACTTTCACTATGTGCTGGTGCCGGGCGCCATCTTTGCCATCATGGGCGCGGTGTACTACTGGCTTCCGAAGTGGACCGGCCACATGTACAACATGAAGTTGGCCACATGGCATTTCTGGCTGTCGACAATTTTCGTCAATGTGCTGTTCTTCCCGCAGCACTTCTTGGGACTGGCGGGCATGCCGCGGCGCATACCTGACTACGCGGTGCAATTCACCGATTGGAATATGGTGTCCTCGATCGGCGGCTTTGGTTTCGGTCTGTCGCAGATCCTATTTGCGATCGTAATCATCCAGTGCATCCGCGGCGGCAAGCCGGCCACCGCAAAGGTTTGGGACGACGCGCGGCCCAACGGCTTGGAGTGGACTCTGTCCTCGCCGCCGCCTTACCACAGCTTCACCACGGCGCCCGAAGTCAAGTGAGTGCGGTTCAAGACGCGCGTCAGGGCAAAGACGCGCGAAAGCTGCGGATCAGGAATGCGGCCATAGGGCTGGCAACCCTGGCGCTGGCGTTTTATTTCGGAATCATCGCGCTCTTGGTCTTTCGCAGTCACCATTGATGGATCGCAAACGCGCCAATCGCAAGCTCTTGTGGGGGCTTCTGATCATGACCGCCGCCAGTTTCGCCTTCGGTTGGGCGTTGGTGCCGCTATACGATGTGTTTTGCCGGGCGACCGGCATCGGCAATGCGGAGGCCAAGGCCGGTCCCGCGGTGGCGAGGGAGGCGGTTGATCCGAATCGCGAGGTCACGATCGAGTTTGTGGCTTCGCCCGCCTCGGTGGGCAGCTACGAATTCAGGCCCAAGGTCGCCTCGATGCGGATTCATCCCGGGAAATTGTACGAGACCGAATTCTTCGCCAAGAATTTGACCTCGGTGGCCTCCGTCGCCCAAGCCGTCCCCAGCATTTCTCCGACCGGCACCTCGCAGTACTTTCACAAGACCGAATGTTTTTGTTTCAGTCCGCAAAAATTTGGCGTCGGCGAAGGCCGCGATATGCCGGTGCGATTCATTGTGGATCCGCAGTTGCCGGCCAATATCGACCGCATCACGTTGGCCTATACGTTCTACGATACGACGCAATCCACAACACCGCATTGAGTTCAATCGTTAAACTACTGTAGTTCCCAGACCGTTAGAGATTTGAATATGGCGCAAGTAAGCACAGAAGAGCACAACCACTACTACATCCCCCACAGCAGCCCATGGCCCATCTATGGGTCGGTGACGCTGTTCACGCTGATGTCCGGCGCCGTCATCACGCTCAACGACTGGGGTCCGGCGTGGTTCCTGCTGCCGGGCTTTTTGATGCTGGCGATGCTGTTCATCTTGTGGTTCCACACCGTCATCGGCGAGAACCAAGCGGGCGTGTACAACATGGCGGTGGACCGATCGTTCCGCATGGGAATGATGTGGTTCATTTTTTCCGAGGTCATGTTCTTCGCGGCCTTTTTCGGCGCGCTGTTCTATGCGCGCAATTTCTCGGTCCCGTGGCTGTCCGGCGACGGCGTGAAGATTTTCAGCAAGCTGCTGTTGTGGAACAACTACGGCGGCGTGTGGCCGACCAACGGGCCTTCCGCCTTGGGGCCGCGCGCCAACGGTACGTTTGAAACCGTTCCGGCCCTGGGGCTGCCGGTGATCAATACCGCGATCCTGCTGTCGAGCAGCGTCACGGTCACCATCGCGCACCATGCGTTGATCACGGGTCACCGGCTGCGCCTCAAGATCTTCTTGGCGATGACTTTTCTGCTGGGCTTCTCGTTCGTGGCCCTGCAGGCGACGGAGTACCACGAGGCGTACACCGAACTCGGGCTTCAGCTCGGCACCGGCATCTACGGCACCACTTTTTTCATGCTGACTGGATTTCACGGTCTGCACGTCACGGTGGGCGCCATCATGCTGACGGTGATCTGGTTCAGGGTACTGAAAGGACACTTCACGCCCAAGAGACATTTTGCCTTCGAGGCGGTCGCCTGGTATTGGCACTTCGTCGACGTGGTATGGCTCGGCCTATTTTTCTTCGTCTATTGGCTGTGAGTCTATTGGCCGTGAGACCGGTGCAAGGGTTCGATCCAGCCGTTGTAATAGGCGACAATTAGCAGCACGAACAGCGCCACTGAAAGGCCGATGCGCCACGCGAGCGCTGTGACCATTTTCTTGCCATCGTCCTCGCGGGTGCTCGATAGGTGAAACAGCGCCTTACCCAAGCTGATCAGGATCAGCACGAGCATCACTAGGATGAGATATTTGAATGCCATTTGGCGCGTCTAGGCCTTGAGAACTCGCAGTATATCGTGTCCATCCATCTCGGAAATCGCACTTTCGAGCCGCGGCTCTTCACGACGCTGCTCGCGATCGGCTTGATCGCCATGCTGGTTTCGTTGGGACGCTGGCAGCTGCAGCGCGCGGTGGAGAAGCGCGCGCTGTTCGATTCGTTTGCTGCGCCAGGCCTTGCGGCGCGGCCGATCGATCTGCGATCAGCGCCGGTTCCGCGCTACTCCTACGTGGAGGCCGTGGGCGGCTACGATGAGACGCGCCAGATCTTGATCGACAACATGGTTGAGGCAAGCCAAGCCGGCTATTTCGTGATCACCCCGTTCGCACTTCAAGGCGGCGGTTGGGTCCTGGTCAATCGCGGCTGGGTGCCTTTGGGAGCGAGCCGCGCCGCTCGGCCGTCGATTCCCGTCGGCGGAAACTTGAGAAAAATCCGCGGCCGCGCCGACAATCTGCCGAGTCCCGGCATCAAGATGGGCGTCCCGGCGCCGCTCGCTCCTCCCTATCCCGTGGTCGCGGCCTACCCTACGCGGCAGGAAGTGGCGCGGCTGCTGAAGGAATCCAACTGGGCGTCTGTCGATCTGATCCTGCTCGACGCCGGCGAGCCTGACGGCTACGTCCGCAACTGGGCGCCGCCGGGATTTCCGCCCATGCGCCACATCGGCTACGCCGTGCAATGGTTCGGATTGGCGCTGACCTTGGCCGTGATCTATGTCGTGACCAATTTTCGGCGCACCCAGGATAGGCCCGCATGACGCAAGCGAGCGCACACGATCGGCGTCAGCGACGCATCTTGATCGGGGTGGCCCTGATGTTTTTCGCACCGCTCGCACTGTCGTTCTATTTGTACTACGGGAAGTATTGGCATCCGGGCAGCCGCGTCAATGCCGGAGACCTGATCGATCCCGCGCGACCGCTTCCCGCACTGACACTGCCGTTGGCCGCGCCGGCCGTGGGCACCGGCGCTCCGCAAACGAATCCGCAATTCCTCAAGGGCAAGTGGACCTTTTTGTATGTTCAGCACGGCCGTTGCGACGATGAATGCAGTAGGCATCTTTATGACACGCGCCAGGTTCGCCTGGCGCTCGATCGCGAAATGGATCGGGTGCAGCGGGTCTTTATCGGCGACAGCGATTGCTGTGACCTGAAGGAGCTTCTGGCGGCACATCCGGACTTGATCGCGGTTCGTTCAAGCGCCGCCGATGAACCCCTGTTGGCGTTGTTGCCGCAGCGATCCGAGGCGCTCAATTCGCACCGCGTTTATTTGATCGACCCGTTGGGAAATCTCATGATGTTCTATGCCGCCGATGCCAAGCCTAAGGGCATGCTCGAAGACATGAAGCGTCTGCTGCGCCTGTCTTCCATAGGCTAGGAACCTAGCGATGGATAGCCACCGACGCCTGATTTGGTTTCGCCGGATTGCGCTGGCGGGCGCCGCGCTCGCCGCGACGGTCGTGGTGCTCGGCGCCTGGGTGCGCCTGACCGACGCAGGCTTGGGCTGTCCGGATTGGCCGGGATGCTACGGACATGTCTATCCGCAAGCCGACCACAATTTCAGCAAAGCCATTCACGAAATGATTCATCGCTATTTCGCGACCACACTCGGGGCGATCATCTTGGGCCTCTTGGCTTGGGCACTGTGGAACCGCAAGGCTCGCGGCCAGCCGCTCAAGGCCGTCGCGTTGCTATTTGTCCTCGTGTGTTTACAGGGAGCGCTCGGCGCTTTGACGGTCACCCTGCTGCTGAAACCCCTGATCGTCACGGCACACTTGCTCGGGGGTCTTTCCACCTTGGGAATCCTGTGGTGGCTGTCGCTTAGGCCCGAACAGCGGCAGCTGACCAGAGGCGAATTGGCGCTGCGCAAGTTCGCGCTGGTCGGACTTGCCGCGCTCGCGCTGCAAATAGCGCTCGGCGGGTGGACCAGCAGCAACTATGCGGCGGTGGCCTGTCCGGATCTACCCACCTGCCAGCAATCTTGGTGGCCGCCGATGGACTTTCGCGACGCCTTCGTGCTGTGGCGCGGACTGGACATCGACTATACCGGCGGTGTCCTCGCGAACCCTGCGCGGATCGCCATTCATGTGACGCATCGGATTGGCGCGCTGGCCTTGGGCTTGATCTTGATCGTGGTCGGAGCGACAACCCGCGCCCGCGCCCAGAGTCGCACTTTGAAACTGATTGGCGGCCTGCTGGTGGGCGCCGTGCTGCTGCAGATCGGCATCGGAATGAGCATGGTGCATTTTGGAATGCCTCTAGCCCTGGCGACGATGCATAACGCCGGAGCTGCCCTGCTGGTAATTTGTACCGTGACTTTGCTGCGCTTGCTCTGGCCGGAAGCGATTGCGCGGCCGGCGGCTGTGGGCGGATCCGTAAGGTCGCCGTGATACCCTTGCACCATGTCCACCGTACCCACTAGTCCCCCCATCGCGGCCGCCGTCCATGGGGGTTGGCGGGATTACCTGGAGCTCACCAAGCCCAAGGTGAGCCTGCTCATCGTGTTCACCGCCATCGTCGGCATGGTGTTGGCATCACCTGGCTGGATCCCGCTGAATGCGCTGATTTTGGGTTCCATCGGCATCGCCATGGCTTCGGGTTCTGCGGCTGCCTTCAATCATATTTTGGATCGACGCATCGACGGACAGATGAATCGCACGCGCCGCCGGCCGCTGCCGACGGGACACCTGCAGGAAGGCCATGCCATCGCCTTCGCCGCCTCGCTGGGGCTTTCGTCCATGGCCATCTTGTGGCTGGGAGTCAACGGCCTGACAGCCGCGCTGACCTTCTGCTCGCTGATCGGCTACGCGATCGTGTACACGCTGTGGTTGAAACGGGCGACCCCGCAAAACATTGTGATCGGCGGAGCCGCCGGCGCGGCGCCCCCCGTGCTCGGCTGGGCCGCGGTGACCAACTCCATCGATCCGAATGCGTTGCTGCTGTTCCTGATCATATTCACCTGGACGCCGCCGCATTTTTGGGCGCTCGCGATCGCGCGACGCGACGACTACGCCAAGGTGGGCATTCCAATGCTGCCCGTGACTCACGGCATTCCCTACACGCGGCTGCAGATCGTGCTGTACACCGTGCTGCTGATTTTGACGACGTTGTTGCCGTTCCTGACCCGCATGAGCGGACTGGTGTATCTGGCCGCCGCGGTGGCCTTGAACGCGCGGTTTTTCTATTTCGTGCTGGCGCTCAATAAAGGTCTCAGGCCCGATTTACCGATGCGCACCTTCAGATTTTCCATCACCTATTTGATGTTGCTGTTTGCCGCGCTGATCTTGGATCACTATCTTTATTTCCCGGGCTGATCGGGCAACAACGGCTTCCCCGGGAAGGTGTTGGCAATGAGCTTCCCCTGGTCGATGAGAACGGTACCGCCGACGATCACGTACTTCATTCCCACGCTGGGCTCCCGCGGCGCCGCGTAGGTCGAGCGATCCGCGACGATCTTCGGGTCGAACACCACGATATCGGCATCCGCTCCCTCCTGCAGCCGGCCCTTGCGCCGTGCCGTCACGGTCGATTTTTCCAGCCGCTGCGCCGGCATCAAGGCCATTTTCCGAATCGCGTCCATCAGCGTGACGCTGCCGCGCTCGCGCACGTAGCGCGCCAGGATGCGCGAGAAAGTGCCGGCATTTCGCGGATGGCCGTCCTCGCCATCGCTGGCGATCATTACCAGCGGTTCGGCAATGACCGCATCCACCATCTCTTGGGTATTCATGAAGAGCAGCACCGCGCGATTGCCTGGCTCGGCGTGCAGCACATCGAAGCGCTCCTGGGTCAGACGCTCGCCCGTGTCGGGCAGCTGCAGTGCGTTGTAGTCGACACCCAGTTTTTCTTTCCAGCCGGGGTTGAACAGCGCCGAGTTGATCGCCGTCATTCCCGCAATGTAGGGGTAGGCCTCGGTCGTGATGTCGAGACCTCGTGCGCGCGCTCCGGCGACCATTGAGATGCATTCGAGTGCAACGCTGATGCAGCTGCTGTTGATGTGCACGATGTGCAAGGAGGCGCCGGAAATCGCGGCGGCGCCGATGACTTCGCTGATGGCCTCGATGCTCGAGCCCGGCTCGATCAGACCGAAACTGCGAACATGCGTGAACACCGGCACGTGCCTTGAGGCCGCCACGCGAAACGTTTGGATCACTTCGAAGCGGGTCGCACCCGGCGTGTATTGAATACCCATGCCTACGCCCAACGCACCGGCATCGAGTTCCTGGCGCAGGCGATCTTCGATCGCTTTAATCTGTGTAGGGCTAGCGGGCTGGTTGGTCACCGGACCCGAGGGCGGAATGATGCTCGGATCGTGGATGGGCTGGCCGAACGCCAGAGCGCGGGCGGCGGCGTGGCTGGCGGTGGTGCCGTAGTTGATCAGCGAGCGGCCGTCCTTCTTTTGCAGGAACGCCGCGACATCCGGCACACCGATCTCCATTTCCAGTGCCGTGGTGACACCATCGAAGGCCTTCAGGCGGCTGCTCGCGACATCCTGCGCGTGCTGGTGCAGGTCGATGAAGCCGGGCGCGACGATAAGACCCTTGGCATCCAGCACCCGTTTACCGGTCAGCGGTTCCGAGGAGATGCGCATGATCCTGCCCTGGGTGATACCGACGTTGCGGACGGCATCGACTCCCGTTTCGGGATCCATCACGCGCCCGCCTTGAAGCACCGTGTCGTAGGTCTGCGCGAACGCCGCGGCGGCGAAAAAAAGCGAGGCGAGGAGAACTGCTGTGCGCATGATCGTGCCTTAAGCCGCCGGTGCGTCGTTGGTGATATCCACGACGCAGCGCCAGACACCGTCCGAATCGCGGCGCCAGATCGTCAGGCCACGCCCATGCGTGGACTCGAGCGTGCCATTCGCGCCGGGCGCTGTGGTTTCCACCGCACCCAGCATGTAGGCCATTTTCCCATCCGGCGAGAACACCGGTTTCTCCGACACCCAGTGGATCTTGAAACCCGGGATTTTCAGACTGGCCGTGACAAAGGAGCGAATCGCGGTCTTGCCTACGATCGGCGGCAAGCCCGGTTGCAGGACCTGGGCATCGTCGCTCCAAAAAGAGACGATCCGGTCGATATTCTGACCTTCAAAGGACGCGCTCGACCAATCGGCGTCGCGCTGCGCGAGCTTGCTCGATTCGGCCGCCGGGTCGAAGGAGGACGGGGCGCATCCGGCCGCGCACAAGGCCAACAGCAGGACGGCCGTCATTTTGATTGGATTCATGGGCTTTGATCTCCGCTTCTTGTAATTTGCGTCAAACATAGCAAGAACTGGGCAATTAGACACCATGATCCCGCTCGAGCATCAGACCATCCGCGCCAACGGCATCGACTTCAATGTCGCGACGGCAGGATCGGGCGAGCGTCTCGCGCTCTGCCTGCACGGTTTCCCAGAGTCCTCGTACTCCTGGCGCTACCAGATGCCGCTGCTTGCACAATTGGGCTTTCGCGTGTGGGCGCCGGATCTGCGCGGCTATGGAGCAAGTTCCCGTCCCAAGGGCGTCCAAGCGTATGCATTGGAAAATCTCGAGGAAGATGTCGCGGCCTTGATCGAGGCAGCGGGCGCGAAGGAGGTCGTGCTCGTGGGTCACGACTGGGGCGCGCTGATCGCTTGGTATTACGCTATGTTCGGCCGGCTGGCCATTTCAAGGCTGATCATCATGAACGTTCCGCACCCGGCCCTCGCGCGCAAGGGCTTGCGCACACGGCGGCAGCTTAAAAAATCCTGGTACATTTTTTTCTTCCAACTACCTTGGATCCCGGAGTGGGGACTCGCGCGGCGCGGTTGCGAGGCGATTGGACGCGTGTTTCGCGACATGGCCGTCGACAAGTCTCGCTTCCCCGATGAGGTGCTGCGCGTATACCGGGACGCCGCGGCCGTGCCCGGCGCACTCACGGCGATGCTGAATTACTATCGAGCGCTGATTCGCGGATTTGGCCGCACCAGCCGGCGCGGCACGCGGCGAATCGACACGCCCACCCTCATGATCTGGGGTGAGGTCGATTCGGCCCTCGGCAAGGAACTGACGTATGGCACCGAAGAATACGTCAGCAATCTGACGCTGCGCTACCTGCCCAACGTATCCCATTGGGTGCAGCAAGAGGCACCCGACACGGTCAATGCCATGATCGAGGCCTGGCTTTTGGGACGCGGCGTGCCCTACGCGCCCGGCGCCGCCCCGTCGCCTCAAGGACCGGGCGCCAATCCTTCGATCGTCAACGGCGGCAGCTGATCGGCCGGCTTGAAACCAAATATGCGGCCGTAGAACGCCAATTCCGCCTGTTGCGAATTGATGATGGTCTCAGGCTTGCGAAAACCATGGCTCTCGCCCTGATAGAGAATGTAGGCCACAGGCACATGCCGCGCGCGCAATGCATCGACGATGCGCTGCGATTGATTCGGCGGAACCACCGGGTCATCCGCGCCTTGCAGGACGAGAACGGGCACTTTGAACCCGTCGAGGTGATTGAGCGGCGAGCGGCTGTCGTAAATCGCCTGCGCCTCAGGCAGCGGGCCGATCAACGAATCCACATAGCGGCTCTCGAATTTATGCGTATCGCGCGCCAGGGCAGTCATGTCCGAAACGCCAAAGCGATCGGTGCCGGCGTGAAACACATCGCTGGTGCTCAAGGCAACCAGCACCGTGTAGCCCCCCGCGCTGCCGCCGCTGATGGCGGTACGCATGGCATCGGCGCGCTGGGTGCCGACGAGAAAGCGGACCGCGGCGATCACATCCTCGACATCCACCACCCCCCAGCTGCCGTTGAGCAGCTGTCGATAAGCGCGGCCGTAGCCGGAGCTGCCGCCGTAGTTGACGTCCACCACCGCCATTCCTCGGCTGGTCCAGAATTGCACGCTCGAGCGCAGCGCCGGCGAAGCCTGTGAGGTCGGGCCGCCATGCACTAATGCCAGCAATGGCGGCAATGTTCCCGCCACGGCGCGATAACGCGGATTGGTCGGCGCGTAATAAAACGCATGCGCAATGCGGCCGTGCACACTGGGAAAATCGATGGGCACCGCAATCGAGATGGAATCGGCCTGCAGCGGCGACTCACCCGCTGTGCGCAACGTCGTTGCCTTGCCGCTCGCGATGTCGATGCTGACGATCGATGCAAGAGACTTCGCGGCGCCGACGATCGCCGCAACATGCTGCGAATCGACTCGAGTCAAGTGAGAGAATTCCACATAGGGCAGATCGAGTTCGCGTCCGGTGCCCTTCTTAAGGTCGACCACCGCCAACCGCTCGATGCCGCGCTCACTGAAGCTCACCACCGCTCGCCCGTCACCGAGCAATACATAGTTCGACTGGCCGAATTGCCACAGCGGAGATGCGAATTCAGCGGCACGCGGCCATATCGGCCGTGCGCCTCCCGCGCGATCGGCGTACAGATTCCAGAATCCGCTGCGATCGGAGATGAAGTACAGGCCGTCGGCGTCCCATTGCGGTTCGAGTACGGACTCTGCCGCACCGCCCGCCACAACGACGGGCGGTTTCAAACCTGCTGCCGTCAGTTCCGCGACTTTCAATTCCGTGCCATCCCAAGGCATGTTGGGATGATTCCAGGTAATGAATGCGAGCCGTCGGCCGTCAGGGCTCAAACGCGGATAGGAAACGAAATCGCTGCCGTCAAACAGCACCTCGCCGGGAGCGGCAATGGGCAAAGGCAGCCGCACCAGCGCGTTGCGCACGCGGCCAGGATCGGTGTGATCCTCGCGCACGCACAGCAAGGCGACTGCCGATTTGGCGGCCCCGGGCACGGCGATGCAGTCGGCGTAGCGGTAATTCGCCGGCGTCACGGCCGCCGGTGTGCCGCCGCGTTTCAGCTCGTACAGGCGTTGATCGGATAGCTGGCTGTAGTAAATGGTATCGCCGACGGCGATGAACGACGCGCCGCCGTATTCGTGCACGCGCGTGCGCACATTGGCACCATTTGGGGTGACTTGCGCGGCCACTCCATCGCCGAAGCTGAACAGCGCGACCTCGCCGCCGCGCGCCGGCACGTTTTCGACCCAGTACAAGCGTCCATTGGCGCTGCGCAGATCGCCAAAATTGATGCCGCCCGCGGCGAGGGCTTCGGCACTCAGGGGCGAGGCCCATGACCCGTAGGGTGCAATCGTCGGAGCGACGGACGCCGCGCTCATGGCCGCGCCTCCAAGAAGGCAGGCAAACGCGCCGCCGAATCTTGCGGCCGCGAAGATTCTGAATCGCGTGATGTTGCTAATGTGTGGCTCCTCGATGGCACACCGAATGTTAGGATGTTCTCATGCCCGTCACACCTAGTTTTTACTCTCGGGTATTTACGCTGGCGGTCGCGGCGGTTCTTGGTTTTGCGCTCCTGCTGATTTTCAAGCCGCTGGCGCTGCCCATGACCTGGGCTGCGTTCCTTGCGTTTCTGCTGTTTCCGGTCAATCTTCGCTGGCGGCGCCGCCTCAAAGGCAAGTCGATTGCCGCCGGCGTGCTGACGGTTCTCGCGCCCATCGTCATTCTTTTGCCCTTGAGCGCACTCTCGGTCGAGTTCGTGTCGCAAATATCCGCGTTGCTCAAGCAAATGCAAAAGTCCGCTACCGAGATGGATATCAAGTCGTTCTCGGATCTGCAGCAATTTCCCTGGATCGCCCGCATAAACACATGGCTGCAGGCGCACGCCGATATATCCGCGGAGCAGGTGCAATCCTGGCTGGTGTCCGGCACGCGCGAGGTGATGGAGCGCGCCGCGGGTTGGGGCGGCTCTTTTTTCCTAGGGGCGCTCGGCTCGCTGCTGGCTTTCGCGATCATGCTGTTTCTCTTGTTCTTCTTTCTGCGCGACGGCGACGTCATGATCGCGCGTGCGCGCCGTCTGATCCCGATGGATGAAGATCGCAAAGATCGGCTGTTCACGCAATTGAGCGCGGTCACCCGCGCCATCGTTTACGGCACCACGGTAACTGCGTTGCTTCAAGGGCTGTTCATCGGCATTGGCTTCGCCATCGTTGGCCTGCCCTCGCCGGTGGTGTTCGGCGTATTGGCGGCACTCCTGTCATTGCTGCCGGTCGGGGGCTCGGCTTTGATCTGGGTGCCGGCCGTGGTCTGGCTGTTCTTTGAGAAGCACTGGGGCCTGGCCATCTTTTTGTTGGTGTGGGGCTCCGCCTTGAGCGCTCTGGATAATGTCGTGCGGCCGATCCTCATTTCCGGCCGGGCGCGCATTTCCGCGCTGGCCGTATTCGTCGGCGTATTGGGCGGGATCCCCGCCTTCGGGGCCATCGGCGTCATCGCCGGCCCCGTGGTACTTTCCCTGGTGCT
>Ga0302310_10001037_pt1 | contig 24295 bp, 22 predicted proteins | sample III_Palsa_N1_2_FD_200451 | JGI IMG/M metagenome (GOLD analysis project Ga0302310, IMG submission 200451) | Peat permafrost microbial communities from Stordalen Mire near Abisko, Sweden - III_Palsa_N1_2 | ecosystem: Environmental > Terrestrial > Soil > Palsa > Peat permafrost | place: Sweden...
CTGGTGAAGGCGGAGCTGGATTGGAGCCCGGAGATTTTTTACTGCCAGCACCAGACGGCACCGTTTCCGGCGCGGATTTGGATTCCGCCATTTGCTGATCCGATCTCTAGCAATATCAGTCCGTATGTGCGGAGCTGGCTGAACGTGGTGGGGACGAACATGACGGCTTACCTGGATGCGCACCAGATGCCAGGTGCGATCTCGGAGACGCGGTTTGATAACTGGTATGCGGGGTTCAATGACTGGGTGCATGTGTTCCGCAATGAGATTTCTTTCTTCACGGAGACTGGGCTTTATCGCTATGCGACGCCGCGGTTCTATACGGTGAATGAGTTTCCGAAGGAAACGCAGGATTTGCGGGCGCTCTCGATGTACTCGGAGCCTTGGGAAGGCGGGTGGTGGCGGATTGGCGATGCGGTGAACTACATGATTGGCGGATCGATGTCGGTACTGGATCTGGCGGCGAAGAATCATGAGACGCTGCTGTTCAATCGCTACCAGGCGGCTCGCGACAATATAGCGCATTACAAGAAGGAAGGGCCGTTTGCTTATGTGATCAGCGACAAGCAGGCGGATACTCCCGAGGCTGGGCTGCTGGCGCAGAAGATGATTGAGAACGGCCTGAAGGTGTACGCGACGAAGACGGGGTTTGCGGCTAATGGCGTGACGTACCCGGCGGGGTCGTGGGTGATTCCGATGGACCAGCCGTTCTCGGGTTTGGTGAAGGAGCTTTTTGAGCGGCAGAGGTATCCGGATGAGATTGAGTTGGGGACGTCGAAGGCGGTTGACCTGCCGTACGATGTGACGGGATGGACGCTGCCGCTGCAGATGGGCGTTGCGGTGGACACGGTGAGTGATCCGCTGACGAACGACCAGCTGGCGCTGCTGCAGCCGGTTGAGGAGGCGAAGCTGCCGGCGATGGAGATCGCGGGAGGCGGCGAGGTATTTGTGATCAGCCGGAAGCCGAATGCGTCGTACGCGGTTGTGAACGAGTTGCTGAAGCAGGGCGGCTCAGTGGCGATGTCGAAGGACGCGATTGCTACGCCGGAGGGTAAGGAGCGTGGAGCGTTTGTGATTCGCGGGCTGGGGCGCGGCGCGATGGAAGGTGTGGCCAAGAAGTATGGCGTGGGCGTGGCGGCGCTGACGTCGGAGCCGGCGAATGTGTTGTCGATCAAGAAAGCGCGGGTGGGGTTGTATCGGCCGTGGGCGCCTTCGATTGATGAGGGATGGACTCGGTGGATCCTGGAGAATTATGGGTTCGAGCCGAAGAGCATCTATAACGCGGACATGCGCTCGTCGGAGTTGCGGGCGCGGTATGACGTGATTGTGCTGCCGGATATGTCGCGGGATCAGATGATGGAAGGGTTCCACGTGGGGATGGTGCCGGGGCAATATGCGGGCGGCATTGGACCGGATGGAGTGGATAACCTGCGGGCGTTTGTGCGCGAGGGAGGGATGCTGGTGGCGACGAATCGGACAGCGGCGAATTTGATTCCGCTGATGTCGCTGCCGTTGAAGGATGCGCTGGAGGGCGTGAAGAGCGACAAGTTCTTCTGCTCGGGAGCGCTGCTGCGGGTAGAGCAGCAGAGCGCGGAGCTGCCGGTGAACTTCGGTGTGCCGGAGTCTCCAGTGGTGATGTTCCAGCGTGGGCCGGCGTTTGTGCCTGAGGCTGGATTCCAGGGTGCGGTGCTGGCGAAGTATGCGAAGGGAACGAATCCGTTGGAGAGCGGACTGTTGCTGCATCCCGAGGCGATTGAGGATAAGGCTGCGGCGGTCGAGTTGCAGTATGGGAAGGGGCGGATCGTGCTGTATGGATTCAAGCCCGAGTTCCGAGGGCAGGCGCATGGGACGTATCGGTACCTGTTCAATGCGCTGTATTTGTTTGACCAGCCGGAGTTGCCGGTGGTGAAGGTTCCGGCGCCGGCGAAGGACGAGCATGTGGTGACGACGGTGAAGGCAACGGTGGAGGAGCCGGACGAGTACTAACCGCGTGGACCCAAGAAAGATTAAGCCACAGGGGCTGGATGGTGGCTCCTTACTCCACAAGAGATTTGTGACGTCGTGTGCGATAGTGCAGGCGATGAAAGGTGGAAGCGTATTCACTTGAAAGTAAAGACTCGACGCCACTGTTGCGTGCTTTGAGCGAAAGAAATGCCGAAAAGCGACAAGCGATCATGCGGATAGATATTGGATGGAGAGGCTTGGGGAATTAGTAGTAAAGCTTTTCTCTTACGGTAAGTAAGTTCAACTTGTTCCTCTCCGGCCGCGCATGCTGAAGTGCGTCGAGAAAGAGACCTACCTAGTTCAGAAGAAACGAGCTACACGTTTTCGCTGGGTTCGCTCCATTTTCTTTGAAAGCTAAAAATCCATTTTGCAAAAATCGTCGTATATGCAAAGACAACGACTTAGGCGTTTTGGCCTTTGTTTATCAGGGTTTTTGAAGTGTATGGCTGGATTGGCGTTGCGCGTGCAATATGAGACGGCAAAGGAGATCCACTTATGAGACTTTCTCTCCCTATGTCAATACTAGTGTTAATTGGTATTGGTATCTTCACTCCCAACATGTTCGCCGATCCGCTTCTCACCATTAATGATGGTGTCGGTGCTGGCGTGCTCACTGAAACCGTTGTCGGGTCGGTTGACACATGGACCTACCTCGATGACTCAACCACCCTGCTCAATAATGGTCTGGGATCTCAAACCGATAACGATTTACTCACTGTGGTCTTTTCAGATGTTTTGGGAGTTCCGCTGCTGAGCGTCACGGACGCCTGCATCAATGTAAGTGTCTTTGAGCCGGTCAATCCTTGCGCCGGTTTTGCGTTTTCCGACACAGCGCTCGGAACTCCTTACCAAATATCGGGTAAGGGAGATCTGGCGAATCTGGACCTGGCATTAGGTGCAGATGTGAACGTTGGCGCGCTTGGACTGGACCTGGTCGGACTAGATATTGGCAGTGGCTCAGCCAGTATCGGCTTCAACAATCCTCCGCCGAGTGTTACACCTGAACCGTCGGCGCTCACACTGCTAGGAACAGGCTTACTGGGACTAGCGGGTGTAGTGAAACGTAAGTTCTACGCTTAGCCAGAACGCTGATAAATTGAAGGTCTTCCGAGAGCACCAAGAGCTGCCACCGCGTTGGCGGCTCTTGGTGTGTCTTGCGGTGGAGTGTATGGGGCCTAGCGCTGGCGGCGGAGGAGAAGGGTTCCGGTGATGAAGAGGGTGGAGGCGGCGCCGGCGAGCAGGAGGATGGCGTGGCGGTAGGCGGCTTGTACCGCGGGGGGAGCGGCGCGCGTGCTGTCGAGGCATTGGGTGCAGCCTTGCAGGAGGGTCATTGCCCGAACTCCGTCACTGGCCGAATTCCAAGAGGAGGAAGAGGAAGATCCAGAGGGCGCCCATGACGTGCCAGTACCAGACGGTGGTGTCGACGAAGACCTGGCGGGTGGAGAGCGAACGCGAGAATTTTAGCGCAGCGAGAGCGACTACGAGGGCGACGATGCCGAGGAAGAGATGCACGGCGTGGGTGATGGTGATGAGGTAGAAGAAGTGGCTGCTGGGGTTGGAGCGAAAGAAGACGTGCTGGGCGGCGAGCTGATCCCAGGCGACCCATTGGCCGGCGAGGAAGAGGGTGCCGAGCGCGAGGGTCGCCGACAGCCAAATCGCGGCGCGGTAGGAGACGGGGCGGCCGAGGCCGAACCACTCGTCCATGGCGTCGACTTCGCGGAACATGGCGCGGCGCGCGATCTCTGCGGAAACGGAGCTGAGAAGTAGGGCGATGGTGTTGAGCCAGAGGATGGAGGGGATGGCGGTGGGCAGCCATTCGTTGATGAAGCGATCGTAGGCGTCGAAGTGGCCGCTGGCCTTGGTGACAAAGAAGACGCTGATGAGGGCGACGAAGAACATGAGGTCGCCGCCAAGAGCGAAGAAGAGGCCGATGCGGGCCTGGGAGATGCGTTCGTGGGGTCCGCGATGACCGCGGGGGCGGTTGTTCCAGTTGTCGCCATCGCCTTCACCGTTGCCGCCGGTGCGCTTGTCGGTAGGCGGCCGACTTCCGTTGTTGCCGTCGCTGATGCGATGGCGATCAATCTCCGGAGGTGTGATGGTGGACGGCATGGCCTGGATGCCCCTGTCGGACGACGCTGTCAGAATACTCTACTCTGCTTCGGTGTTAAATGTGTTGACGTCGCTCCACTGGGGGTAAAACTCTGTGCCGGAGTCAGTGTAATGGCTGGGCCCGCGGTAAACGATGGACGGCTGATCGTTTGGATGCGGGTTGAGGGCGTTGGGTGCCCACTCCATGGTGGTCGCGTGCCAGGGATTGGTGTCGGTGGGATTGTTGGCGGGTCGTCGCCATGCAAGGAGAAGATTTAGAAAGAAGGGTAACTGCGCACAGAGTAAGAAGATGGCCGAGGCGGTGATGTGACGCTGCAGGGGCAGGGTGGATTGGAGGAGGCTGGCGCTGGGGCCGGCGATGCCGTTGAGTTGGGAGTAGTGGCGGGGTTCGGCGGCGAGGCCGGTGAAGTGCATGGGGAGGAAGGTGGAGTAGGCGCCGAGGAGGGTTGTCCAGAAGTGGAGTTTGCCGAGGGGTTCGGAGAGGGTGCGGTGGAAGAGCAGGGGCGCCCAGTAGTAGGTGGCGCAGAAGAGGCCGAAGACTCCGGCCATGGCCATGATGAGGTGGAAGTGGGCGACGACGAAGAAGGTGTTGTGCAGGTACTCGTCGAGAATGGGCTGGGCCAGGATGGGGCCAGTTATTCCGCCGGTGATGAAGAGCGAGACGAAACCTAGCGCGAAGAGCATGGGCGTGGTTAGGCGCGGGCGCGATCCCCAGGTGGTGGCTAGCCAGCTGAAGACTTTGGCGGCGGCGGGGATAGCGATGGCGATGGTGGAGATGCTGAAGGCGGTTCCGGCGAAGGGGTTGAGGCCGGCTACGAACATGTGGTGTCCCCAGACGATGATGCCGAGGAAGCCTATGAGCAACGTTGTGGCGATCATGAGGCGGTAGGCGAAGACTCTGCGGCGGCTGAAGTTGGCGAGGACCATGGAGGTGAGACCCATGCCGGGGAGGATGGCGATGTAGACCTCGGGATGACCGAAGAACCAGAAGAGATGAAGCCAAAGGAGAGGGCTGCCGTCGCCGCGATGTTGGAGGAGGACGCCGTTGACGAGGTCTTGCGCGGGGAGGAAGAATCCGCTGTGGAGATGCCGATCGCAGAAGAGAAGGAGTATCGCGGCGAGCAGTACGGAGAAGGAGATGATGCTGAGCATCGCGGCGGTGAACCATCCCCAGACGGTGAGCGGAAGGCGCTGCCAGGTGAGTCCTTCGCAGCGGAGGGTGGTGATGGTGGTAAGGGTGTTGATCGCGTTGAGGGTTGTGGCGATGGCAAAGAAGGCGATGCTGGCGAGCCAGAGATCCATGCCGAAGCCCTCGCCGGGGCCGGCTAACGGCGTGGAGGAGAGCGGAGGGTAGGCTGTCCAGCCACCGATGGGGGCGCCGCCGGGCACGAAGAACGCGGCGAGGAGGGTGAGGAGGGCGACGGCGGTTAGGTAGAGGCCAAGGGCGTTGAGTCGGGGGAAGGCCATGTGGCGGGCGCCGAGCTGTGCGGGGAGAATGAGGTTGCCGAAGCCGGATTGCGGCGCGACGGTGAGGACGAAGAAGAGCATTAGGGTGCCGTGCATGGTGACGAACGCTAGATAATCTTCAGGGAGGATGGCGCCGTAGATGGGCAGGGGCCAGTTGGGCCACGCGAGATGCACGCGCATGACCAGCGAGAGTAGGGCGCCGATGATGACCGCGATGAGGGAGATGGCGAGGTAGCCGAAGCCGATGGTGCGGTGGTTGGTGGAGAAGAGTACGCGAGGGGCTCGCCTGGCCCACCTTAGCGCGATAAGACCGCGCGAAGATGGGGCACCCTGGTGGTTGCGCATGCTCGGAGGGGTGGGGAGGCTCATGGCTGGGATTCATCTCTTGCCTGGAGGGCTTCCTCGGTGTGCAGCCAGGTGTTGAAGTCGGCGAGTGGGAGGACGCGCAAGGTGGCGAGCATGCGGTAGTGGCCCATGCCGCAAACCTGGGTGCAGAGGATGGCGTAGTCGCCGGGGGTTTCGGGGGTGAAGTGGATGTGGGTGGTCTGGCCCGGGATGGCGTTCTGCTTGATGCGCATCTCGGGGATGGCGAAGCCGTGGATGACGTCCTGGGCGCGGAGCGTTAGGTCGACTTCGCGGTTGGCGGGAAGGACGAGCTGGCTGGTGACGATGTCGTCGTGGCCGTAGGTGTCGGAGGGGTCGATGCCGAGGGGATTGGCGTTGGCGGGGTCGACGAGTGAGAGCTTGGTGCGGCCGAAGGCGGCGTCGGGGCCGGGGTAGCGGAAGTACCAGATGAACTGCTGGCCGGTGACTTCTACTTGCATGGCGGAGAGGTCGGCACCGGTATAGCGCTGGGTGGCCCAGAGTTGCTGGGCGCGGAGGGCGAGGAAGGCGAAGAGGAGGGTGAGGGCGGCTAGCGGAAGGTATTCGATCAGGAGTTGATGATAGGGACGGTGGGTGCGTTTACGGATCGCAAGGCCGAGGAGAAGGATGAGGTGCGCGAGAGCGAGGAGGGCTAGAGCGATCCAGAGATTGAGGCGGAGGTGGGTGTCGAGTGCGTGGCCGTGCGCGGCTGCGTCGGTGGGCAGGTTCCAGAAGCCGTGGGTGGGCGGGATGGCCTGGGGTGCCTGCATGAAGTGATTGTAGTGGGGAGTTCTAGCTTCTGGCTTTTAGCTTTTAGCTTTGTGCTTTTAGCTTTGTGCTTTGTGCGACACGAAAGGGCGCGATTATTTGGTTGCTTCGCGGACGATGTTGAGGAAGAGTTGGTGGACGCGGGTGTCGTCGGTGAGTTCGGGGTGGAAGGTTGCGGCTAGGAGGCGCCCCTGGCGGATGAGAGTTGGAGAGCCTTCGCGGGTGGCTAGGGTTTCGACGTTGGGGCCGGTGCGGGTGATGCGGGGGGCGCGTATGAAGACCATCTCGAGCGGGCCACCGGGGAGGGAGGTTTCGGATGCGAGGATAGCGGAGTCGTTTTGGCGGCCGTAGGCGTTGCGCTCGACGGCGATGTCTAGGACACCGAAGGAGGGTTGATGCGGGTTGCTCACTTCTTTGGCGAGGAGGATGCAGCCGGCGCAGGTGCCGAAGACGGGCTTGGAGTGAACGAAGGCGTTGAGGGTGTCGTAGAAGCCGGCGCGTTCGAGGTGCTTGAGGAAGGTGGTGGACTCGCCGCCGGGGATGACGAGGGCGTCGAGGGCGTCGAGCTGGCCGGGCTTGCGGACGAGCGAGGTGATGGCGCCGAGGGCGGCGAGGCGGTGGGCGTGGACGTCGAATGCGCCCTGCAGAGCGAGGACGCCGATGGCTGGGGTTTTGGGATCCACAGTTTGATTTTAGTGCATTCGGCTGATTGCCCTTGTAGACGTAAAGGCGGGCGGGTAGGCGATAATGCTGCGATGAGCGCAAAGAGTAATACGGCTGTGTATCCGAGCCTGGAGAACCGCGTGGTGCTGGTGACCGGCGGGGCAACCGGCATCGGGGAGGCGATTGTCGAGGCGTTTGTGAGGCAGCGGGCGCGGGTGGCGTTCGTGGACATTAAGGACGATGCTGCAACAGACCTGGTTGTGCGTATGGAGAAGGCCGGGTTGCGTGCGCCGGTGTATTTTCACTGCGACGTGACGAGCTTTGCTGAGCTGCAACGGGCGGTGGATCAGGTGGTGGACGGGTGCGGGCGGGTGGATGTGCTGGTGAACAATGTTGGCAACGATGCGCGGCATTCTGTGGAGTCGGTGACACCGGAGACCTGGGATGAGGTTGTGGCGGTTAACTTGAAGCAGCAGTTTTTTATGGCGCAGGCGGTGGCGCCGTCGATGCGACAAGCGAGGCGGGGATCCATCATCAATATGGGGTCGATCGCGTGGGTGATTCCGTCGAAGAATGTTCCGGTGTATGTGACGGCGAAGTCGGCAATTGTTGGGCTGACGCGGGCGCTGGCGCACGAGTTTGGTGAGGACGAGGTACGGGTGAATTGCGTGATGCCGGGGGCGATCCTCACTGAGCGTCAGAAGCAATTGTGGCTGACTGAGGATTATGTGCGACAGGTGCTGGCGCACCAATCGTTGAAGCGGATGATTCTGCCGGAGGAAGTCGCGCGGCTAGTGTTATTTCTTGCGGCGGATGATAGCTCTGCGATTACGAACCAGAGTTACGTGGTGGATGGGGGTTGGGTCTGAGGTAAGACAACGCATGAAAAGGCACGGCCACCTAGGGTGGCCGGGCTTTCATCTTGCAAGTTCAATGCAGACGTTACTTGGTATTGCGTGCGTGCGCGTGGAAGAGTTGGTTGACGGTACGAACGAAGTGTACGGCGCCCGGAGGTGTGGGAACGCCACCGGAGAGGATTTTCTCGTAGGAGACATCCTGGCCGTAATAGGTTTGGGTGTCGTTGAGGTTTTGGTTGACCACGTCGCCATTGAGGTCGACGCCGGCGAAGAGGCCCTTGTTACGGGAGTAGGTGAGGAAGCCTGCGTTGGCGAGTTCGGTGGTGGACGCCTGGGAGTCACGACCGACGGGGCCGGCAGCTACGGAGACATCCGCACCCAGCTTGATCTTGTCATGCAGGAGACGCTGTGCACCCGCGTGCGTGACCGCTACGAGGACGAGGTCGGTAGCCTGGCCGCCAGCCTGGAAGCCGAAGCTGGCGCCCGTCAGTTGGACGAAGGCGGGAGCGCTCCAGCCGTGGCCGGTGCGGCAACTGACGACGCCCTGGCCGTACTCAGCGCCAACGACGAAGGCACCCTTTTTGAAGCTGGGAACAACGACGATGCAGGTAGCATGCGAGGCTACGCTGTCGGGAAGGCCGTGATCGGGGGTGTCCATGAGTTCGTGAAGAACTGCATGGGCTGCGTCAATGCGCGCATCGAGTTTGGCTTGGTCGGCGGCGTAGGCGTTGGAGCTGATGAAGGCGGAAAGCAGGACTAAAGGCAGCAGTTTTCTCATGTCGATCCTCTTGAGACAGTGTGTGGCGTATATAGCAACACAGACTGCGATGCCTCTCAAGGGAGGTGAGTTGTTCCGCTATTAAGGTTGCCTCGCTCTGATTGAAAAAGCTACCAGCCGCGGGTCTGCATGAGGTCTTTCTCTTCGATGGCCGCGGCGGCGAGACCCTTCATGCTGCCGATGATGGCCTCGGAGGCTTCGGAGACGATCTTGGGGTCGTCGTAGTGCAGGGTGGCGAGGACGATGGCGCGGGCGCGAGAGATGGCTTCGGCGCGCTCGTCCGCGTTGTCTTCGATGTCGAGCGGGATGGCGCCTTCCTTCATAAAGATGCCGGAGCCGACGAAGATGGTTTCTGCGCCGAGCTGCATCATGAGGGAGGCGTCGGCCGGTGTGGCGATGCCTCCGGCGGAGAAGTTGGGGACGGGAAGCTTGCCGGCCTTGGCGACCATGCGGATGAGCTCGTAGGGCGCGCCGTGGACCTTGGCTGCGTTGTAGAGTTCTTCGTCACCGAGGACGGTGAGGGCTTTGATCTCGCGGGTGATCTGGCGCATGTGCTGAACGGCGTGCACAACGTCGCCGGTACCGGGCTCGCCCTTGGTGCGGATCATGGCTGCGCCTTCCGCGATGCGGCGGAGAGCTTCGCCGAGATTGCGCGCACCGCAGACAAAGGGGGTGGTGAAGGCGTGCTTGTCGATGTGGTAGACCTCATCGGCGGGGGTGAGGACTTCGGACTCGTCGATGAAGTCGACGCCGAGAGACTGGAGAACCTGGGCTTCAGCGAAGTGGCCGATGCGGGCCTTGGCCATGACCGGGATGGTGGAGGCGGCCATGATCTCTTTGATGAGCCTGGGGGAGGCCATGCGGGCGACGCCGCCCTGGGCACGAATCATGGCGGGAACGCGCTCGAGGGCCATGACGGCGACGGCACCGGCTTCTTCGGCGATGCGAGCCTGCGCGACGCTCATGACGTCCATGATGACGCCACCTTTGAGCATCTCGGCCAGACCCGTCTTGAGTCGTAGTCCTGCGCCGTTGCCGTTGTGCGTGCCGCTTCCGTGGTTGGTTGCCATGATGTACTCCTTTGGCGTGGGAGTTTGGCCACGCCGCTACTGCTCAAGTTTAGCAGTTTGGGGCGCAGGCCACGCAGTTTGAGCCTAGCGTCACTCCGGGTTAGAGGCCGGATTGCTCCTTGGACAGGATGCTTTCGGCATCTTCCGCCGGAGTGCTTTCGGGGGCGGCGGATTTGTCGCGACTGTACTGTTTATCCGGCGTGCGTGAGATCTCCATGAGGGACTGCTGGGCGCTGAGAGCCGGGACGGACTTGGGGGCGCGCTCGTAGGAGCCGTCGGGGTTCATGAGGCGCGCCTTGAGATTGTCGTGGAGATAGGAGTCGAGGATCTCCTCGCGCAGGCGGCGTTTCAGGGCTGCATCGACGACCGGGAAGACGACCTCACAGCGCTCATAGAGATTGCGGGTCATCCAGTCGGCGCTGCCGCAGAAGATTTCGGATTGCGGGCCGTCGGCGGGACCGCCATTGGCGAAGAAAAAGATGCGGCTGTGTTCGAGGAAACGGCCGATGATGGAGCGCACGCGGATGCGATCACTGAAGCCGGGGATGCCGGGGCGGAGGGCGCACATGCCGCGGACGATGAGGTCGATTTGCACGCCGGCTTGAGATGCGGCGTAAAGTGCATCGATGGTGGGGACGTCGAGCAGGCCGTTAACTTTGGCGATGATGCGCGCGGGCTTTCCTGCTCTGGCGTGGGCGGTTTCGCGGGCAATGAGGGCGAGAACGTCGGCGGCGAGGGTGACGGGCGCTACGAGCAGGGGACGGTAGGCGTTAGGGCCGGCGTTCCAGTCGGCGGTGAGATAGCGAAAGACGCGGAGGACGGCGTCGGTGAGTTCAGGGCGGGCGGTGAGAAGACTGATGTCGGTGTAGAAGCGCGCGGTGACGGGGTTGTAGTTGCCGGTGCCGAGATGTGCGTAGCTGCGGACGATGCCGTCCGAGTCGCGGCGCACGATGAGCGCGAGTTTGCAGTGGGTCTTGAAGCCAAAGATGCCGTGAAAGACCTGCACGCCGGCATCTTCGAGCTCGCGCGCCCAGCGGATGTTGGAGGCCTCGTCGAAGCGCGCCATGAGTTCGACAACGACGGTGACGTCCTTCGTTTCGGCGGCGGCTTTGAGGGCGCTGAAGATGGTGGAGTCGGCGCTGGTGCGATAGAGGGTCTGCTTGATGGAGATGACATTGTCGTCCGCGGCGGCGGAGGCGATGAGGTCTTCGACGGTGCTGTAGCTGTCGAAGGGATGATGCAGGAGGATGTCTTCCTTGCGAAGGACGGCGAAGATGTTGGTGGGCGGCTTAGTGGACTGGTCGAGGTGGAGGCGGCGGCCATGGAACTCGGTGAACTTGAGCGCGGGTAACTTGGCTGCGCTGTAGAGGCTCATGAGGCGAGAGAGGTTGACGGGCGCGGAGGTGCGAAAGACCTGCCAGGGCTCGAGCTCGAAGTTGATGCGGAGGCGTTCGGCTATCTCTTCGGAGGCAAAAGCGTCAATCTCCATGCGGACGGCGTCGCCTTTGCGACGATTGTGCAGCTCCTCGGCGACGGTTTCGAGCAGAGAGCGCGCCTCTTCCTCCTGCATGTAGAGATTGCTGTTGCGGGTGACGCGGAAGGCGGTGCGGTTGAGGATGCTGTAGCCGCGGAACATCGTTTCGATGTGGGCTTCAATGAGTTCTTCGAGCAGCAGAAAGTTGCGCTGGCCTTTGCGCTCGGGGAGCGCGATGAGGGAAGGAAGGGAACGCGGGATGGTGATGACGCCAAGAATCTTTGGGCTGGTGCCGGACTTGAGTTTGCGCTTGTGGCGCAGCAGGACGGCGAGGCAGAGAGCTTTGTTCAGGACCCGCGGAAAGGGGTGAGAGGGGTCGAGGGTTACGGGGGTGAGGAGGGGGTCGACCTGGTCCTGGAAGAATTTGATTGCGAACTCGCGATCCTCCTTGCGGAGCTGCTTCCAGTTGAGGAGCGAGATGCCGGCGCGCTTGAGTTCAGGGACAAGGCGGTCGTTCCAGCAGGAGGTTTGATCATTGTTGTAGCTGTGCAGTTGGGCACGGAGGCGCTCGAGTCGCTCATGCTGGGTGAGTCCGCCAGCGTCAACATGATGGGGAAGATTGAGGCCTTCTTCGAGGCGCTGCATGACACCGGCGACGCGAATCTCGACGAACTCATCGAGGTTGCTGGCCGTGATGGCAAGAAATTTGACGCGCTCGAGCAGGGGGTTGGAGGGGTCGTCGGCTTCTTCGAGGACGCGGCGGTTGAACTGGAGCCAGCTCTCGTCGCGATCGATGAGTCGGCCACCTGGTGGTGCTGCGGCAGCTTTGGCGGAGCGGCGTGGCGCGGTAAGGGAAGGCGGCTTCGTCGGTGCGGTTTGTTTCCGGGCAGCCATGCGTCTTACGAGACTAAATCAGGGTTGTGCAGGAAGAATGTAAATTTCCGGCACAACCCTGATTATGAGCTGGTTACGGCTTGGCTCAAGCGTGCTGATGCATCTTCCAGCCGAGGTAGTTGGAGGCAGCCTCGTAAACAGGGCTGGCGACGGTGGCGAAGTTGGCTGCCACGTGATGCTCGAAGCCGTTCTCGCAGATGTAGCGAAGAAGCTTTTGCATGTTGGGGATTTCGACGACGCCGGCGCCGCCAAAGGTGTTGAGGGGATCGTCGGTGAAGGCGCCTTGGCCGACATAGCCGGTGATCTTGCCGGTGAAGTCGTCGGTGGAGAAGCGAGCAAAGCTCATGTCGCCGGCTTTGACTGTGCCGTCGAGCGTGCCGTGCGTGTTCTCCTTGCCTACCGTGCCGGCGATGATGAGCTGGTAGTCCATCTTTACGCCTTCGCGGAAGAAGTGCTTGGGCAGGTTGGAGCAGTGGAAGCAGACAGCCTTGTTAGGGTTGTCGCCGTAGTTGTTATTCCAGTCGAGGAGGGCGGAGGGCGTTTCGCTGGCCAGGGTGAGGGCGTACATGGAGAGGGTGCCGAGGACGTCGACTTCGCAGGCGGAAGGGATGAGCTGCTCACTCATCATCGACATGACGGTGCAGGGAACGATGCCGAGGTACTCTTCGATGGAGGTCCAACACTGGACGGCGGAGACGGTGAGTTCCGATGCTGCCATCCAGCCGTCGATGACGGCGCCGAGCTTGGCCATCTTCATGAGTGCGGCTTCTGGCGTGTCGCCGATGGGGATGTATTTCTTGATGGCGGCAAGCTTGGCCTGCACCGCGTCGTCGTTGTCTTTGGACTTTTCGATGCGGCCCATGACTTCGCTGAGGTCGAGGGTTTCGACGGTTATGCCGGAACGCTCGAGGAGTTTCTCAGAGTAGCGGACGGTGTTGAAGGCCGTAGGACGCGCGCCGATGGCGCCGAAGCGAACATTGCGGAGGCCCCGTACGATGCGGCAAACAGAGGCAAACCACTGGAGATCGGCTTTGAACTCGTTGGAGTCGGGGGCCTCGGTGTGCAGGGTGGTGAGGGAGTAGGGGATTCCATATTGCTTGAGGTTGTTGCAGATGGACATCTTGCCGCAGAAGGAGTCGCGGCGGAAAGCGATGCCCATCTTGCCGGGTGTGTCCGGGGTGGCCTGGATGAGCACGGGGATATTGAGGTTGGCGAGACGGAGTGCATCGGCGAGGCCGCGCTCTTCGCCGAAGTTGGGGAGGGTGATGATGATGCCGTCGATTTCCTTTGCGTGCCGCTTGAAGAGTTCGGCGCACTTCTTGGCATCTTCGTAAGTTTCGACAGCCCCGTGCGCGGTTTCCTCGGGGGTGAGCACGATAGGTTTGATCCCCACTGCTTCAAGCGCTGCAATCATTTCCAAACGTCCGCTGGTGGCAAGGTGGCTGGGAAAGAATCCACGATTGCCTACGACGACGCCCATTGTCATTTGACGACCCATTTCGTTCTCCTCTTTGTTACTAAGCTTGCTCGTGTTTTATGGCTGATGGTTTTGTTGATGTCATCCGGACGTGGCCGGTAACGGGTGTTATAGAACGGTGGAAGCGAAGGCTAGGCTTTCGCTACTTCGATGTGGGATTGGATTTCGCCGGGATGGATTTTGTAGCCCTGCCATCCGTAATAGGCGATGAAGAAGTAGCACAGGAGCGGCATCAGAAGCGAATGGTGGATTCCGTAATGGTCGGCGAGGTAGCCCATCAACATGGGAAACACTGCACCACCAACGATCGCCTGCACGAGTAACCCTGAGCCACGTCCGGTGAGCGGACCGAGTTCTGCGACAGCCAGCGTAAAGATGGTGGGGAACATGATGGAGTTGAAAAGTCCGACGGCCAGGATGGTGACAGCTGCAAAATGACCATGGCCGAGCAATGATCCGCCAACCAGGATGGCTGCACCGAAGCCGGCCCACATCAGGATTTTGTTCGCAGCGATTCTGCGCATGGCTGCCGAACCGATGAATCGGCCAACCATCATCCCGCCCCAGTAGAGGGTAACGAGCTTTGCACCGTTTTCCAGCGAAATGCCCAGGATATTTGGATCCGCGAAGTACTTTACGAGGAAGCTGCCGATGGAGACTTCGGCGCCGACGTAGATGAAGATCGCAATCGCGCCAAGATAAAGGTGAGGGTGATTCCAGATACTGTCCTTCTCGAGGTCTAAGCCGCCGGGCCGGAAATCCTGCGTCACTTCGAGACGGGGAAACTTGTAGAGCGCGATGGCCAAGGCGAGAATCAACGTGGCGCTCGCAATCGCGAGGAAGGGAAGTTTGATGCTGGATGCCTGCTGGGTGCGGTAGGCCTGCAGTGCTGCTCCCTGAAGTTGTCCAGCGTGGGGTAGCGTTGCAATCTTCCCGAGGATGAAAGCGCCGCCGATATAGGGTGCAACCGTGTCTCCAAGCGTATTGAAGGCTTGGGTGAGGTTGAGGCGACTCGACGCTGTCTCGGGAGGACCGAGAATGGTGACGTAAGGATTGGCCGCGACCTGCAACAGGGTGACGCCTGCAGCGAGGACCACTTCTGCTGCGAGGAAGAAAGAATAGGTAGCGGCTGAGGCCGCCGGAACGAACAGAAGCGCACCGGCGCACATCAGGCCGAGACCGATGACCATGGTGGATTTGTATCCGACCTTCTCGACCAGCTTGCCGGCAGGAAGCGCGAAGATGAAGTAGGAGCTGAAAAAAGCTAGCTGGATCAATGAGGCTTGGAGATAGCTCAATTCGAAGATGGATTGAAGGTGCGGAATGACCGCATCGTTGAGCACGGTGCAGAAGCCCCAGGTGAAGAAAAGAGTGGTCACCATGGCCATGGCGCTGTAGTTGGTGGATCCTGGAAGTGCGCTCGAGGACCGCAGGTTTGTCGTTGCCGTATTTAGCGCCATGCTCTTTTCTTTCTCCTAAACCCGCTGCAACGCGACGAAGTTTGGACTGCAGGGGTGTTTCCCGAGTGTTGCGATCCAGAAAGCGTTTACTGTAAGTCGGGGTTCATCATACAACAACGCCATAAGAATCTACCATCTGGCGAGGATGATTGGGAAGAGCATGGATTAAAGCGAATTAATATTGTTATGCGGGGTGAGGTTCTGTCGGGGCAAGGCTGCTTGGCGCGAAAGTTCACCCTTCAAGGGGTTTGTGCGCATCCTATTTATAGTGCGCATCCTATTTATAGATTGCTGCAGCATATGGAGATAGACCGATGAAGAATCTGATTGTTTCAGGAATGGCGCTGGCGGGATTGCTTTCGCTGGGGGCTGCACAGGCGCAAACCGTTGGTCAGGATATGAAAGACGCCGGTCACGATACGGCCCATGCCAGCAAGACGGTCGCTCATAAGACCGTTCATGGGACCAAGGTCGCCGCTCACAAGACGGAGTACGGGACGAAGGTCGCGGCTCATGACACGGAGCACGGGACCAAGGTGGCGGCGCACGATACGGAACACGGGACCAAGGTTGCGGCGCACAAGACGGCGGACGTGGGCAAAGAGGGTTACCACAAGACGGCGAATGGCACCAAGCACGTGGTGCACAAGATCGACGGAAAGCCGTCTACGACGTAGCAGGAGAGGTGGCGTGCGCGGGTGCGAGGATGGCTGCGCAGGCTGCCACGAGGGCGATCCAGTAGAGGTCCGCGCCCAGGAGGTGAAGCACCTGCAACCAGGTGGGTGCGAGCAGAAGCACGTCGGCTGCGCCCAGCAGGAGTTGCAGGCCGACGAGGCCGACGACCAGCTGGCCGAGCTTGTTGCGAATTTGCAGGGCAATCCAGATAGCGCAGCTTAGAGCGATGACGGCGGTCACGGGGTGCAGCCAGCGCATGCGAACCAAGAGGGGTGAGTGCGCGGCGAAGTCCTGCAAGAAGGCGGCTTGCAGCGAGGTGGGCGGAAAGAGCGTGTCGGCGAGCGCGGCTACGGAGCCGGTGGCGCCCACGAAGAGAGTGGCGACGAGGGATGTCCAGGCGACCATGCGGGCCTGGGGGCGGAGACCGGTGGAGGCCTGGGGGCGGTCGCGCAGCCACCACCACGTGAGGGTGATGGCGGCGAGCAGTAGCATCGTATTCGTGAAGTGGATGCACTGCATGACGACGCGCATGTCCGAGGCGTTGCTTTCGACGTAGCCGCCCTTGACTAGAAGGGCGCCGAGGAGCGCTTCGGTGATCAGGAGGATGCCGGACCAGACGACGGCGCGGCGGGCGCGGTCGCCGCGAGGGCGAGCGAGGAAAGTCCAGGCGATGAGGATGGCGACCAGCGTGGTGCAGAAGCCGGTCATGGAACGGTGGGTGTATTCGATTACGGTGGCGAGGCGGGGATGGTGGGGGAAGAAGTCTCCGTTGCAGAGGGGCCAGTGGTTGCCACAGCCGGCGCCCGATCCGGTGGCGCGGACGACTGCACCTTCAAGGATGACCAGCACCATGAACCCGACGACGGCTGCGGCATACAGCGGAAGGGCGCGGGAACGGCTGCTGCGGGTCGAGATAGGAACCACTGTGCTGCTCATGGGATCGATTGTACGAGCGAACGGCTGCGGCGTTGTGCGGTATGCGAGCTGACGGCTAGCTGCGGGCGAGCTCGCGGGCGCGCTCCGTGGCTCGCTTGACGGCCTTGATGAGCGTCACGCGCAGGCCACCTTCTTCGAGCTCGAGAATGCCTTCCACGGTACAGCCGGCGGGGGTGGTGACTTCGTCCTTGAGCAATGCGGGATGAGAGCCGGTTTCGAGCACCATCTTGGCGGCGCCGTAGGTAGTTTGCGCGGCGAGCAGTGTGGCGATGTCGCGGGGCAGACCAACGTTGACGCCGGCTTCGGCGAGGGCTTCGATGATGATGTAGAGGAAGGCGGGGCCGGAGCCGGAGAGGCCGGTGACGGCGTCCATATGTTTCTCGTCGACGATGACGGTGCGGCCAACAGTGGCGAAGATCTGTTCGGCGAGTGCAAGCTGCTGATCGGTGACGAAGGTGCCGCGGCTGATAGCGGTGATGCCGGCGCCGACCATGGCAGGAGTGTTCGGCATGGCGCGAATGACGGAGATGTTGCAGCTGGCCGCTTCTTCGATGGCGCTGGTCTTGACCGACGCAGCGAAGGAGATCAGCAGCTTGCCGGGACGAAGAGCCGGAGCGATTCCGGTGACGACGTCTTGCATCTGCTGTGGCTTGACGCCGAGGAGGATGATGTCCGCTTGCCTGGCGGCCGCGAGGTTGTCCGTGGTGACCGGGATGCCAAACTGTTTGCTGAGGGCAGTGGCGCGCGACTCGTGGGCAACGGTGGCGGCAACATGTTCGCGAGGGAAGAGGCCGGAGCGCAGAAATGCCTGCACCAGGATGCCACCCATCTTGCCGGCGCCGAGGACGGCGATGCGGAGGTTTGCAGCCGACTCCGATGTTTCCTTTGAGGTCATGCAGCAAGGCTATCAAAGCCTGGATGCGGGGAGCTTGCCAAATGTAAAGGGGACACCTTCGGGGACAACAGACGTTCGCTGGAGGTCAGCCTGCCATCTGGAGATTAGGCGAGTCGAGAGATTGGGAGCGGGAGGATTGCGAGTAGGAGTGGGTGGGAATGTCGAGCATGCGGTAGAGGGTGGAGCGGCTGATGCCGAGGACTTCAGCGGTGCGGAGCTTGTTTCCGTTGCAGGCGAAGAGAACCGAGCGAATGTGCTCCTGGATGACGTCGTCGAGGCGAATCATTCGGATTTCGTGGTGATGGGAGGAAGTTGGTTCGGAGATTGAGTCAAGGACAGCGTCCAGATCCGAAGCATGGAGGATATGCCGGTTCGCGTGCTCCACCAGTCCCTTGGTTGCCGCGTACAACTGGGGGAGATTGCCGTGCCAGGGGAGTGTGCGCGCGGCATCCATGAGATCCGGGGCAAGCTGAGGGAGCGGTGCGCCTGACTGGCTGGCGATCCGTTGCATCAGGTGGGAAAGCAGTTGCGGAATATCTTCACTGCGGTCGCATAGTGGGGGAATGGCGATTCGAAGGGACCCAAGGAAGTCTGCCAGCTCTGGGGAGAATCCGTTCGCGCTCACGAGTGGTCGAAGGCCGCGCTGCGTGAAGGCGACGATGCGCGGAGCTTGTGGTCCGTATCTGCGCACCATGCGAAGCAATGCGGTTTGAGCGACGGGAGGAAGGCGGTCTGGGCGGGAGATGTAGAACATGCCGATGGAGGCAAGGGCGTCGTCTGAGCGAGCGCTTTCGAAGAGCGAGAGGGCTTCGGCCGACTCAAGGTTGACGAACGGGCGCTGGTTTAGAGGCGAGAGTTGGTGGAGGATATGGGCGGCAGCCTCTTCGCCACAGCCGGGTTCTCCAACAAACAAGGCTGTCCGGAAATAGGGGGCGACCCGTCGAATCTGACCTCGCAGCTGTGTCATTGCTGGGCTGGAGCCCGAGAGCCAGAGATCCGGAGACGGAGATTTCGAATTCACCTCGGTCGCTGCCGGGATGGCTGGCGAGGAGAAGTTCGAAACCCGATTCAGTTCTGACATGCCTAATGTATCGGCAGGTAGAGGCGGTTTGTTTAGAAGAACGAACGAGGAAATTGCCGGCTGCCGGAGGGAGCTGAATGCAAGCAAGAGAGGATGGCAAGTGCCATCCTCTCTTGTGGTTCCTTTTGGGAATGAATGTCAGGGTTGCAGTAGCGTTAGGCGACCGACTTTGCACAGTAGGTGTCGAAGGCGCGAGTGAGTTCCTGAGCGATGGCGGGGGCTGTGGAGTTTTCGATGGCGGAGCGCTGCAGGAGATAGATCAGCTGACCATCGCGGAGGATGGCGACGGCGGGGGAGGTGGGGGGATGGCCCTGGAAGTAGCTGCGGGCGCGCTCGGTGGCTTCGCGGTCCTGGCCGGCGAAGACGGTAACGGTCTGGTCGGGCTTGGTGGTGTGCTGGAGGGCGAGACGGACGCCGGGGCGCATCTTGCCGGCAGCGCAGCCGCAGACGGAGTTCACGATGAGCATGGTGGTTCCGGGGGTCGCCAGTGCGGCATCCACCTCGGCACTGGTACGGGCCTCGAGGACACCGGCTTTGGTCAACTCTTCGCGCATCGGAATGAGCATCAACTCTGGGTACATCGTGTTGCCTCCTGATCGTGTAAAACGAACTTTCGTTATTTGATTGTACGTGGCCGGGATCGGTCGCGCCAAAGGGTGATTTTTGTTCTCAGCGGCCTGATGTAGTCTCGAAGCGTGCCGACTGGCTTGCAGATTCGGAAAGAGATACCTCTGGCGCCGTTTACGACGTTCGGGATTGGGGGAGCGGCGCGCTATTTTGCCGTGGCCGCGACCGAGGAAGAGGTGGTGGAGGCGGTTTTCTGGGCGAAGGAGCGGGGTGTGCCGCTGTTCGTGCTGGGCGGGGGAAGCAATCTGCTGGTACGGGATGCTGGCTTTGTGGGGCTGGTGTTGAAGGTTGCGGTGATGGGGATCGAGGAATGTGGGGGGGATTTGTTTGATGTGGGGGCGGGGGAGGTATGGGACAGTTTTGTCGCAAGGATGACGTCGCTGGGGATGGCGGGGGTGGAGTGCCTGGCGGGGATTCCGGGTTCGGTGGGAGGGACGCCGGTGCAGAATGTGGGGGCGTATGGGCAGGAGGTCGCGGAGACGATCGAGTCGGTGAGGGCGTTCGATCGCGAAAAGCTGGAATGGGTTGAGCTGGACAAGGCGGCTTGCAGATTTCGGTATCGGGAGAGCTTGTTCAATACAGATGAGCCGGGACGCTACATTGTGACGCGGGTGAGATTTCGGCTGCGGGAAAAGGGGGAACCGAACCTGCGCTATGCGGACTTGCTGAGGCGCTTTGCGGGGAAGGGTGGCGTGACGCTGATGGAGGTGGCGACGGCGGTGCGGGAGATTCGGCGGTCGAAGGGAATGCTGCTGGTGGAGGGGGATCCGGACTGCCGGAGCGCGGGATCGTTCTTCAAGAATCCGATTGTGGGGGTGGAGAGGCTGGCGGGGATTGCGGTCGCCGCTGGAGTGGAGGAGAGCAAGGTTCCGCACTGGCCGGCGGGCGAGGGAAAGATGAAAGTTCCGGCGGCCTGGTTGTTGGAGCGGGCTGGGTTTGTTAAGGGCTATGGGGAGGGGCCCGCGGGAATTTCGACTCGGCACACGCTGGCACTGACGAATCGGGGTGGGGCGACGTTCGCGGATGTTGAACGGCTGCAGAACGAGATTGTGCGCGGGGTGCGAGAGCGGTTTGGGATTACGCTGGAGCGCGAACCGGTACTGGTGGGCTAGGCGTTCAGGAGATTCAGCATGCGGGCGCGCTCTTCGGCGAGGACTTGCGATGCGGGGCCTTGGTCGATGATGGTGCCGTGTTCCAGGCGAAAGACTTCGGCGTTGAGGATCAGGGCTTCTTCGATGTCGTGGGTGACGGAGAGGACAGGGATGCCTTGTTGCGTGACGAACTGCTGCATGAGGGGAAGCAGGACGTCGCGCAGAGAGCGATCGACTCCGGTGAAGGGCTCATCGAGGAGGATGAGGTGAGGGGCGGGGACGGCGAAGGCACGGGCGAGATTGACGCGCTGGCGCTCTCCGCCGGAGAGATCGCGAGGGAGGCGGTGGGCGAGCGGGGTGAGTTGAAAGAGCTCGAGGGCTGCGTCGGCTGAAGCCGCATGAGGCTGGTGGCGAATGTCGGTGGCGAAGGAGACGTTCTGGCGGACGGTGAGGTGGGGGAAGAGGACGGCACCTTGCGGGGCGTAAGCGAGGTTGCGGCGATAGGCCGGGATGCGGTCGAGGGATTGTGGCTCGGGCAGGGGCTGGGTGAATTGCACGTCGGCAGAGGGGATGAGACCGCAGGCGGCGCGGAGGATGGAGCTCTTGCCGCTGCCGGACGGACCAAAGAGGATGGTCCAGGGCGCGGATAGCGTCATCTTTGCGGAGATGTGCAACGGTCCCAGGTTCGTACGGACGCGAAGAAGGTGGTGAGGTTCAGGCAAGCTCAGACCTCCGGTTGCCGCGGGCGTAGACGATCAGCAGGGCGAGGAATGAGAGTGCGACGAGCGCGGCGGCGGTGAGGTTGGCGGCGGAGTAGTTGAGTTCCTGGACCTGGTCGTAGATGGAGATGGAGAGGGTGCGGGTGACGCCGGGGATGTCGCCGCCGATCATGAGGACTACTCCGAATTCGCCGACGGTGTGGGCGAAGGTGAGGACGGCGGCGGTGAGGAAAGAGGCGCGGGAGAGTGGCAGGGTGATGCGGCGGAAGACGGTCCAGGGGGAGGCTCCGAGGACGCGGGCTACTTCGATGGTTGGGGGATCGACGGAGGCGAAGGCTACGATCAGCGGTTGGACGGCGAAGGGCAGGCTGTAGATCATCGAGCCGATGAGGAGGCCCCAGAAGGTGAAGGCGAGAGGATGGCCGAGGAGGGTGATGAGGGTTCGTCCTAGCGCTGTTGCGGGGCCTAGGCCGATGAGGAGATAGAAGCCGAGGACGGTGGGGGGAAGGACCAGGGGGAGCGCGACGGCGGCTTGCGCGATGCGTCGGGGGAGGGTGTGGCCGGTGGCGATCCACGCAGCTAGAGGCGTTGCCAGCAGGAGCAGGCAGAGGGTGGTGAGGCTGGCTAGACGGAGGGTCAGGCCGAGGGCGGCGAAGTCCATGAACAAGACAGTAGAAGGTGGAAGGTAGAGAGTAAAGGCGCAGGTCGCTTCGGAAGGAGGTCGAAAGTGAAAGCCCCAGCACTGGCCGGGGCTTTCGGTGGGAGCGTTTTACTGGGTTAGCGCAGACGGCGGCGAATGGCAGCGCCAAAGACGAGGAGGCCGGTTCCGAGCAGAGCGAGGCTGGAGGGCTCGGGAGTGGGTGCGGTGTCCACCGTAGCCGTGAAGGTGGAAGGGGCGGCCTCGACGCCTGTGTAGCTGCTGGGTTCTAAGACAGTGAATCCGTCGGAGGTATAAAAGCCTACCCCGGGGTAGGGGGAGACGGGTCCGGAGAGCGGACCAATGCTGGTGGTGCCGGTGTACGAACTGAATGCGGCATTCTCTGTAGCGAGGATGATGTCGCCGCTGCCGCCGCTGCCGGATGTGGAGATGCCCGCAATGGAGGTGACCTGGTTATCGAAGAACTCGATCGGGCCGTCAATTGTGAAAGTGCCCAGGCTTCCGATCTGAATGGTCGCCGTGCCCAGGATGTAGTAGAGCGGATCCCCGTAGACCGGGGTCCCGCGTCCCACGGTCCCGATGTACCCGGTGGAGTTGTAGATGAGGTCTGAGGTATCGCCGGTAAAGGTGACCGTGACGTCCGGAACGAAGATGCCGGTGAGAGGCGTTACATTATAGACGCCAACCCATGCGCTGTCGGTGACGGTGACCGTAATGGGGTCGGCCTTCGCTGCGACGCCGCTGGCAAGCAGGGCGAACAGGACTACAAGGATACGCAGGGGCATGAAATCGATCTCCTCAAGGTGCGATCTATCTTGAGGCAATTTTGTGCCCATATTCTGGAGCGCGTTTTATCAGCCTTTACCCCGAATTGGCACGCATTTCCACAGGTCGTGTGCATGGAATTGCATAGGTATTGCGATTTATCTGGTTTGACTGCGACTTGATTTCGCTACTGCACGGGGTCCAGGCCGAAACTCTTCAGGCTCTGCTGGATATTGCTGCTGGTGAGCCAGTGCAGAAACTTCTCGGCCTCAGCTTGATTCTTTGAGGACTTGAGGATCACGGCACACTGACGGATCTCGGGGTAGCTGTGCGGCGGGAAGAGAACGAAGGTGCCCAGGTCGCGATAGTGGGGCGAGCTCGCGATGGTGAGAGAGATGAGAGCTACCTGGGCGTTGCCGGACTCGGCGAACTGAGCCGTTTGGCCGATGTTTTCGGCGACGACGAGTTTGTTGGCGACTTTGTCCGAGAGGCCAAGGCTTGCGAGGGCTTTGTCGGCGGCAAAGCCGTAGGGTGCGTGCTGGCCGTTGGCTACGGCGATCTTCTGAACCTTGGGGCTGGTGAGACTGTCGAGGGTGAGGGGCTGGGCTGGCGAATCCTTGCGGGCCCAGAGGACGAGGACGCCACGAGCGTAGGGGACTGGGGTATGGCTGATGGTAAGGTTTGCCGCGACTAGTTGCTCGGGATGCATGTAGTCGGCGGAGAGGAAGAGGTCCTGGGGATCGCCGTTGGTAATTTGCTGGGCGAGGGTTGCCGAGGAGCCGAAGGAAGGAATGATCTTGACGCCTGTGGCCTGCTCGTATTGGGCTGCGAGGGTGGGAAGGACGGGTTGAAGGTCTGCGGCGGCGGCGATGTGGAGCTCTTTGGGGGATTGCGCAACCGCGGCGAGCGGTCCTGCGAAAATCGCGATAAGAAATAAGGACGAGAGGGCAGACACAGCGCTGGCCGAGAGCGCTTTACGGTACCCTAGGGAAAAGCATGAATTCTTCATCACATGTTCTTCGATGCACGGGATGCGGCGAAAGGATCGCGGCCCAGGATGCGAAAAGCAACTTTCGATGCCGCGCGTGCGACGACCTGTTCGAGGTGGAGTATCCGTGGAGCGCGGGTGCGCCGGAGTGTGGGGGTGTGGAAGCGATCTACTCGGCGAGCCGGCCTGTGCCGAAGAATCGTCCAAATCCGAGTGCGCTGCGGTACCTGTGGCAGGAGCGGCGGACCTCGACGATGGGGATTGACCAGAGCGGTGTGTGGAGATTCCGCGATCTGCTGCCGATTGTTGCGTACGACCGTGTGGTGACGCTTCGCGAGGGCAACACGCCGCTGTACGAGATGCCGAAGTCGGCTGCGGCGCTGGGGCTGAATTGGCTGCTGGCCAAGCACCAGGGGATGAATCCAACAGGGTCGTTCAAGGATACGGGGATGACGGCGGCGCTGTCGGTTGCAGTG
>Ga0302310_10001042_pt1 | contig 24221 bp, 19 predicted proteins | sample III_Palsa_N1_2_FD_200451 | JGI IMG/M metagenome (GOLD analysis project Ga0302310, IMG submission 200451) | Peat permafrost microbial communities from Stordalen Mire near Abisko, Sweden - III_Palsa_N1_2 | ecosystem: Environmental > Terrestrial > Soil > Palsa > Peat permafrost | place: Sweden...
GGTCACACTTCATCAGCCGAACAGGAATAGCGGCGCTCACAGCGGCGAGCACACGGAGGCCGGTCGTGTTGGCGATGGCCTGTTCCTTGCGCTGCTTCTCCTGCTCGGCCTTCCACTTGGCATCATCCGCAACCTTCTGCGGACGCGGCTTGGGATGATGCACTGGGCAGTTGGCTTCGGTGCATACCTTACGCAGTTCGCCCTTGTCGACGCCCTCGGACACGATGGCTTCCGTCGTGTACTTGCATGTCTTGAACTCCGGTTGGGTTGCCTCTTCTTTGGTCGTGGGCTTCTCAGGCCGGATTTCAACATACTGGTTGCGCGGCAAGGTGACGCTGCCTTCCTTCTGCTGCCCATAGGCCGTGCTGATTTGCACCAGCTTGGGTTTGGCCGCGATGGCCTTGGCGACGTGTGCCTCCACCTTGGCCTGATAGCAGATAGGCGAAGTGCAAGCGTCCAGCTTGCCTAGATCAGCGAACAGTAGTTTGTTATGTCCCGTCCGCATGGGGCAATCGACGCAACTCCCCGCCGCTGGCACAAGCTGCACATCCCGCTTGTCGAACGGGGAGAGTTTTAGGACGAGAAGAATGTTCGACTCAATCCAGAATTGCAGACTGCGGACGGGGAGCAGAATGCGCTTCGGCTTCTGACCGCCCGCGCTCCAATCCTCTTTGAAGCAAGCGGCAAGCGCCTGGTCCTGCTGGCTGGACTGGAGCTTCGCCAGCAAGAGCGCGTGGCCGACGCCGATCTCCTCGCGGTAGAAGGCATCCACGACGCTCTGCGTTAGCTCGGTCAACTTAAGTCGGGCGGCTTATGTTGTCAATTTGCTTATGTGGAGATGGGCGCTTTCCTTTTTGTTATCATCGAGCGCAAGAGGATTGCCTTGCTCCATAACATCCTGAGGTCGTTCGCTCCCGATCGCCAGCGAGAGTTGTCTCCTGCACTCTTACTGACCATCTCTGAAGCTGCAATCTGGTGTTCACAGAGGGACCTGCTCGGCATTTCATTACGCAGCGCCGAACTCGATCCCTTTGCTATGCTTGACATCCCAGATTGGTCTCATGATTTAGAGTCCTTTGAAGCGTGGCGCGAGAAGCATCGCGACAGCTATTGTCGGGCAATCGCCTGGATTAATCAAACACGATCAGAACTTCTGAAAGCAGCGGCCCTAGCAGTTCCTGAAACAGTTAATCCTTTAACACAAAATAAGCTGCTACTGTATTTTCCTTTGGAAACCGTGCACGATGGGGCAGCGGAGGCTGCTTCAAGGGGCTTCTACGACATCGAAGATGCGCCCCCGTGGGACACATGGTTTTTGTATGAAAATGATGCTGTCTTCTGCTGTGTTCCCGAGCCTGCCATCTCTGCTGCACAGGCTGGTATTGATGCGAATCCAGTTGATTGCATCCACTGGGCCAACTGGTCTGAATTGGCTTGTGTCGGGAAATAACAGCTGCCTGCCTTCTCGATAGGCAAATACATGACAATCCGAGTCGACACAACATAAATAAGCCGAGGCATGTGATGGGATGATCCTCCAAATAGGAGGAAACACATGTTCAAAACCTTATATCGTTGCGCGCGGACTGCTGCGCGCCATGAAAGTGGACCTGCGGCGAAGTCCCGGTTGGCATATCTGGAGCATCTGGCGGCAGGTGGTTCTACATTGCACACTCTGCGCGCCACTGCGGGCGTGATCTTTCGTTCCGCCGTTTACATGAATCTGGATGAAAGCAGCCCGGTAGAGCGCGCGGCAGTTGAGGAAGCAGCCAGCGCGTGGGCGCATCGCCACTATCGAAACACAATGGCGAAAGGGCCGGAGCAGACCGAAAGAGAGTTTCGGCTGGTCACTTGCTGCTGGCTGCGTTTTGCTGGGCGGTTGCAAGAGCCAGCTCGTCCTTCAACTCCGCATCAGGCCGAACTCGATGCGTACTGTCGGTACATGGCAGAAGAGCGAGGCTTGGCGCAAGCTACGGTCACCACCGCGCGGAGTGAGCTACCCAAGTTCCTGAGATACACGACGGGCAAAACGCTCAAGCAGATGCGGCTGGCAGATGTCGAAATATTCCTCGCGCATCTCGGTGAAGAGGGATGGACGCGGCATGGGATCAATAGCATGGCGCACATCATCCGTGGCTTCTTCAAATACTGTGAGACGCAAAGGTGGACAAAGGCAGGCATCGGCGCTGAAATCCATGGTCCGCGCGTGTATCGTCGAGAGTTCCTTCCGCTTGGGCCTTCATGGCCGGATGTGCAGCGTCTGCTGGAGAGTACAGAAACTGACCATCCCTACGATATACGGGACCGCGCGATCCTGTTGTTGCTTGCGGTGTATGGAATGCGCATCGGCGAGATAAGGCGCATCCGACTGCGTGATGTGGACTGGGAGAATCAAACTCTGACCATCCCACTTACGAAGCAACGTCGGGCGCGTATCTGTCCTGTCATCCCGGCGTTGGCTGAAGCCATCGAGCGATATGTGCGAGAAGTGCGACCGAAGTGTAAGTATGAAGAGCTTTTCCTAAGACTCCATGCTCCGCATCGGCCGTTCACACCTGGCGGCCTGTATGGTGTCGTCGGTGATCGGATGAAACGGCTGGAGATCGAGTCTCCGCGCACTGGCCCTCACTGCCTCAGGCACGCCTGTGCAACTCACCTGCTTGCTCAGGGCCTGACGTTAACGGAGGTGGGAGGGCATCTTGGTCACAGTTCGGCCGACTCCACGCGCGTATACGCGAAGGTGGACATGCCACGGTTGCGGGAAGTAGCGGAGCTTGACCTGGGAGGCTTGCTATGAATCTCAAACTGGCAACTCTGGAGTATGTGGCTCTGAAGCAGTCCATGGGCATGAGGTTCGAGACAGAGGCAGCGCTCCTCCGTTCGTTCGTCAAAGAAATGGGCGATGCCGTTGCCGTGGCAACGGTGACCTCCAAGGATGTTCTCCGCTATCTCAATGGCCGGAAAGCAGCACCAGTGACCTTGTTCTGGCATCGGAAACACGACGCACTCAAAGGCTTCTGGGAGTTCGCTATCCGCCGAGGCTATACGGATCGCTCTCCGGTTCCTGTTCATCGCGCCAAAGAGCCGGTTCGCTTCGTCCCATATATCTACTCACGGGAGGAGTTGAAGAGGCTGTTGGACGGAGTCACCAGCTATCAGAAGAAGTGGCTGAAACTGGAGCCAGTTACGTTGCGGGCCATGCTGCTACTGATCTACGGAGCGGGTCTTCGCATAAGTGAAGCGCTACATCTGACGTGCCCGGACGTTGATTTATCGGCTATGACAATGACGATCCGAGAGAGCAAGTTCTACAAGACTCGGCGCATCGCTCTCAACGCCCAACTATGCGGCGTGCTCTCGGAGTACGACCACAATCGCCGGCAGAAGGAACATGCTCGCAGCGATGCCGCACCGTTCTTCACTTATAAGGATGGCGGCGCCGTGGCGCGCTTCGTTCTCGAGGATGCGTTCCTCCGCCTCCGCAACCATGTGGGCGTGAAGCGCCAGAATGCTCGCTATCAACCACGGCTGCACGATCTCCGTCACACCTTCGCGGTACATCGCATCACGGCATGGTATCGGACAGGCGCGGACGTGCAAAGTCTGCTTCCTGGCCTCTCTACCCATCTCGGCCATCTGTGCCTGAAAGGCACGCAGCGCTATCTAACCATGACGCCCGAACTGCTGACAGAGGCATCGCTCCGCTTCGAGGGCTACGCGCAGGAGGTGCTTCATGGATAAACGGGAGTTACTGGGGCCATGGCTGCGCCGGTTCCTTCTTGAGCATCTTGTTCATGAGCGGAATCTATCGCACAACACTCAACAAAGCTATCGGGACACACTTACCCTATTGCTTCCGTTCGTGGCTGAGCGAGCGGAAACGCCACTGGACCGTCTGCAAGTGATCGACGTCTCCGCGAATCGGGTCCGAGCCTTCCTCACCCATCTTGAACAGGCTCGCAAGGTGAGTATCAGCACGCGCAATCAGCGGTTAGCAGCGGTCCATGCACTGGCACGGTTCATCGCAGAACATAGTCCACAGCATGTGGCATGGGCGGGAGAGGTGCGAACGGTACCGTTCAAAAAGACGACGCGAGAGCTGGTGTGCTATCTCGACAAGCATGAGGTCGAGGCGCTGTTGGCCACACCGGATCGAACAACCGCATACGGGCAGCGCAACTATGCACTTCTGTTGTTCCTCTACAACTCGGGCGCGCGCGCCAGTGAAGCCGCCAATCTCTGTATCGCCGATCTGGAACTTGATACGCGACATCCACTCACCGCAAGTGTACGCATCCTGGGGAAAGGCGGGAAGGTGCGACGATGCCCACTATGGCAAAAGACCGCGCTGGAACTGGAGCAACTCATCAAGAATCGATCACAGGAACAGCGGGTCTTCCTGAATCGCCGCCATGAGCCACTGACCCGCTTCGGGATCCATACGCTTATCAGAACATGCGTAGTCCACGCAGGCAAGCGAATGCCCTCACTGCTCAACAAGAGGATCAGCCCACACACGCTACGCCACTCAACGGCAACGCATCTGCTGCGGGCTGGTGTCGACCTGAATACGATCCGCGCCTGGTTGGGCCATGTATCGCTCGACACAACGCAGATTTATGCAGAGATCGATCTCGAAGCGAAGGCCCGTGCACTGGATAAATGCAAGACTCCTGACTCGAAAAGAACAACTCTGGAATCATCGGGAGGTCTGATGCACTTCTTGCGTACGATCTAACCGCACAATACTTATGTGGTCTTCAAATGTGAGAAGGGCACCATCACGATGCCTTCAACCCTGGAGGCCACATAAGCAACCACGCAACATAAGCTGCCTTATGTGGTCAACCACATAAGGCGGCCACATACACCGGACTCTTGCCCGTCTTAGCGGCAAGCTGCTCGATGCTGTACTTCGGCTCTTCCAAGTTGAGGAGCGCACGGAAGCCCTGCGCCTCTTCGAGCGGGTGAACGTCGCGGCGCTGGAGGTTTTCGATCAACTGCGCCTCCAACGCTTCGGCATCGGTGAGTTGCTTGATGCGAACGGGGACGGTGGCAACTTCGGCCATCCGCGCGGCGCGATAACGCCGTGCGCCGAAGACGATCTCAAAGCCCTGTTCGGTGAGAGGCCGCACAAGCAGAGGCGAGAGAACGCCCTGGGTGCGGATGCTTTCGGCATTTTGTTCCGCAGACCGTTTTGTGGCCGAACGTCACGAATGGCGCTTGGCAGCGAGCGGTCCGCGTTCCGAGCGACACATAACGGATCAGCGGAACGCAAACGCAACAGAGATATTCGCATCCGTGAAAGCGAGGAATCCTGCCATGGGCAGGTCGAGAGACTGAGCAGCATCGTCCACGCCGAAGGCGTGCGGGAATATTGCTCAACTGATAACTGAAGAGTAGCCGGTTACTCAGGCGGAGCGCCGCGAAAGTGTCCCAAGTGGCTGATCTGGGGACAGCACTGTTTGCGAAATCTGAATCTAATGCTGCGAAGCAAGGTCCGTTTCTGGAACCGTGCCGCGTCGAAATCCATCAACGGGCAACTCATCTGGAAGTCGATAAACTGACGGTTGATTTGGATCGTATCGCAGGGCAATCTTCGTGTTGATCCACTCTCTCACCAGCGTAGTCGCACGATCTTCAGGCACTCGCAGGCCAAATCGGCCGGAGTAATACTCGCTCTCGACGACCATCTGGCCCTGCCGCTCGTGATCCGATTCGCACAGCAGATGCGAAACAGCACGCCCGGCAAGAAGCCTCCTCTCAAGGATCAGGTCCGTCCCATCCCATTGGAGCTTCTTGCGTAACGCTGCGGCTACTGAAAGCAATCAATTCTTCAACATCTCATATGCGTGGTACATGTGCGATTGCGATCCGCGAACGGGCTAGATGAGTGAACAGTGATGATATTGCCAGTTGAGGTCATAAGGAGCGCTAGAGCTACCCCGCGAGCACGCCAGGCGCATCGGATGTTGTCTCCGATTTCCGATCATCAAGGGCTTGACATTGGTCTTTAAGGCCAAGGCCGTCTTGCTTAGTGAGAAAGGTGCGACAGTGATATGAACAGATCAAAATCCGAACACCGATTTTGATCGTTACCCTATTTCAGTCCTCGCGCAGCAAAATCAAAGGGTCCGCGGACAGCGCTCGTTGTGCCGGGATACAGGCGGCCAATAGTCCTAGCAGTAGCATGGTTAACACAACTCCGGCCAGTACCAACGGGTCGTACGGCGTAGCCTGGTACACGATGAATGACAGCAGCTTGGTCGCCGCAAGTCCCAACAGCAGGCCCGCTGCCGAACCGAAGGTCAGCAGCCGGAAGACGCGCCCCAGCGCCGCTGCTAGCACTTCCTTGCGCCGCGCGCCAAGTGCGATACGAATGCCCAATTCCCGCAACCGTTTGCTCACGGTATAAGCGCCCAGGCCGAATATCCCTGTAACCGCAAGCATCGCGCCCAGGCCACCCAGCACTCCCAACGCCAGCGACGCCGCGCGCGCTGCGAAAAGAGCCGTGCCCAGTTCCCGGTCCCAGGTGCTGATGGTGAAGGGCAGCCCGGTGTTTAGCCCGTTCAGCGTACGTTCCAGCGCCGGCCCCAGGTCCTCAGGTCCGCGGTTCGAACGGACCAGCAGACAAGTATGTTTCGATGGAGATTGCAGAAGCGACAGGAACATGGCCGGCTGCGGATCTTCGCTCAGGGTCTTGTACTTTCCGTCCTCCACAATGCCAACGACTTCCACGCGGGTGCCACCCCCGACCTTGAAGAAGCGGCCGATGGCGTTTTGTTCGGAGCCGAAGACCTTGCGCGCGAACTCGCGATTGACAACGCCGACGCGCGTCGCATCCTTGCTGTCGTCCCAGGTGATGGTCCGCCCGGCCAGCAACGCGGTCTTGGCGGCCTCGAAATAGCCCGGCGAGACGCTATATTGAATGGCGTCGGCGGCCTTGTTGGAGGGCCTGTAATCCGTGGTGCTGTCCTGGTAGACGGATGACCCGGTCCAGCCGAGATTGAGCGGCACGCGATTTGCGATTCCAGCCGCTGTGACGCCTGGGATTCCGGAGACGGCCTCCAGCAGGCGCCGTTGGACGACCGGCAGCTGGTCGCCGCTGTAGCCGCTCATGCTCAGGTCGGTATCCACCTGCATGGCATTGCGCGGATCGAAACCGAAGTTGCTGTGCAATGACCGCACCATGCCCCGCACCGCAACAAGCGACGAGGTGACCAGCACCGCGCACAAAGCTATCTGCAATGCAAGCAGTACATCGCGCACGCTCAACCGCCGCATCCCGGCCAGAGCATCTGATCCCTGCTTGATGCCTTGATACGGATTGGCCCTCATCACCTGCCGAACCGGAATCAGGCCAAACAGCAATCCGCTCAGCAGCGCCAGCAAAAGCGCAAACACGTATGTCATCGCATCCGGGCTAACGGGCACGTTGATGGGACTGTCGGGGATAGGCTGCCATGCGCTCAGCGCTCGCAGCAGGGCGATGGAGCCGGCAATGCCCAGCGCCGCGCCGCCCAGCGAGACCAGTACGGCCTCGGTGAGCAATTGGCGCAGAATCCTTCCCCGGCTCGAACCGAGAGCAAGGCGTAACGCAACCTCGCGCCAGCGGTCCGCGGCTCGCGCGGAGAAGAGGCTGCCCAGGTTGGCGCACGCGGCCAGCAGAATCAGACCCGCAAGCAGCATCAGCGCGGCGACAAACGCGCGCACTGGCCCGCCCAGCGCATCCCCCACCAGTCCGGGACGCCCGAGGGCAAAATGAAGGCCTTCATCGTTTTTGGGATAGGCCTTGATGAGAACTGCGGCAATGGAATCGAGGTCGGCCTTGGCCTGAGATACAGTCACGCCCGACTTTAGACGCCCCACGAGCCAGGTTGTGTTGTTCCCCCGGTCGGTGAGGCTATTAAGCCCCTCGATCTGCTCCTGATCCACAATGGGCGCAAACACGTCTGGGGAATAGAATATCTCTGTCCCGCGAAAATCGGGCGGGGCCACGCCGGCAATCGAGTACACATGCCTATTCAAGCGAACCACGCGCCCTATGACTCCACGATCGCCCTGGAAGTGGCTCTGCCAGTATCCGTAGCTCAAGACAAGATAGGGGGAACTGTTGAATCCGTGTTCATCCGAGAGATGAAAGAAGCGGCCCAGAAACGGTTGCACGCGCAGCATGTCGAAGTAGTTCCCGCTGGTCTCGTAAATCCAAATCGGGTCGGGTGTCCCGTTCGTGTCCAACCCAGCTCGCTCGATCTCGTAGGCCGCGACTCCGTCAAAGGCCCTGTTGCGGTCGCGGATATCAAGATAGTTCGGATACGACTGCGAGGGTTCTTTGCCCTGTTCGATCTGATAGATATCTTTTCCGCCGGGCACATTGATTGGCCGGAGCACCAGCCCGTTCAAGAGGCTGAACACTACAGCATTGGCTCCGATGCCCAGAGCCAGCGTCAGGACGGCCACAGCCGTGAAGCCGGGCGATTTGCCCAGCATGCAGAGCCCGTAGCGTGCATCCTGGGCTAGGGTTTCGACAAACCTTACACCGCGTGCTTCCCTGCAATGCTCTTTGACCTGGTCGAGGCCACCGAATTCGATGCGAGTCCGTCGCACCGCTTCCTCGCGCGTCAGACCTGACCGAATGTACTTCTCAACTTGGTGCTCAAGATGAAATCGCAGCTCTTCGTCAAGTTCGCCCTCAACGGCCCCGCGGAAGAACAGGGAGCGGATACGAATGAACAGATCGCATAGCATAACGCGCCTCCTAGGCCGTCCCCAGTACTTGGGCCACGGCCGCAGTCAGTTTCTCCCAGGCATCCTTCTCCGCCTCAAGCTGTCGATGCCCGGTCTTGGTGAGCTCGTAGTATTTCGCGCGCCGATTATTCTCCGAAGTACCCCATCGGGCTTTGATCCAGCCCCGGCGCTCCAGACGATGCAGGGCAGGATAAAGCGACCCTTGCTGAATCTGAAGAACGTCGCTCGACATCTGTTGAACCCGCTCCGATACGGCCCACCCATGTTGGGGCCCGAGTGCAAGCGTTCGCAGGATAAGGAGGTCGAGAGTACCTTGCGGAAGGTCAATTCGTTGGACTGGCATACGCTCCCCTTTCGCTTCTACACAGAACAATACACCTCCTCTTGTCGAAGTACAAGGGGACGTTGTGTTCGACAGATCGAACAATTATTCGCTTGTTTCGGGGATTGGCTTTGCGGTCTTAGCCGAGTGCGAAATCGCCGAAGCACTTATCGACTACCGCAGGCGTTGATGACGGATGAATCCTGACGTTTACGAGTTCTGCGCGGTCGACCGGCGAACCGGACCATACAGCTCATTGCTTCAAAGGAATCCGCTGGGCTGCCGTGGATCGCTGGTTTCTGCTCTCACTGCTTGGGACATCCATAGATGAAAACTATGGCGGCATAGACAGGAAGTCTTGGACAGACGAGAATGCGCGGGCTACCTTCCGACACATAACGGCAAAAGTTCAAGCCGTTGGAGGTGCCGATGATCGCCGCTCTCACGCCTACACGTCGGTTCCAGGCTGCCCTCAGACGAACAAGAAGACCAGCGCCAAGCAGCGCGTATGGGAAGTGCGCGTGTCTTCGATCCTGAAGCTCGACCGGGCCGAGAAGGTCAGCCCGGAAGAGCAGGAGCCTGATGAGATCAACCCGGAGGAAGAGGCCGCTCAGGCCCTTCCTCCTCCGCTTCGGAAGCCCGGCTTGACGCTGGGCTTCCATCGTTCTGAGGTGCTCATGAGCTTCGAGTTAATCCTTCCGTTCCTCCGCCCCATCGAGCCGCTCTTGCTGGACGAGAGCGTCAGCGAAATCATGGGCAATCCGGACTCGACTTGGTGGTTCGAGCGGGATGGGATTCTGTGCCGCGACGCGACCATCGAGTTCGATGCTGCGCGCCTGCGGACTGGCCTTGAAGTCGTAGCCAACAGACTGGGCAAGAAGCTCGACGAGGACAACCCGCTGCTCAATGCGCAGCTCCCGGATGGGAGCCGCCTTGCCGCGGTCATTCCCCCGGTGGTCCGCGACACGCCCGCGATGGTCATCCGCAAGTTCACCAGCCGCCGTTTCACGGTTGAAGATCTGATCGCTCGCGGAACGCTATCGCGTCCGCTTGCGGAGTTCCTTGCCGCGCAGATAGAGGATGGCAAGACCATCCTCATAAGCGGCGGAACAGGGACCGGGAAGACCACGCTCTTGAACATTCTTGGCCAGTCGATTCCCGACCACGAACGCATCGTTGTAATCGAGGATACCGCCGAACTGCACATCGAGAAACCGAACATCCTGCCCGTCGAATGCCAGACCGATACGCACCGCAAGCCGGTGACGTTTGACGATCTGCTGAAGGCCGCACTCCGTTGGCGGCCAGACCGGATCATTCTTGGGGAAGTTCGCGGAATCGAGGCCCGCACACTGCTCGATTCCTTCAACACGGGCCATGCTCGATCGCTCGCCACCATCCATGCCAACTCGGCCGCAAAGGCTCTTCGCCGCTTTGCGAATCTCGTGCTGCGCAGCCACTCCCAGGCGACCTTTGCCGACATCGAAGCCGAAATCGGAGAATCCGTCGATTTCGGCTTCGATGTGGCGCGCGAACCCGGCAGACGTGTAATCCGAGAGGTGCTGCGGTTGAACGGCTATGACCGAGCCTTGCAAAGGTTCAACTACGAGATGGTTTACGGCGCAGATACCATCTCCAATCCCAACCATTTTCACGACAGAGAGGAGCCACACAATGCCATTGCTTGAGATCATCCAGGCACGTCAAGTTTCCGCTACGATCCGCGTCGACGAGGCCACCGCCGAGCAGATCGACCAGTACGCGGCCTTTCTCCACGCCTCAGCCGATGAAGTCGTGGACAAGGCCCTGGCATATGTTTTCGCCAAGGACCGCGACTTCCAGGAGTTCCTGCGAACTCCCGAAGCCGCCAGCGTTGCTCAGAGCCTTCGTATCCGCCGCACACAGCAGAATGGTGCTACGTCGGAGGCGGTTCAGCGGCCCGTGAAACCCTCCCGCAAGGCCGGTGATGCCCAGTGAATTGCGCCCGCGAGATCCCTCGTGCAGCCCGCAAGTGCCCGTTCGGTGCTGCGCACCGGGTGTATCTCGTCGCGGTAGGGATACGGATTTCTCCGTACCCCCCGCACAGATCCGGACAGGCGGATTTCCCGCATCCGGCTCTTGCCTCAGGTGGTGACGCGCAGACGGCGCGAGGGATAAGGATGGCAGATACGGGCCGGAGGAAGCCAACTACGGATGAGCCGTTTCATTCGCTCCCACTTGACGCGACCATGCTGGCTTCGCCTGCACAGAGCGCGATGCCAGAGGTTGCTCACGGTGAAACGAAAATGAGCCATGGCATGACCGTTACCCGGTACTCCGAAATAACGGAAATGCCCGCCCACAACGGACTTCAACCACGCGCCAACTTCAGGAACAGGGTCATGCATTCGCCGCCGCAGCTCGATCTTGACGTGCAGCAACTTCGCTTGCATGCGCTTGCGAACCGTCTGCCGAAGCACCAGAAACCGTCCTCTCTTCGTCTTCCCGCAGATATGCTTGAGGCCGAGGAAATCGAAGGTCTCCAGCTTGCCCAGACCAGCACGCTTTCGGTTGGCCGCCGCATGGCGTCCGAACTCGAAGAGCCGCGTCTTGTCCGGGTGCAGTTCCAATCGGAACTTCTCCATTCTTTCTTTCAGTTCCGCCCAGAACCGTTCAGCCTCATCTTTGAACTCGAATCCAACCACGATGTCGTCGGCGTAACGCACCACGATCACATCGCCGTGCGCACGCTTCTTACGCCATGCCTGAACCCAGAGATCGAAGACGTAATGGAGGTAGATATTCGCCAGCAGAGGCGATGCACTTCCGCCCTGCGGCGAGCCCGCATCCACGAACGTTCGCTTACCCTTTTCCAGCACGCCTGCGTTCAGCCATTTCTGGATGAGCCGCACGACGCGCCGGTCCGCTATTCGATGCTGGAGAAACCGGACCAGCCACTCGTGCGACAGCCGGTCGAAAAAGCTGCGCACGTCCAGGTCCAGCACCCAGTTCACACGTCGCTCATGGAGTCCACAGTACAGGGCGTCCAGCGCTTTATGCTGGCTGCGTCCTGGCCGGAACCCATAAGAGAAGCCGAGGAAGTCGGTTTCGTAGATGGCGTTGAGCACCTCCACCGTCGCTCTTTGGACGAGTTTGTCCTCAAGCGCCGTGACGCCGAGCGGTCGCTGCCGCCCGTCCGCCTTGGGGATGTACACCCTACGCACCGGCTTGGCCCGGTACGCTCCGCGCTTCAGTCTATGGGAGAGGTCCTGGAGATTTTCCTCAAGGGCCTCGCCGTAGTGCCGCCACGTCTCACCGTCCACACCGGCTGCCGCTTGCCTCTTCAACTGCGAGTAAGCAAACCGCAGGGTGTCGATCCGGTAGATGTGATGCATCAGAGCGGTGAACTTTGCATCCTTGTTCGATTTTGCCGTTTGTCGTATCTGCGCCAGCTCGCTTGGCGCGTTTACCCGGCTCTGAGTCCGGAACGCGTTTTGCTGGCTCAGATTCCCCTTGGCCAGACCCCTTCCCTCCATCTCCTCCGCCGCCGATGCGCTGGCTTTGTTCGGAGACTTCCCCGGTACTATGGGTCTGTCCGACTTCCCGTGTTCGTTCATCATCGGCTCCTGTCCTTGGACTTCCCGATGCGTCCCGCAAGCACTGGCCGCTCACGGGTGAACCCGGGATCTCCCAACTTCCGTGCAAGATGTGTCCCTACGTGCCAGGGTCACAGACCGCGCAGGACCCCGGTGGAGCTCGCAGTAACGCTCCACCGAATGTTGCCTTCCGCGTCGTGTCAGGGCGTCGGCGTCCTGAAGTTAGGGGTATTTCGCGGCTCGATAACCTGGCCCATAGTTCCTCCTGTCAACGCTTCGTATCCGGCCTCGCGACCGTGCCCGCATGACTCGGAGCCGGTGTGGCTTGCTAGACCCTCACCGTACGACTCTTTCATTCGCTACATCTTGCCGGTTTGCCCGGTGCGGTCTGCATCGCGCTCCTTGAAGGTGGTTACTACTGCCCTCAAAGGACACGGTGCTTACGCACCGGATGTTGGCGCTGCGACACTCCACCCCTGAAAGGTTGGCGTTTGCTACCGATTGGTAACGAACGATAGCGCTTTTGAAATCAGATAGTTACCAGATACGCGCTAGCGAATGGTATCGGCGAGTGTCGTTTGCTAACCCAGAATTGGAGAGGAATTATGGTCGCAAATCTTTCGACAAATGGCGTTTCTGAATCACCGCAACGTCCTGCTGTGAGGAGCCGACAAATCGGAGTTCGGCTTACGGAGCCTGAGTATTCCGAGATTGAACAGATTGCGTGGAAGTCTGGTACGACCCTTGCCGATTGGTCGCACGACGCACTGATAAGCAATCTGCCCGGAAAGGTCTCGGCAGGACTGGAGATGCACATCTTCACCGAACTTGTCGGCATTCAGATGCTCTTGATGGGCACGCTCGAACCGCTTTTGCGCGGCGACAAGATGCCCCAGGAACAGCTCAACATTCTCTTCCGTCAAGTCCAGACAACGAAGGCCGCGAAGGCGCAGGAACTCCTCGCCAAGCGCAGTCAGACCAGGGAGAAATAACCATGCCAACAGTTCAAAAATGGGGCAGAAGAGAGTCGATCATCTGGCCGCCACGCGGCTATCTCTACACGCTCGGAGCATTCTTTCTTGCCATCGCTGCAACAGGCTTCTTTATCTACCTGCGCTTTCAATTTGGCCTGTCGCCGCTCGAACGTTATTACCTGCCGTACTACTTGCGGAGCGAAACGGCGGGTCTGACGCATTCGGCGAGCAAATACGAAATGCTGTATGTTTCAGACGGCGAATCGCCGGGCCACGCGGCGCTTGAAGCTGATGTGGGGCCCGGCACAACGCCTCAATTTGGGGGCAAGCCCTTGCCATTGACGCTTACCCCGCAAGCCGCAATCCACGGTACCTACTTCCTCATGCGCGAGTCTCCGCGAAACTATCAGAACAAAGTAATCCACGCGTGGATTGCCCACTCGATATACGGGGATGTTCCGCTATACAACCTCTTCAGGATGCAGCTACTGTTTGGACTCGCGGCGTTCATCCTGCAACTTCCATTTTCGATCCACAAGGACTTCCGCCGCATCAAGCAACTGCGCTATGGCCGCCGTCTCAAAGGGCCCGTGCTCGTGAATGCGAAAGACTTCACCGCGGCCGTATCCGGCAATGGCATTGGGATCAAGACCAATGATTTCAAGCTCCCGTTACGCATTCCGCGCGATGCCGAAAACAAGCATTTCCTGATCGTCGGCGACACGGGTTCCGGCAAGTCGAGCATCATTCGCCAGATGCTCTACCAGGTGGATGCACGAGGCGACAGCGCCATCGTCTATGACCCTGCCTGCGAGTTCGTGAAGCAGTTTTACGACGAACGCCGTGGAGACATTGTCCTCAATCCGCTCGATGCCCGAATGCCCTACTGGAACCCATCGAAGGAGCTGCGCCGCAAGGCAGAAGCGAAGGCCCTTGCCGTCTCGCTCTATCAGCCGGAAGGGGTGACGAATCGCTTTTTCGTCGAAGCGCCGCAGAAGATATTCGCTCATCTACTAAGCTACCTGCCCACGCCGGAGGATCTGATCAAGTGGATGTCCGACCCCGCCGAGATCGACCGCCGCGTCAAGGGAACCGAGTATTGGATGCTGATCGATCCGAAGGCTCCGCAGCAACGAACCGGCGTGCTCGGTTCCCTCAATATGAGCGCCGACAGCTTCCGATTGCTTCCCAAAGAAAGTGAGACGACCTCTGTCTGGACAGCAACCAAGTGGGCCGAGACGCGGCGCGGTTGGATCTTCATTACATCGCGTCCGACAATGCGCGAGGCGCTTCGTCCGCTCATCAGTTTGTGGATCGACACTCTGGTTTTGCGTCTGCTAAACGAACCCATGCCCGACCAGAAACCTGTCTGGTTCGTCATCGATGAGCTGGCCAGCCTGCAACGGTTGCCACAGCTCCACACGGCGATCACTGAGAATCGCAAATCACAGAACCCGGTCAAGGGTGTCCGAACTCCTCTTACAATGGAGAGAACGGCGCCCTATGAAAAGTACAGTGTTTTTCTCATGGCAGAGTGACCGCCCTTCTAAAGAGGGCCGCAACTTCATTGAACAAGCGTTGAAGGATGCGATTACACGCATTACCAGTGATGCGACGGTGGAAGAGGCTGTGCGAGATGGATTGGAGATAGACCGCGACACGAAAGGCGTGCCGGGTAGTCCGTCCATCATCGAAACGATCTTTGCCAAGATCGACCAAGCAGCGGTGTTCGTACCGGATCTGACCTTTGTCGGCACACGGGCACAGGATGGGCTAACGCCGAATCCCAACGTGCTTATCGAATACGGTTGGGCGCTCAAATCCTTGGGTCGTCCCCGCATCATTGCGGTAATGAACGAAGCCTACGGCAAGCCGGACGGAGCTCTACCGTTTGACCTGGCGCATTTACGGTTCCCGATCACATACAACTTGCCTGTGGGTGCCTCTGCGGAAGCGCGGCGAAATGAGCGGGAGAAATTGACGGAGTCACTGGAATCAGCTCTCAAGCTGGTTCTGACGAGCGCAGCATTTCAGGCTGTCTTACCGAAGGTGCCAGAGCCGCCCGCATTTCCGAATCGGGAGGCCAAAGGCGGGGGAACGCGGTTTCGCGGCCCAGCTATACCGATTGGCATTACATGGAACCAAATGCCTGGAAGTACAATTCCGTCCTTAGATGTCGTGCTCTACGAAAGCGCCGCCATGTGGCTTCGGCTGATGCCGAAGAGCGACCCCGGAAGACTGTGGACAGCCAGTGAATTGAGGGACCACGCGAGGTCCGGTGGCCGTCATTTACTCATGCCCTTTGTGCGTGACGGGATTCAATACCTACGTGGCGAAGACGGATTCGGTGTCTATGCTATGGATCAAACCGTGGACTCCCAGATACGGACAGGCTCTCTAGTGTTCGCTTTTGAGACAGCTGAAGTCTGGAGTATTGACACGTTGAATCTGAGTGTCGGACAAGACAAGTTATATCTTGAATCCATTGTGAAGCTCTACAGCGCGGCATTAAGTGATTATGGTGAATTCCTGCAAAGGCTGGGGATCGCGCCGCCGTATCAGTGGATCGCTGGTCTAAGTGGCGTGAAGAATCGCCGACTGGCGATTATTCCACCAGCAGGACACATCGACATCCATCCTGGACCAGAGTGCCTCAGCGATCCGATCATTGAAACAGGAATCTATCAGCCCGGTCAAAATGCCAAAGAGTCTTTACAGCCATTTTTCGATCTGATTTGCCGAAGATGCGGACGGACCTATCCGTCCTATCCTCCGTTTGTTTGAAGTGCTCAACTCGATATAGAGCGAGTAGGATTAGCTTTCGCCCCGCAGCCGCTGCCCCCCCGGTTTAGTCCTCTGAAACGCCGATCGCGACGCCGAACATCAAGCCGACCAAAGTCGGCGGATAGGAATGCCGTGCAAATTGGCAGAAAAGGGGAGAGTCTCCGCACCTGTATAAAGCACGACGCCGCGTGCCCAGTTTTTGCCGACGGCGCTCGCCAAAGCCTGCAATCCGCCCACGTCATTGCTTCCCAGGGTTGCGGCAGCTTTCACTTCAACGCCCACTACTTTCCCAGTACGGTCTTCCAGCACGACGTCAACTTCGCGCCCTGAAACCGTCCGCCAGTAGAATAGTTCCGGCCGAGTCGCGCTCCAGGCACATTGCTTGCGCAGCTCCATCAGCACAAAGTTCTCTAAAACCGATCCGGCCACATTCCCTTCCCCCTTCAGGCGGTCCACTGTGACTCCCAGCAGGTGCGCCAATAGCCCTGTATCGTTTAGGTAGACCTTGGGAGTCTGGATCGCTCGCTGCCCCAGGTTTCTCGCCCACGGGCGCAGCAGTTGTACGAGGAAAGTCGCCTCCAGCAGGGCGAAGTAGCGTTTCAATGTCGTTTGCGGCAGGGCCATCGTTCTCGACAGGTCGGCGAAGTTCAGCAGTCCGCCCGCGCGGGCGGCCACTACGGAGAGCAGCCGTGGCACAGCGGTCGTGTCGGCGATGTTTGCCAAATCCCGTATATCCCGTTGGAGCACCGTCGTAACGTAGGACTGAAACCAGGCATCGCGGCGGGCTGCGCTCTGGCGAGCCACCGCAGGCGGATAACCACCAGAAACGACGCTCTCCAGCAACTCTTCCCAGGACATGGCGGGCGATTTGCCTGACCAGCCCACGGATTTCCCAGAAAACAATGTATCCACAAAATTCTCTTTGACGCCGCGGATCTCGCCCTGGGAAAAGGGCCAGAGAGTCAACACTTCCATGCGTCCCGCCAGAGATTCTGAAAGCTTCGGCAGGAGCATCACGTTCGCCGATCCGGTGAGCAGAAATCGCCCCGGCTGGCGATTCCGGTCAATGACAGCTTTGATCACCGAGAAGAGCTCGGGAACATGCTGGATTTCATCGAGGGTCACCCGCGCGTTGAGGCCAGCGACGAAACCGTTGGGATCGCGCCTGGCAGCCGCGAGAATGCCGGGATCGTCGAAGGTGAGATACTGGCGGCCTTGGCCGGCGACTTCGTACTCATTACAGCGAGTTCATCAACTTACCGAACCCTTCCGGCCACATTCAAACTACATAGGCTTCCCTGTGGGCGGCTTCCTTCAAGTCGCTGTATCAGAAGCGCCCACACCAAGCGCATGCGAACTCGAACTGTTGCGCGCGGGCGCTCCAGATACAGCACTAAGACTTGTCATTAGTAATCACAACTACGCCGTCCTCAATAAACAGTTTCCCGGCAGTTTCCTGACAGCTCTTCTGGACTTGACGTCGAAAGATCGCGCAAAATTTCCTGTTGCTTTCCAAAAGGAACCGTGCCATTCTTCCTGTAGGAAACCTAAAGGTTGGTCCCTCCATGAAGGAAAAACCCGACGTTTTGCAAGGAACGCTTGCGCTGATGGTCCTCAAAACCCTCGATGTTCTGGGCCCGCAGCACGGCTACGGCATCGCCCGACACATCGAGCAGATCAGCGGAGACATTCTGGCCCTAAACCAGGGCACGCTCTATCCCTTGCTGATCAAGCTGGAGCATGAAGGCTCGATTTCTTCGCAATGGGGCGCATCGGATAACAACCGCCGCGCCCGCTTCTGTCGCCTTACCGCGACCGGCCGCCAACAGTTGCAGTCAGAGACCCGCGATTGGAAGCAGACCGCGGCTATCATCGCGCGATTCTTCGAGGTCAAGGTGGAGGATTTGTCATGAGATTCCTGAGAAGGTTTCTGGCGCGGTTGGAGAACTTTGCCACCGGGCGGCAAGACGACAAACGGCCGCGGGAAGAGATGGAGGAGCATCTCGCTCAGCAGACGGCGGAGAATCTCCGCGCAGGCATGACGCCCGCGGAGGCGCGCCGCCAGACGGTGCTGAAGTTTGGCGCTGTGCAGGCGGTGAGGGAAAAGTATCACGCGGAAGGGGGGCTGCCTCTGATGGAGAATTTGTTGCAGGACGCGCGCTACACGCTGCGCATGCTGGTGAAGTCGCCGGGCTTTGCGGCGATTGCGATTTTGACGATGGCTCTGGGTATTGGAGCAACGACGGCGATCTTCAGCGTGGTGGATGCCACGCTGCTGCATCCGTTGTCTTATCCGGAGCCGAATGAACTGGTGCGGATCGAAGTGGATCAACCTGGTATAGGCGCGCGGGACGTCCCCATGTCGGTGCCGGAGTGGAAAGATCTGAAACGCTCCGGAATCTTCGAGTTTGTGGCGCCGATTGTTAGCGGATCGACGAATCTGACGGGCACAGCTCAGCCGGTGCGCATTGCCTACGAAGGCGTGGGGCCAAGCTATCTGGCCCTGCTGGGGGTCAAGCCGGAACTGGGCCGCTGGTTCGATCCCCACGATCAAACCCCCGGCTTTACGCTGGAGGTGGTCATCAGCGACGGTTTGTGGAAACGGGCCTTCGGAGCCGACCCTCGGATTCTGGGCAAGAATCTGCGCCTCGACAACGACCTCTTTCACGTCATAGGAGTCATGCCGCCCGGATTCCACGATCCCGGACGAACCGCGGAGGAAAGGAACACCGAGCTTTGGTCGGCAGTGGGCTGGGCCGCGGACCCGCTCCCGCCCCCGTCGCGCGGTACGCGGATCATTGAGCAGGCCATTGCACGCATGAAGCCGGGATTGTCTGCGGCGGCGGCGCAGAGCCAAATGGACGCACTGGTTGCATCTTTGCAGAAACAGTTCCCGGCAGATTATCCGGCGGTGAGCGGATGGAAGGTGCGGCTGGTTCCGCTGAAGGAGAGCCTGGTCGGCAATGTTCGCCAGCCGCTGATGCTGCTGCTGGGCGCGGTTGGATTGGTGCTGCTGATCGGCTGCGTCAATGTCGCGAATCTCGTCCTGGCGCGCGCCAGCGCCAGAGGACGCGAGATCGCCGTTCGCCAGGCGCTGGGAGCTGCAAGATCCCGCCTGGTGCGGCAACTGCTGACCGAGAGCCTTCTCCTTTCGTTACTCGGCGGCTTGGCGGGTATAGCCATTCTTTTCCCCACCAAGGGGCTATTGCTGCGCATGGTGCCGGACAGCCTGCCGCGGCTCGGCGACATCTCCATTAACTGGAGCGTCTTGCTCTTCGCTCTCGCCGCTTCGGTCGTTGCCGGCGTTATCTTCGGCCTGGCTCCCGCTTTGCAGGCCAGCCGGCTGGACGTGGCGCATACGCTCAAGGCTGAGGGGCGCGCCGCCACAGGCTCCGGGGGACAAGCCAGAATGCGCCGCGTACTGGTAGTGACCGAGTTTGCGCTCTCGCTGGTGCTGATGATTGCGGCCGGCCTTCTGCTGCGCAGCTTCTGGGACCTGTTCAACGTGCAGCTGGGATTCGATCCGCAGAATACGATGGCCGTTCGCACCTGGCTGCCCTATCCCAACGATCCAAAGACCGATATCTATGGAACCCCTGCTCAGGAGGCGCAGCTTGTTCGCGAAATACTACGCCGGGGCAAGACCCTGCCGGGAGTGAATGAAGTTGCTGTGGGAAGCCGGGAATCGATTCCATTGAATCACAATCGAAACCCTCTCCCGGTGATTCTGGAAGGACGCGAGATTCGCGGCAATCAGCCTCCTTTGGTTGAAAGGTCATCCGTTACGCCGGAGTATTTTCACTTGCTGGGAATCCCGCTGCTGCGCGGCCGTTTGTTCAGCGACCAGGACAACGAGAATGCGCCTCCGGTCGCGGTGATTAATCAGGCTTTTGCGCGGGCTTACTGGCCGGACGGAGATCCCCTTGGCAGACGCCTCAAGGGGAGCCTGCGAAGCGCTTCCTGGATCACGGTGGTGGGTGTGGTTGCGGATGCCCGCACCGAATCGCTGGAGGACGCCAACGTTCCCCAGGTTTACAGGAGCTTGTTTCAGCAGCGCGATAAAGAGCTGGCGCTCTTCCTGCGCGGGCGGCTGGACCCGGCTCGAATTCCAGATGAGGCGCGCGTGGCGGTGCAGTCCATCAACCCGGAGCTGCCTGTCTTCGGAGCGGCGACGCTCTCTGACGTGGTCTCCGAGTCTCTCTCTCAGAGGCGATTCTCGATGGAAATGGTCTTGCTATTCGCATTGACGGCGCTGCTGCTCGCGGGACTCGGAATCTACGGAACGATTTCGTATCTCGTAAGCGAGCGCACCCACGAGATTGGCATTCGTCTGGCGCTGGGGGCGACCAGGGGGACGATTCTGCAGATGATTCTGCGCCAGGGACTGGCGCTCGCGGTCGCCGGCGCCGCGCTGGGACTCGTTGGCGCGCTGATTGTCTCGCACTTGATGGCAGGGTTGCTCTTTGGCGTTTCGCCCAACGATCCCCTCACATTCGTGGGAGTCACGCTTGTGCTCACCGGCGTGGCGCTCGCGGCTAGTTATATTCCGGCTATGCGTGCGATGCGAGTCGACCCTCTGGTGGCGCTGCGCTATGAGTAGCCTCTATCGGTTGTGCCGCACGAGTCCCGCTGCGGCCGCCTGCCGCCGATTCACGGCCGATCGCGTCTCTGCTTTTGCTTACGGTCGCGCTTTGCCCGGCTGCCTTCCGGCTCTGCGGGCAACCAAGGTCAACCCGGATGATTGCCCTTCGGGAACCATGAACTCGACCGGCCTCGATTCAATGCTCTTGCGATGGAAAAGTGAGGAACCATGAAACTCAACCGCTGGAAAACTGGAGTCTGGAAATTTAAACACTGGTCGGTGCAGGAGTTCCATCGGCAGATACTGCATAATCTGCCGAGCCATTCGTGCAAGTCAATTGGAGGCATAGCATGACGCATTGCATCCCCCGCGGCCGAGCGGCGGTCGTTCTCTTGTCGGCTCTCCTAGGCACCGTGAGCTTGATCCCGCTTTCGTCGGTCGCGTTCGCCGCTGGCCTGTCAGAACAATTGCGGTCGCAAACGCCTGCCCCCGGAACGTCGTTCCGTGACTGTTCGAAGGGTTGCCCCGAAATGGTCGTGGTGCAGCAGGGCACGTTCACTATGGGGGCGCCGGCGGGGGAAGAAGCGCGTGTGAATCTACCCAATGAAATTCGCGGACAGTCTGTGCCGCAGCATTTGGTCACGATCCGATACAAGCTCGCAATTGCCAAATTTGACGTGACGCGAGATGAGTACGGTCAGTTTGTGGCGGAGACAAATCGGCCGGACCCCGATAGCTGCGTTACGGTTAATGCGTCCGGAACCGGCTTCATTGCTATGAACGGCAATTGGCATTCTCCAGGGTTTCCGCAGACCGGAAGAGACCCCGTCGTCTGTGTGAGTTGGGACGATGCGCAGGCCTATGTGGCTTGGCTGAGCGCCAAGACAGGTCATGTCTACCGCTTACCAACGGAGGCTGAGTGGGAATACGCGGCGCGCGCGGGAACGACGACGGCGCGTTACGGTAGCGATAATCCGGCGGAGCTCTGCCGCTACACCAATGTTGGTGATCTGGATTATGGTGAGCAGCATCCTGGCGATAGCGGGGTGAATCGAGCGTGCCGCGACGGGTATGCATTCACGTCGCCGGTTGGAAGTTTTCCGCCGAACCAATTCGGCCTCTACGATATGCTTGGCAATGTCATGGATTGGACTGAAGATTGCTGGAACGCCAACTATAGCGGCGCGCCTACTGATGGCACGGCGTGGCAGTCTGGAAACTGTGGTCGGCGCGTTGTGCGTGGCGGTTCCTGGGACGCTGATCTCAGCGTCGTCCGCTCGGCTCACCGCCGCGAGATCCGCACGTCCACTCGGATCACCACCTTCGGGTTCCGCGTGGCCAGAACATTCTAGTTTCATCTTGTACCTTTAGCCCTTTACCTCTTTGGGGTTCCAAGGGGGCGCGAGCCCCCTTGGCGAATCGGCTTAGATCGGCGAAGTGTGCTGCCATCCCAATGTAACGAAGCGTTTGAAACGGAAGGTACAAAGTCTTTGTCTTTGGCCGCCAACCCACCCAGACGTTTGTGCTGGATACGGCTGCCACACTTTGAATTCCGGTTTTGCCCTGTGAACGGATCCGTGACAAAAGTATTTGACGGCCAACTCTGACCGCTTGTCTCATTTCGGACACCGCATGTCACTTTTCCTGCGAACACTGGTTCTTCGCGGCATATTGTTCAGTGAGCAGGAGCACCGCCAAGAACAGAGGCATGGAGGTTAACATGAACAGATCAGTGATGAATAGAGTGATGGTTGGCGTCGCCGGCTTGGCGGTGCTCGGGATGACCGCAACGTCGGCCGGCGCACAAACCGACGATTCGCCAAGAATAGTGAAGCAAAAGCCGCAGCTTATCACGTACGAGTCGTACTGGGCGTTTCCGCCGGCTCACTGGGGTGATGTGGACAAGGACAACGCCACGGCTAACCAGAAGGTGCTCGCCCCTGCGCTCGCCGACGGCACCCTCGTCGGCTACGGCGACCATGAGAACCTGGCGCCACCCGAGGGAGGCTTCACCCACGACAACTGGTGGAAGGCCAAGTCAGGGGCGGACGTGATGAAACTGATCGAGGCCTTCCACAAGGCCGGCGGCTCGAGTTCGCTCGTCAGCTCGACCCAGCACTGGAGTGAGCGGTACCTCAGCACCTACTACAACTGGAAAGCCGGGTCCTGGAAGGGCGCCTACGAGTACAGGTTAACCTACAAGGTCAGGCCCGGCGTCGACCCCGATGATGCCACGCTGATGCTCAGCAGCTTTTACGTGCCGCTGTACGAGAAGCTGCTCGCCGACGGCACAATCGTCGAGTACGAGATCGACCGGGAGTCGGTCCACAGCGCCGGTTCGCCGGGTCAAATAATCTTTACCTTCGTGACACCGAACACCGAGGGCCTGGACAAGTTCAGAGCGGCCTACAACGGTATCGTTGTGAAAGACTCGCTGATCCTGGCGGTGAAAGCCTCGGTGTTCGTCGACGAGTACGCGCCGCACGCTGATTGGTTACTGGTCAACGCAACCTACAAGTAGCCCGCACGGCAAGCGGGGCCGTCGCGGGCATTGCCCGCTATTGGCGAGGGAGAAAAAATGCTGCGAACACTATTTTTAGCGGAGCGATTCTGGCCGCTCGCCGGATCTGCAATGGCGCAGGCGCGCCGGATGCCGGTTCGCTGGCGCAGGAAAGTTAAGAAACGCCGCGTTGAGAACTGCATTCGGCGTTACGAGCAGCACGAGTGGTTCAAATTGACGTAGAGGAGTTCCCCATGAAGAAGATTCTGACTCAGTACGGAGTGTGCGCGCTTGCGGTCGCTCTGATGGTGCCGTTGGCGCAAGCGCAGCCGGCAGGCATACAGGCCGCCTTCGGAAAAGATGCCGGAACGCTTTCCGACAAATTCACCGGACTCGCGCGCGTTATGTCGGGCAAGTACGACTGGAAGCCCGGCCAGGGCGTTCGCTCAGTCAGCGACGTGTTCAACCTGATCGTTACGGAGAACGGCATGCTCGCCGGCGTGCTCTCGGGCACACCGAATACGGGGGCAAAGCCCGCGCCCATCACCGATCCGGAGAAATTGCAGGAAGCTCTAAAAGCTTCTTACGTCAATCTGCAAAAAGCGATTGCGGGACTTTCCGACAACGACCTGCAGGCGCCGGTGAAACTGTTCGGAAGAGACATGACGAAGCAGGGCGCGCTGATGCTGATTCTCGAAGATCAACACGAGCATCTGGGGCAGTCGATCGCGTACGC
>Ga0302310_10001047_pt1 | contig 24128 bp, 25 predicted proteins | sample III_Palsa_N1_2_FD_200451 | JGI IMG/M metagenome (GOLD analysis project Ga0302310, IMG submission 200451) | Peat permafrost microbial communities from Stordalen Mire near Abisko, Sweden - III_Palsa_N1_2 | ecosystem: Environmental > Terrestrial > Soil > Palsa > Peat permafrost | place: Sweden...
CACCTCGACAGCACCACCGGCGCCGGCGGCCAGGGCAACGTCTCCATCATCGTCCAGACTTCCACCGGAGCTCTGATGGTCAACACCGCCCCGGTTGCGCCTACCGCGAACACCGGCGAGATCGACTGGCGGCAGACCCATCCGAACACGGGCCCATGATGAATATGCCTTCGAAGCAGCGCGGCTATACGCTCAAGGAACTGGTGATCGTGGTCCTGATCATCTCGATCCTGGCGGCGACCGCCATACGCAGCTTCCGCAAATCCACCATGAAGAGCAACCGGCAAAACGGCGTCGATTGCCTGGTGGAAATCCAGAAGCGCATGGAAGACTACTACTCGCGCAATGCCGGCAGTTCAGCCACCGGCAGCGGCTATCCAACCCTTTCCCAGATCGGCTATTCCGCGGGTGGTAACTGTCCGGCGCCGGAGGGACAAACCACGCCGCTCTACACCGTCACCCTGACGCAGCCGAATACCGCGATAGCCAATTGCACCTTGTGCTACCTGCTGACGGCCACCGGTGTCGGCGCCCAGGCCAAGGACGGAACCCTGCTGCTCAGCGTCGATCCGCGCAGCACTGCTGCCTACACCGACGTCTATGACAAGCAGCACAAGACGCCTGGCGGTGTAACCGAGGCCGGCTGGATTTTCTCGCCGGGGCAATAAATGAAAAAAAGATCCGCCGGATTCACCCTGATCGAACTGGTGGTGGCGGTCGGGATCGCCTCGATCCTGGCGCGCCTCGCCTTTGGCTATTACGGACAATACATCATGCGCGCCAACCGGTCCGCGGCCAAGAGCGCGCTGGTGAGCCTGGCGGCGAAGCAGGAAGTGCTGAACTTGCAGAACGGCGGATATGCCACGGATTTTTCTTCGCTCAACGGCCTGCCCAGTCCCACTTGCACCTTCTATATCGACCAGAACGGCGCACCCTCCACCGCCGCATCGGGCAGCAGCATCTATCAGATATCAATCTCTTCTACTACCTGCACGACCGGCACCAGCACGTCGTTCACGCTGGAGGCGGTTGCCCAGGGCGTACAGGCGAAACGGGACACGGCTTGCACCACGCTCATTCTTACTTCCACCGGTCTCAAGCAAGCCCAGACTTCGAGCGGAACATCGGTTCCGACTTCAGGTATTGCCAATTGCTGGTATCAATGAGCCCGAATTTCGAACGGTCTGGACACTGACCATTAACGAATCGCCCACAGCGCCACGGTCTGGCCCGCCTAAAACCCGATCCCGAACAGCACCTGCAAGCTGATCGGCGTGGTGCCGGCGACCGCCATCAGCCAGAAGCTGAAGCCGGCGAAAGCGCCCCAGCCCTCCAGCACCAGCGCATTGAACAGATCGAATCCGCCCAGATGCGGCGGCGCGCCCATCTGCCAGTACAGCAGCAGCAGCGGCACGGTGCAGAGCAGCCCGCCCAGGCTCATCTGCCACCAGGCCAGCCAGCCCATGCGGCGGAAACCCAGGAACAGCGGCACGCCGAACAGCAAGGCGGCGGGATAGGACAGGCACAGCCCGATCGGAAACGCCCAGGGCTGGGCGAAAAACAGGGCGGCGTAGAATGCGGGCAGGAAGGGTGCCAGGATGAATCCGAGCAGGATTCTCGAGGTCTGCAGCGCCGGCTTTGGGGGGAGTTCCGTCATCGGCTGCCCTGATGTTCTGGCCCTTGGCCGCTCTTGGCCGGCCTTCAATCGTGCATCGTGACGATTTTATTTGACGGAATTGTGACAATTGCCCGGCGAACGGGCACTTATACTGCGAACCAGCCATCGCATCCCCGTCGGGGATACAAAAGCGATGCACCAGACCTATAACCCAGCCGAACCGCAGCCCGGAGACCAGCAATGAGCGGGATCATTCTTCACCACTACGACCTCTCGCCGTACTCTGAGAAGATGCGCGCCATCTTCGGCTACAAGAAACTGCCCTGGCGCTCCGTCATCACCCCTTCGATCATGCCCAAGGACGAGCTGCTGGTCCTCACTGGCGGCTACCGCAAGGCGCCGGTGCTGCAGATCGGGCGGGACATCTACTGCGACACGCGCCTGATGGCGCGCCTGCTCGACCGCCTGCATCCGGCCATGCCGCTGGTGCCGGGACCGCTGCGGGCAAGCTGCCATGCTTTCGCCGCCCTGGAGCAGACGCTGTTCTTCGCCAGCGTGCCGGTGGTGTTCCAGCCCGCCGGGCTGAAAGCATTGATGGAATATCTCGGCCCGGAGGTGATGCAGAAGTTCAGCGAGGATCGCAGGCAGCTGTTCAGCGGCGGCACCTCGGAGCGCCCCAACGCCGCCTATTCCAAACTCAACTTCCTGCCGCAGTTCAACGCCATCGACCTCCAGCTCGCCGCCAGCCCTTATCTGCTGGGCGAGGCGCCGACGCTGGCGGATTTCATCGCCTATCACTGCGCCTGGTTCGTCCTCAGCAATCCGGGCGTCGCCGGCACCCTCGATCCGTTCAAGAACCTGCTGGCCTGGATCGCCCGCATCAAGGCCCTGGGCCACGGCCAGCCTTCATCGATGCCCGCCGGCGAAGCCCTCGAGGTCGCGCGCGCCTGCACGCAGGATCAGCCCTTTGACGGCCCCCTGATGGAACCGGAAGGCCTGAAACTGGGCCAGCGCGTCAGCGTCAACGCCACCGACTACGGCTGCGACTCCGTCGTCGGCACCTTGGTCCACGCCTCGGTGTACGAAGTGGCGCTGAAGCGCAGCGACGAACGCGCCGGAGACTTGATCGTTCACTTCCCGCGTGAGGGTTTCAGGGTTTCTGCCGCGGAGTAACGTTCGGTGACTATATAGAGACCGACACGAAAGTAGATTTTGCTTGCTGCATCTTTGAAGGGGCAATCATCCGATGAAATATGCGGACGGACAAAAGATGAAGCTCGGCGACAAAGTCAGATTAGGCCAAGATGATGGCGGTGTAGTCGTGTGCTTAATCGATACAGGCGAATTCTGCGTTGAGTATCCGCAAGATCAGTGGGCTTACTTGAAAAAAGGCGTTCTAATCAAGTTTCCGCTTCACGGGTTGATTCATTACGAAGAACCTGAACCCGACCTTCAACTCATCGTCCGCACCTGACAACGAGCACAGTTGTAGGGTGGAATAAGCGAAGCGCATTCCACCTTCCGCCGCAGGCGGAACGCGCAGGCACCTTCGGCCAAGGAAGCGCAGCGTCAAGCGCGCAACCCTCTCAAACCCTTATGCATCCGCCTCAGCCGGCGTCACCGCCGCCACAGGCGGAGCCGCCGGCCGGTTGTAATAAACAATCAGGGCCACGCCGAACAGCACCAGCCCAATCGCCACAAATCCGCTGCGCACGATGTGCTCGCCGCCCAGCGTCAGTCCGAACAGCAGCGCCACCACCGGGTTGACGTAGGCATAGCTGGTGGCCAGCGAGGGCGTCACGTTCTGCACCAGGTACATATAGGCGCTGAACGCCAGCAGGCTGCCGAACACGATCAGATACAGCAGCGCGCCAGCGGACTTGGCGCTGGGCAGCAAGGCCCAGGACTCACCACGCAGCGCGCTGACGACGATGAACACCACGCCCGCCGCGAACATCTGGCTGGCGCTGCTCATCAGGCCCTTCGGCAGATCCAGCCGGCGGCTCCACACCGAGCCGAAAGCCCAGGTGGCGGAGGCGAGCATCAGCAAGGCGGCGGCAATCGGGTTGGCGGCGAAATCCCCGCCCAGGTTGAGCACCACGATGCCGGCAAAGCCGATCACCATGCCGACCCATTGCATGCGCACCGGCCACTGCCCCCAGATGCCGGCGAACACCGACGCCCATAGCGGCACCGTGGCCACCGCGGTAGCCGCCAGGGCCGAGCCCACCCAGCGCTCGGCGATGACCACGCCGCCGTTGCCGACATTTAGCAGCAGCACGCCGATGGCTGCCGCATTGCGCCACTGCCGCGGCGTCGGCGCGGCATGGCCGCGCAGGCGCAGCACCAGGTAGAGGACGCTGCCCGCGACCACGAAGCGCACCCCGGGAAAGAACAGCGGCGGATAGCCTTCCAGCGCGAAGCGGATGGCCAGATAAGTCGAGCCCCACACCACGTAAACGGTCAGCATGGCCAGCAGCACCAGCAGCGGCGGCGCAGTGCGGGAAGCGGCAGAACTGTTCACGACAAGACGCTCCATCGACAGCAGGACCCCGCTTGCGGCAATGCAGCCCGGGGTCGGCAAGGGCGCGCATCATAGCCGTTCCAGCAGAAACCGGCTGGCCGTTTTCGGACGGGAAACCGCCGCTTTCCGCTGGCACAGGCACTTGCGGCGAGAGCCGATTTTAGCGGCGACAACACGCGGCGGAGCAGTACAGAAACCCGAAAACTAAGCACACACAGTATCGCGCCCGGAAAACTGCCGAACCGGCCAACACTGTTTGGGACTTCAGGCAGCCACCTCAGGCACCCGCTCGCGTACGGCGATCACCACCCCGACAATCAACAGCGCGGCGCCGGCCAGCACGGTCAAGGCCGGCGGGGCGCCGCTCCACCAGGCGCCGTAGCCGACCCCGGCAATGGTCTCGAATACGATCAATTGTCCCAGCAGCGAACCGGGCACCCGGGTGCTGGCCATGTTCCAGGCGGCATTGGCCGCCCAGGATGTCACCACCCCCAGTGCCAGGCTGACCGCAATGAATACCGGCCAGTCCGCTCCATCGGGCGGCCGCGGCGAGCCGGCAAACAGGGCCAGCGCGAACGGCAATGCGGCGGCGCCCTGCAGGGAAGACCACTCGAGCCCGCCGACGCGCGGATGGGCACGCAGCCAGTCGGCATTGATCACGCCGTAAACCGTCCACAGCGCCAGCGCGCCGAAAGCGCAGAGCAGGCCGATGACATCGTTCGCTGCCGCGGCTCCGGCCCCCGGCCGGTTGGCCAGCAACAGCCCCGCCACGATCAGCACCAGCGCTGCGGCATAAGCCGGCGTCAACCGCTGCCGCGCGCGCCAGCGCCCCGCCATCGATACCGTCACCGGCAGCAGGCCGATGATCAGCGTCGGCAGGAACACGCCGGAGCGCTGCAAGGCCTCGCTCAGCAATACGTAGTAAAGCAGGTTGCCCGCCAGCGTCAGCAACAGTGCGTCACGCCACTTTCTTGCATCGAAAGGACGCGGCCCGCCGCGCGCACGCATCACCCCGAGCGCGATCAGCGACCACAGGCCATAAGCGATGTAACGCCCGGCGGCCCCCGCGGTGGCCGACCAGGCTCCCAGGATCAGCGGCCCGATGAAGGCGAAACCCCAGCCGGCACAGGCCAGGATGGCGAACGCCACGCCGGCGTTCATGCGCCCGGCCGGACGCGGCATGAAGATGAAAATGATTGGGCCCGCTTCACTCTTTCGCTGCGGGTATGCGCGGCGTCTCGACCTTCACATCCCCGTTCTGCGCCCGATGCCTGAGGTAATGATCCATCAGCACCAGCGCCACCATCGCCTCGGCGATCGGCGTGGCGCGGATGCCGACGCAGGGATCGTGGCGGCCGGTGGTGCGCATCTCGGTGGCATGGCCTTCGCTGTCGATGGTCTTGCCCGGAATGGTGATGCTGGAGGTGGGCTTGAGCGCGATCGAGCAGCGGATGTCCTGGCCGGTGGAGATGCCGCCGGCGGTGCCGCCGGAATGGTTGGCGAGGAAGCCTTCCGGGGTCAGCTCGTCCCGCGCCTGGCTGCCGCGCTGCGCCACCACCTCGAAGCCGTCGCCGATCTCCACCGCCTTGACCGCGTTGATGCTCATCAGGGCATAGGCCAGCTCGGCGTCGAGACGGTCATAGACCGGCTCGCCCAGGCCGGGCGGCACGCCGCTGGCGACGACGTTGATCCTTGCGCCGACCGAGTCGCCGTCGCGGCGCAGCTGCGTCAGGTACTCGTCCAGCATCGCCACCTGGTCCGGATCGGGACAGAAGAAGCTGTTCTGCTCCACCGCTTCCCAACTCTTCAGCGCCAGCGCATGCGGCCCGATCTGCGCGCAGTAGCCGCGCACCACTGTGCCGAGCCGCTCGCGCAGGTACTTCTTGGCGATGGCGGCAGCGGCAACGCGCACCGCCGTCTCGCGCGCCGAGGAGCGCCCGCCGCCGCGCGGATCGCGCCGGCCGTATTTCTGGATGTAGGCGTAGTCCGCGTGGTTGGGGCGGAATACGTCCTTGATCTTGTCGTAGTCGTAGGAGCGCTGGTCGGTGTTCTCGATCAGCAGCGCGATCGGCGTGCCGGTGGTGTGGCCCTGGTAGACGCCGGAGAGAATCTTCACCGCGTCCTCCTCCTTGCGCTGGGTGACGTGGCGCGAGGTGCCGGGCTTGCGCCGGTCCAGGTCCGGCTGGATGTCCGCCTCGCTCAGCGCCAGGCCGGGCGGGCAGCCGTCGACCACGCAGCCGATGGCCGGGCCATGGCTCTCGCCGAAGCTGGTGACACAGAACAGCTTGCCGATGGTGTTGCCGGACATTGCCAAATATTTCCTGAATTAAAGAAAACTTGTTTCAGCTACATACCACTCCCCTCTCCCGCTTGCGGGAGAGGGGTTGGGGGAGAGGGCGCTTTTCCTCGCAGTTACAGCCCCTCTCCCGGCCCTTCGGGCCACCCTCTCCCGCAAGCGGGAGAGGGGACATGCTGTATCCATCTAAATCAAAAATGCCCTAATACCCGCGCGCGTCGAGCCAGGCCAGCAGTTCGTCGCGATTGATCACGAAGACGCCGTCGCCGCCCTTTTCGAACTCCGGCCAGGCCACCGGGATGTCCGGATAACGCGCCAGGAATTCCTCCTGTGAGCCGCCGATTTCGCAGACCAAGATGCCGTCGTCGGACAGGTAATCCGGTGCCTGGCTGAGGATGCGCTCGACCACGTCCATGCCGTCGGCGCCGGCGTCGAGCGCCAGGCGCGGCTCGTGCTTGAACTCGGGCGCTAGGGCCTGCCATTCGGCGGTGGGCACGTAGGGCGGGTTCGACACGATCAGGTCATAGCGCCGCCCGGCCACAGGCTCGAACAGGTCGCCGGCCACCGCTTCCACCCGATCCTCCAGGTGATGGCGGGCGATGTTGCGCTCGACCAACTGCAGGGCACCGGCGTCGATCTCCACCAGCTCCACCCCGGCCTGGTCGAAAGCATAGGCGCAGGCGATGCCGATGCAGCCGCTGCCGGCGCACAGGTCCAGGATCGATTCCGGATCCACCGTCAGCCAGGGCGCGAAGCGGGTCTGGATCATCTCGCCGATGGGCGAGCGCGGAATCAGCACGCGCTCGTCCACCTCGAAGGACAGCCCGGCAAACCAGGCTTCCCCGGTCAGGTAGGGCGCCGGCTTGCGCGTCCGCACCCGGGTTTGCAGCAGTTCGATCACCGCCGTGCGCTCGCTGTCGGTGACATTGGCTTCCAGGTATACCGCCGGCAGCTCGAACGGCAGCTTCAGCGCCCACATGACCAGGTGAAAGGCCTCGTCCAGCGCATTATCGGTGCCGTGGCCGAACACCAGGCCGGCGCGGCTGAACTCCGAGGCGCCCCAGCGCACCAGGTCGCGCACGCTGCGCAGGGCCTGGAACTCTGCGGCATTGGGCGGTGAATTCGCGGGTTCGGAGGGCATCGGGCGGGGATCTGAAGAGGAATGGAAGTGTGGCAAGACCGGTATTTTATTAAAGTATGCGACCTTATGTTTCAGTGACCGTGCCGGACCGGCGCGGCGGAGATTTCCACAAGTGTCGAATCGTCTGTTGAGCTGGGGCCTGCTGGCCGGTTTTGCCGTGCTGATCGGCATCGTCGCCGGCCTGGTGGTGCTGCGTCCGGCCAGTGTGCAGATCCAGTCTGGCACACTGCTGCAGCAAGCGCGTCCGATCGCCGATTTCAGCCTCAACGGCAGCGACGGCAAGCCCTTTACCAAGGCCGATCTGGCCGGCCACTGGAGCGTCATCTACGTCGGCTACACCCATTGCCCCGACGTCTGCCCCACCACCCTGGCGCAGCTCAAGGCGGTGGAAAAGGGCCTGGGCGAGGACGCCGGCAAGATCCGCTTCATCTTCCTGTCCATCGATCCCGAACGGGACACGCCCGAGGCCCTGGGCCAGTACACCCACTACTTCAGCCCGGATTTCCTCGCCGTCACCGGCCCCAATGCCCAGCTCGACATCCTCGGCGCCAATCTCGGCTTCGTTTATGCCAAAGTGCCGGGCGCAACGCCGCAGAGCTACCTGATGGACCATTCCTCCGCGCTGATCCTGATCAACCCCAGAGCCGGCCTGGCCGGCTATCTGACGCCGCCGTTCAAGACCGACGCCCTGGTCGGCGACCTCAAGCAGCTGGTGGAGAAATCCTCGTGAGAGTGAAGCTGTCCGCCATCACCCTGCTGCTCGCCGGCGCCGCCGCCGCCCCGGCCTACGCCGACTGCAAGGGGCTGAAGATCGACAACGCCTGGATCCCCGAGGCGCCGCCGGTGGCCTCGGTGCTGGCCGGCTTCGCCAGCCTGTCCAACGACGGCGACCAGCCCCTGCACATCGACGCCGTCGACGGCGCCGATTTCGGCAGCGTCGAGCTGCACCAGATGAGCATGGAAGGCGGCATGATGCAGATGCGCCCGCTGCAGGGCCTGGACCTGCCGGCGCATGGCAGCGTGGCCCTGGCCGAGGGCGGCAAGCACCTGATGCTGATGAACCCGAAGCACCCCTTCAAGGCCGGCGACGCCAGCGTGGTGCTGTTCCACTGCGGCAAGCAGGCCACGCCGGCCCGCTTCACCGTGAAGGCCGCGCAGCCATGATGCGCCAGCCCCCGGGCAGCGAGGCGACGCTGGGCGACCGCCTGTTCGCCACCCTGCAATCGCTGCTGCCGACGCGGGCGCTGTCGGCCTTCATGTTCCGCGTCGCGGAGATCCGCGCCAAGCCGTTCAAGAACGCGCTGATGCGCTGGTTCCTGCACAAGTACGCGGTGGACTTGGACGAGGCCGAATGGTCGCAGATCGCCAACTACGAACACTTCAACGCCTTCTTCACCCGCGCCCTCAAGGCCGGCCTGCGGCCGCAGCCGGCCGCGGCCAATATCTTCAGCAGCCCGGTCGACGGCGCCATCAGCCAGGTCGGCCCGATCCGGCAGAACTCGATCCTGCAGGCCAAGGGCCACGACTACAGCGTCGCCGCCCTGCTCGCCGACAACGAGCTGGCCGGCAATTTCTACAATGGCTCGTTCAGCACCATCTACCTGGCGCCGCACGACTATCACCGCGTGCACATGCCCTGCACCGGCCGCCTGCGCAGCTGGGCCTATGTGCCGGGGCGCCTGTTCAGCGTCAACCCCAGCACCGCCCGCTCGGTGCCGGGCCTGTTCGCGCGCAACGAGCGCATGGTGGCGGTGTTCGACACCCAGTTCGGCCCCATGGCCCTGGTGATGGTCGGCGCCATCATCGTCGGCGGCATCGAAACCGTGTGGAACGGCCGCCTCACCCCGCCGCACCGCCGCAACGTGCCGCCCACCTATTACCAGCCGATGCAGCCGCTGCTGCTGCGGCGCGGCGACGAACTGGGCCGCTTCCATATGGGTTCGACCGTGATTCTGCTGGCGCCGCCCGGAGCGCTGAACTGGAACCCGGAGCTTGCCCCGGGCCAGGAAGTGCGCCTGGGGCAAGGCCTCGCTACGATGTTGAAATAATTGTCGGGCACCATGAAACCACACGTCGTTTTCGTAGACGTCGATGACACCCTGATTCGCTCGGTGGGGACAAAACGAATACCCATGCCGGGCGTTGTGGCAGAAGTACGCCAGCTTAAAGCGCGTGGCGCGATTCTTTATCTCTGGAGTTCAGGCGGTGCCGACTACGCGCGTGCTTCCGCTGACGAGCTGGGAATCGCAGATTGCTTCGTTGGCTTCTTGCCAAAACCGCACGTCATAATCGACGATCAGCCAATCCATCAATGGCACAGCTTCCGGCATGTTTATCCGGGTCAGGCTAGTGACGCCCAAAAGGACGCCCCATGACCGCTAACCTGAACGGCGCCCTCGCCGCGCTGTCCAGCATCGTCCTCGGCAAGGAACGCCAGCTCAAGCTCGCCGTGGCCTGCCTGCTGGCGCGCGGCCACCTGCTGATCGAGGACATTCCCGGCGTCGGCAAGACCACCCTGGCCCTGGCCCTGGCGCGGGTCTTCGGCCTGCATTTCCAGCGCGTGCAGTTCACCAGTGACCTGTTGCCCGGCGACATCCTCGGCGTGTCGATCTACGAGCCGGCCACCAGCGCCTTCCGCTTCCACCCCGGTCCGATCTTCGCGCAGGTGGTGCTGGCCGACGAAATCAACCGCGCCAGCCCGAAGACGCAGAGCGCCCTGCTCGAAGCGATGGAAGAGCGCCAGGTCACTTCCGAGGGCGTCACCCGCACCCTGCCGGAGCCGTTCTTCGTCGTCGCCACGCAGAATCCGAGCGAGCAGATCGGCACCTTCCCGCTGCCCGAATCGCAGCTCGACCGCTTCCTCATGCGCCTGTCGCTTGGCTACCCGCCGGCGCAGGCGGAGCGTGCCCTGCTGATGGAGCGCGAACGCCGCGACCTGCTGGCCGAGCAGGCGCCCGCGCTGGAGCCGGAGCAGCTGCTGGCCCTGCAAAAGCAGGTGCAGGAAATCCGCACCTCGCCGGCCCTGCTCGACTACCTGATGGCCCTGATCAAGGCCACCCGCGAGCACACCGGCCTGCGCATGGGCCTGTCGCCGCGCGCCGGCCTGGCGCTGCGCCGCTGCGCCCAGGCCTGGGCCCTGCTGGAAGGCCATAGCGGCGTCATTCCTGAGGACTTGCAGGCGGTCTTCGCCGCGGTCGCCGGCCACCGCCTGAGCCCGATCGAGGGCGACAGCTCGGCGCCGATCGTCGCCGAAATCCTCGCCTCGGTTCCCATCCCCTGAAACCGGGACGAGAGAACCGCATGAAGGCCGGCGCAGGTCTGGTGCAATCGGGCGAGCGCTTCGCCCTGATCCTGACGCAGCCGTTCAAGGCGATGCGGCGGCGCATCGACCGCTGGATCTTCACCCGCCTCCAGCGCGTGCCCGGCCCGGTCGAGATCTCGCGGCGGCGCGTCTACATCCTGCCCACCCGTTACGGCTACGGCTTCGGCCTGCTGCTGGTGGTGATGCTGCTCGGCTCGATGAACTACAGCAACAGCATGGCCTTCGCCCTGACCTTCCTGCTGGCCGGCCTGGGCCTGGTGTCGATGCACCATACCCACGCCAACCTGGTCAACATCCAGGTGCGCAGCGGACGCATCCAGCCGACCTTCGCCGGCGAGCCGGCACGCTTCACCCTGGAACTGGAAAACCCGGCGCCGGCGATGCGCTATGCCCTGCAGGCCGGCTGGTCCGACCAGACGCCGCTGGGCAGCACCGATGTGGCCGGCCAGCACGGCGCCGCCCTCACTCTCGACCTGCCGGCGCCGCAGCGCGGCTGGCTGCCGGCGCCGCGCTTCTCGGTCCTCACCGAATTCCCGCTGGGCCTGTTCCACGCCTGGACCTGGATCGAGCTGGACATGGCCTGCCTAGTCTATCCCAAACCGGCGCCGCGCGGCGAGCGCCCGCCCGCCACCAGCGGCGGCCTCGGCCCGCGCGCGGGCATGCGCCAGGGCCAGGAGGAATTCGCCGGCCTGCGCAGCTATCAGCGCGGCGACGCGATGCGCTCGATTCACTGGAAGAGCATGTCCAAGCTGCAGACGCCCCAAGTCAAGGTGTTCGCCGAAACGCTGGAAAAGGAACTTTGGCTGGACTGGAGCGCCCTGCCTCCGGGCTGGGATGCGGAGCGCCGCCTGTCGCAACTGACGCGCTGGGTGCTCGACGCCGAGAACGATGGCCGCAGCTACGGCCTGCGCCTGCCCGAGTTCATGCAGGCGCAGGGCCACGGCGAGCTGCACCGGCACGAGTGCCTGCGGGCGCTGGCGCTGTACCAGGCGCCGCGGTGAGCGGCTTGCCCATCCTGCGCGCGCTGCGCGCCGACCTGACCACGCTGCCGGTCGACGCCATCGTCAATGCCGCCAATGAAACCCTGCTCGGCGGCGGCGGTGTCGACGGCGCCATCCATCGCGCCGCCGGGCCCGGGCTGCTCGCCGAATGCCGCCGGCTGCCCGAGCTGCGTCCCGGCGTGCGCTGTCCCACCGGCGAGGCGCGCATCACCGCCGGGCATGCGCTCAAGGCGAAGTGGGTGATCCATACCGTCGGCCCGGTGTGGCGGGGCGGCGGCCATAACGAAGCGCAACTGCTGGCCGCCTGCTATCGCAATGTGCTGGCCCTGGCGCGGCAAAAGGGCCTGCGCAGCCTGGCCTTTCCGGCCATCAGCTGCGGCGTCTACGCCTACCCGGTGCCGCAAGCAACCGCCATCGCCGTGCGCAGCGTGCGCGCCCTGCTGGAACAGGACCGCACCTTCGAACAGGTCACCTTCGCCTGCTTCAGCGAGGCGATCCTGGCCGCGTACCAGGCCGAACTGGACGGCAAGGCCGCATGAGCGACTTCCTGCCCCGCGCCGTGCTGCTGCGCCTGCTGGCGGTGCTGGCCATCGTGCTGGCGCCGCATGTGCAGCACCTGCCCTGGGAGGAAACGCTGTTCGTGCTGGCCGTCGGCCTGTGGCGCCTGCTGGCGACGCTGCGGCAGTGGCGGCCGATGCCGCGCTTGATCCGCATTGCGCTGACCATCGGCGCTTTCGTCGGGGTCTACACAACGTTCGGCAATGTCGCCGGGCAAACCGCCGGCGTGGCCTTGCTGGCGGTGATGGCCAGCCTCAAGCTGACCGAGCTGCACACGCGCCGCGACGTGATGGTGATGGTGATGCTGATGTACTTCATCCTCATCACCCACTTCCTGTTCTCGCAGGAAATGTGGACGGTACTCTACCTGCTGGTTTGCGCCGTGCTCATCACCAGCCTGCTGGTCGAAGCCAATCATCCGGATTCCGCGCTGCCCCTGCGCGCCTCCCTGCGCATGGGCGGCCGCCTGGTGCTGCACGCCCTGCCGCTGATGGTGGTGCTGTTCCTGCTGTTCCCGCGCGTTCCCGGCCCGCTGTGGGGCCTGCCGACGGACGCCGGCGCCGCGCGCAGCGGCCTGTCCGACGAGATGTCGCCCGGCGAAATCCAGAGCCTGATCGAATCGGACGAAGTGGCGTTCCGGGTGCGCTTCAGCGGCGCGGTGCCGCCATCCGATGAGATGTACTGGCGCGGCCCGGTGCTGGCGCACTTCGACGGACGCCGCTGGGAGACCGGCTACCGCCAACCCAGTACCGCCACCGCCGAACTGGGCGACCCTGCCTACGACTATGAAATCACCCTGGAGCCGCAGCGGCGGCCCTGGCTGCTGGCCCTGGACCTGCCGAGCCGCGACAGCCTGCCGCAGGACGCGACCCTCAACGCCGATTACCAGCTGGTGGCCGGCGCCGAAGTGAAGGAGCGGCGGCTCTACCATCTCAGCTCGCACCCGCACTACCGGCTGCAGACCGATTTGCCGGATGCGCTGCGCGGCGCCTTCCTGCAACTGCCGCGCGGCTCCAATCCGCGCACCCGCGCCCTGGCGCAGCAATGGCGCGCGCAAGGCCTCGACGACCGCGCGATCGTCAAGGCTGCGCTCGACATGTTCCGCGGCAAGGATTTCTACTACACCCTGCGTCCGCCGGTGCTGGGCCGCAACAGCGTCGACGAGTTCCTGTTCGACACGCACCGCGGCTTCTGCGAACACTATTCCAGCAGCTTCACCGTGCTGATGCGCGCCGCCGGCATCCCGGCGCGCGTGGTCACCGGCTATCAGGGCGGCAGCAGGAACAACTACGGCGACTACTACCTGGTACGGCAATCCGACGCGCACGCCTGGAGCGAGGTGTGGCTGGCCGGCCAGGGCTGGGTCCGCGTCGATCCCACCGCCGCGGTGTCGCCGCAGCGCATCGAGAAAGGCATCGGCGCCGCGCTGGAAGGCACCGGCGACCTCCCTGCGTATCTGGATCCCTCGCGGCGCAGCTACCAGCTGCGCGCCATGCTGCAAGCGCAATGGGATTGGGCCAACGCCGAATGGAACCGCTGGGTACTCGGCTACGGCCCGGACCTGCAGCAGGAAATTCTCGGCCGCTTCGGCCTGAGCGACTGGAGCGACATGATCCTGGCGCTGACCGCGGCGATCAGCCTGGTCCTCGGCGTGCTGGGACTTAGCCTGATGCGGCAGCTCCTGCCCCGGCGCGAAGCCGACCCGGTGCAGCAACTGTGGCGCAAGGCCTGCAAACGCCTGGCTCGCGCCGGCTTCAGCCAGCGCCCCGACGAAGGCCCACTGGACTTCGCCGGCCGCGTCACCGCCGGACGCCCCGACCTGGCCACCGCGATGGACCGGGTCTGTGCCCTGTACCTGCGCCTGCGCTACCTCCAGACACCGGACGCGGCCGCGCAGAGGGAACTGGGCGAAGCGGTAGCTGCACTGCACATCTAAAGCTGCTCGCGCAAAGACGCAAAGCCGCCAAGAAAGATTTTCTTGCTTTTCTTCGCGCCTTTGCGTCTTTGCGCGAACCCGCTTTTTATCTCTACAACTGCGCCCGTATCGCCCACAGATCCGGAAACAGCGGCTTGAACAAGGTATCCCGCAGATAGGCCGCGCCGGACGAGCCGCCGCTGCCGGGCTTGGCGCCGATGGTGCGCTCGACCATCTTGACGTGGCGGTAGCGCCATTCCTGCAAGCCCTCGTCGAGATCGACCAGGCGCTCGCACACCTGGGCCTGGAACGGCAGCGTGCGGTACACCGTCAGCAGCGCCTGCTGCACCTCCTCGTCCGCCGCCGTCGCCTGCGTCACATCGCGGCGCAGCGCGCGCTCCGGCACGCTCACACCGTTGGCCTGAAGATAGTGCAGGAAGCTGTCGTAAACCGAAGCCTCGCCCATCAGCTTGCTCAGCTCGGCATGCTCGCGGCTGTCCGCCGGATAATTGTCCAGCGCCGCCGCGCGCTTGTGGCCGAGCAGGAACTCCACTGCGCGGAACTGGAACGACTGGAAGCCGCTGGAGGCCTGCAGTCGCGAGCGGAAGGCGTTGAACGACAGCGGCGTCATCGTCTCCAGGATGTCCACCTGCCCCACCAGGGTCTTGAGAATGGTCAGGGTGCGCTTCAGCGTCGCCAGGGCGCGCGGCGTATCGCCGGCCCCGAAGGCGGTGCGCAGGTAGCGCAATTCATGCAGGCACTGCTTGAACCACAACTCGTAGACCTGGTGGATGACGATGAACAGCAACTCATCGTGCTCGGCCGACAGCGGCTGCTGCTGGCTCAGCAGGCCATCGAGCTTCAGATACTCGGAATACGTCAGGGATTTTTCATGGGTCATGCGCGATTTTACGGCCGTTCCGGCTGACGGTGTGATCAGACCCCGGTCGCAGGCTCCTGCACCCGCGACAGCAGCACCGCGCCGATCACGAAAAACACCGACAGCACCGTGATCGATAGCTGCGGGCTGCCGGTGGTCAGAGCCACCAGGCCGACCACCAGTGGCCCCAGCACCGCCGCGAACTTGCCGAGCATATTGTAGAAGCCGAAATATTCGCCGGAACGCTCGCGCGGAATCAGCCGCGAGAAATAGGAGCGCGACAGCGCCTGCACTCCACCCTGCACCAGGGACACCCCCACTGCCAGTTCGTAGAACTGCCTCTCGGTGCGCATGAAATAGGCCCCGATGCTGAGCAGGGCGAACACCGCCAGCCCCAGGTAGATGGCGCGCTTGGTGCCGATCCACGCCGCCAGCGGCCCGAAAGCCCAGGCCGCGGGGAAGCTGATGAACTGCACCATCAGCAGGGCCGTGATCAGGGTATTGGTGGAAAAGCCCAGCTTGGCGCCGAAATCCACCGCCATCTGCTGCAAGGTGCCGATGGCGTCGATGTACAGCCAGTAGGCGATCAGGAAGCGCAGCACCGGCTTGTTGCGGATCACCGACTTCAGCGTCTCCCACAGTTCGCGCCAGCCGGTCGCCTCCACCACCGCCGGCGCCTCCGGCACGTAGCGGAACAGCGGCAGGCTGAACAAGGCCCACCACAGCGCCACGCTGATGAACGCCGCGCGCGTCGCCGCCGTGGCATCGGCCAGGCCGAACTTCTGCGGATACAGCACCATCGCCACGTTGATCAGGAACAGCACGCCGCCGCCGAGATAGCCCATGGCGAAGCCGAACGAGGAAACACGATCGGATTCCTCCGGCTCGGCCACCTGCACCAGCAGGGCGTCGTTGAAAGAGTAGCTGGCGAAGAAGCCGATCGAGGCCACGCCAAACACCAGCAGGGACCACAGCCATTGTCCGGCGCCGATGAAGGCCAGGGCCGCGCTGGCGGCGACGCCCAGCACCGTGAACAGGCCGAGGTAGCGCTTCTTCTGCCCGCGCCGGTCGGCCAGGGCGCCGAGCCAGGGCGCGATCAGCATGACCACGAAACTGGCTGCCGAATTGCTCAGGCCGAGATAAAAGGTGGACGTGGAGCCGGGCAGATCCTTGGCCCAGTACTTGTCGAAAAAGATCGGGAAAAAGCCGACCAGGATGGTGGTGGAAAAGGCGTGATTGGCCCAGGCATTGAGCGCCCAGGCAATCTGGCTTTTACGCTTGGCGCTCATGGTGCGTAGCCTGATTTGTGTTTTGTTTTTGGCGGCGGCTCAAACGATGTCGAAGCCCAGCACCAGGGCGTCTTCCCTGCCGCCGTCCGCCGGGTAATACCCCTTGCGCAGGCCCAGCCTCTGGAAACCCTGCGCCTCATACAGTTGCAGCGCCGCCTTGTTGGACTTGCGCACTTCCAGCAGCACGATGGTGGCATTGGCCGCCCGCGCCAGCATGATCATGTGCAGCAGCAGCATGCGGCCCAGGCCCTGCCGCTGGGCCGATGGATCGATGCACAGATTGAGCACATGCGCCTCGTCCACCGCCATGCTCATCAGGGCGTAGCCGACGATCGCGCCGCGTTCATCGTTGAGGATCCAGCCGCTGTAACCGGCCTTGAGGCAGTCGCGGAAAATGCCGTCGGACCAGGGAAACGGATAGGCGCGACGCTCTATCTCCAGCACCTGCGGCAGGTGCGAGACGTGCATCGGCAGAATCTGCCAGTCCGGTTTCAGTTGCGCGCTCATGCCGCCTTCCCCTGGTGCGGTTGGCAACAGCTTACCGCGTCAGCCGGCCAGAAGCTGATGCACCCGCTTGAGGTCGGCCCAGCTCTTGGCCTTCTCGCCCGGGCTGCGCAGCAGATAGGCCGGGTGATAAGTGATCAGCAAGGGGGTCTTGTCGGGCCCGTATTCATGTACCGGACCGCGCAGCTTGGACAAGGGCGCGTCGGTGCCGAGCAGGCGCTGCGCGGCGATGCGTCCCAGGGCCACGATCAGCTTCGGCTTGACCAGGCGGATCTGCTGGTCCAGATAGGGCCGGCAGGCGTCCACCTCGTCGGCTTCCGGATCGCGGTTGCCCGGCGGCCGGCACTTGACCACATTGGCGATGAACACCGCCTTGCCCGGCGCTTCCTCGTTGCGCGAGCGTCCGATGGCCTTGAGCATCTCGTCGAGCAGCTTGCCGGCCCGGCCGACAAAGGGCTCGCCCCTGGCATCCTCGTCCGCGCCCGGCCCCTCGCCCACCACCATCAGTGGCGCCGATTGCTGGCCCACCCCGAACACCGTGTTGGTGCGCGTGGTGCACAGCTTGCAGCGCATGCAGCCGGCCACAGCGCTCCTCAACCCCTCCCAGTCGGTGGGCACCTCGAAGGCGGCAACGGGCTGGCGGGGGAACTTCTGGGGCATGGGCGCACTCTGAAGAATTGCCGGTGCTTCATCAGCAATAGCCGGCTTCTGTGCGGGCACAGCTACCTGGAGGGGCTGGTTCGGCGCGTGGGAACGTTGTAGCCAGGGCTCAATGCCGAGCGCGTCGAGGACCTGTTTGCGGCGTATGGAATCCATGGGCGAACTTTAGCCGATCTTGTATCGGGCCGGACACGGAAACGGCATTTCACAGGAAGTGGAATGCCGTGCGGCGGAGGTGCCGCATCAACTACATGTCACGGAGACACACTCGCATGAAACGCTATTTGATCATCAGCCTGGTCGGTTCTACCCTGCTCGGTCTGTTTGCCTGCAGCAACAATAACAACAGCACCCCTCCCTTTACCGGCGCCTTCCGTCTCATCGACGGCACCACCGATTCCACCAGCATCAGTGCCAGCGCCACCAGCGGCTTTACTTCGGTCGGCGGCAACTTCGATTCCGCCGGTTCCACCGTCAACCCGCCGGAAGGCAGCTATAACGTCCAGCTCACCGAAAGCGGCGCCAGCGGCCCGTTCGCAACCGTCAACAATGTCAGCATCGATCACAACAACCTGACCACGCTCTATACCTACGGCACGATCGGCGGGGGCACCGCCAACGGCTTCGCCGTGGAAGAGAACCTCGGCGCGCCGAGCGGCAACAACTTCACCTTTCAGTTCGTCAACGACACTACCCAGACCGCCACTGCGACGCTCGACGTCTACCTGGTGACGCCGGGCGCCGGCATCGGTAGCACGCAACCGCTCGGCACGGTCAAGGCCGGTGCGGCCTCGACAGCTACCGGAGTTCCCGCTGGCACCTATGAAGTCATCGTCACCAACGGCGTGACCACGGTGTACGACAGCGGCAGCACCGGCATCGTCCTGCCGAACCCGGACAGTAATGTCATCCAGATCGGCGCCCTTGACGCCACCGCAGCGCAGGCCGCTCCGGTAGCCAGCGGCGGCGACGATTCACCGATCACCTTGATCGTGATCGACAACAACGGTGGGGAAAAGCTGCACCTCAACGGCAACGGTTAACACTCCAGATGCGACAAAGCCCCGGACGGTGTAGACCATCCGGGGCTTTTTTGTTTTGAGCCAACCCCTACGGGGTTGATTCAAAACTACGCTGCGGATGCGCGCTGATCGGCACTTCCAGCCGGTTGATGGCATTCACATAGGCCTTGGCCGAAGCGATGACGATATCGGTGTCGGCGCCCAGGCCGTTGACCACCCGCCCGTCCTTGCTCAGCCGCACCGTCACCTCGCCCTGCGAATCGGTGCCGGTGGTGATGTTGTTGACCGAGTAGAGCAGCAGTTTGGCGCCGCTACCGACCAGCTTCTCGATCGCCGCGAACACCGCATCGACCGGGCCGTCGCCCTGCGCCTGCGCCTCCTGGATGGTGCCGGCCAGGTTCAGCGCCACCTTGGCGAGCGGCCGCGTGCCGGTCTTGGAAGCCGCTTCCATCCACTCCAGCTGCACCCGCTCCTCGGAGCGCGCCGCGTCGGACTGGGTGACCAGCATCTGCAGGTCTTCGTCGAAAATTTCGTGCTTCTTGTCGGCCAGGTCCTTGAAGCGGGCGAAGGCCTCGGCCAGCTCGGCCTCGGAGCGGAACTTGTAGCCCAGCTCCTCCAGCCGCGCGCGGAAAGCACTGCGTCCGGACAGTTTGCCCAGGGTCAGCTTGTTCTTGGCCCAGCCCACGTCCTCGGCGCGCATGATCTCGTAAGTCTCGCGATGCTTCAGCACGCCGTCCTGGTGGATGCCGGACTCGTGCGCGAACGCATTGGCGCCGACCACCGCCTTGTTCGGCTGCACCGGGTAGCCGGTGATGCCTGATACCAGGCGCGAACAGGGCACGATCTGCGTGGCGTCGACGCGCGTCTCGACGTTGAACACGTCGGAGCGGGTCTTCACCGCCATCACCACCTCTTCCAGCGAGGCATTGCCGGCACGCTCGCCCAGGCCGTTGATGGTGCACTCCACCTGGCGCGCGCCGTTCTGCACCGCCGCCAGCGAGTTTGCCACCGCCAGGCCCAGATCGTTGTGGCAGTGGGTGGACCAGATCACCTGATCCGAGTTCGGCACACGCTCGATCAGCTGGCGCATGCGCTCGCCCCACAGCCCGGGGATGGAGTAACCGACCGTATCCGGCACGTTGATGGTGGTGGCGCCGGCTTTGATCACCGCCTCGAACACCCGGCACAGGAAATCCAGGTCGGAACGCACCGCGTCCTCGGCCGAGAACTCGACGTCGTCGGTGAACTGGCGCGCCAGCTTCACCGCGCCCACCGCGCTGTCGAACACCTGGTCCGGCGACATGCGCAGCTTCTTCTCCATGTGGATCGGGCTGGTCGCGATGAAGGTGTGGATGCGCGTCCTGCGCCCCAGCTTGAGCGCTTCGCCGGCCTTGTGGATGTCGCCGGCATTGGCGCGCGCCAGCGAGCACACGGTGCAATCGGTGATCTCGCGGGCGATGGTCTGCACCGCGGCGAAGTCGCCGGGGCTGGCGGCGGCGAAGCCCGCCTCGATGACGTCCACGCGCAAGCGCTGCAGCGCGAGCGCGATGCGCAGCTTCTCGTCCTGCGTCATGGCTGCGCCGGGCGACTGCTCGCCGTCGCGCAAGGTGGTGTCGAAGATGATCAGCTGTTGTTTGCTCATGGGGATTCGATCTCAGGAACTATGTTTTTGATTCCGCCGGCGCAGCCGACGTTTGGCGATCCGGGCCGGTGATGGCTTGGATTTGGCTGGTGTGACTCGGGTTACACGGTATTTCTAACCCCCGTGCGGGCGTAAGTTCTTGTCTGCCCTACGGCAGAAGTCGAAGCGCAAGCAGCAGCGAGCGGCGGGAGAGGGCCGCGCTGGTGGTACCGAAATGGCTGCTGTTCGACTGCATGATGCGCAAACTATAGCGGATGCGCTCGCGCCTGCCAATCAGGCCGCGGCCGTCGGCGGCACCGCGGGCGGCCGCGCCTTGCGGCGGCGCAGCCTGCGCCACAGCGTGGCCAGCGGCCCGGACAGGGCGTAGATGAAGAAAATCAGGAACAGGATCAGCGGCGGCTTGCGCCCGGCAACCAGCACCACCAGCCACAGCGCGCCCAGCACGCCCACGAACGGCAGGAAGCGGATGCGCTGGGTCAGGCTGATCTTCTTGAAGCTGTTGTAGCGGATGTTGCTCACCATCAGCACTGCCGCGCCGAGGGTCAAAAGGCTGGCCGGAATCAGCACCTCGTCACCGGTGATGCCGAGGTCGTAGGCGCTCCACACGAAGAACACCACCACCGCCGCGGCCGCCGGACTGGGCAGGCCGAAGAAATCCTTGTTGCTGCCGGAAATCGCGGCCAGCACGTTGAAGCGGGCCAGGCGCAGGGCGGCGCAGGCGGCATGGGAGAAGGCAATCACGCCGCCGAAGCGGATGCCGAACCAGCGGAACTCGATGAAATGCAGGCTGAACGCGTACATGACGATGCTGGAGGCGATGCCGAATGCCGCCATGTCGCAGAGCGAATCGTATTCCTTGCCAAAATCGCTGGCGGTATTGGTCAGCCGCGCCACGCGCCCGTCGAGCGAGTCGGCGATCATGGCGAAGAGGATGCCCATGGCGGCATGGTCGAAGCGATCGGCCATGGCCGAAACGATGGCGTAGAACGCCCCCAGCAGAGTGCCGGTGGTGAACAGGTTCGGCAGCAGGTAAATGCCTTTGCGTCTTTTGCGGGGAAGCCGGGCTTCGTCCATCGCGCATTGTCCCTTGTTTGTGCTTGAAGTGAAAAAATTAGGGCGCTCGTTGAGGAGCGCCCTAAGGTTTTCCGGCTGACGCAGGTCGCCCTTCAGGCCGACCCTGTCGCCCTGAAGGGCGACCTACACGACGGCAGCTTTAGTTCTTCGCCTTGTCCACCAGCTTGTTCTTGGCGATCCAGGGCATCATCGAGCGCAGCTTGGCACCGACCTTCTCGATCTGGTGCTCGGCGCCGATGCGGCGGTTGGCCTTCAGCGTCGGCTGACCGGCCTGGTTCTCCAGCACGAATTCGCGGGCGAACTGTCCGGTCTGGATCTCGGTGAGGATGCGCTTCATCTCGATCTTGGTCTGCTCGGTGACGACACGCGGACCGCGCGTGTAATCGCCGTATTCGGCCGTGTTGGAGATGGAGTAGCGCATCGTCGCCATGCCGCCCTCGTACATCAGGTCGACGATCAGCTTGAGCTCATGCAGGCACTCGAAGTAGGCCATTTCCGGCGCATAGCCGGCTTCGACCAGGGTTTCGAAACCGGCCTGCACCAGCGCCGTGGCGCCGCCGCAGAGCACGGCCTGTTCGCCGAACAGATCGGTTTCGGTCTCTTCCTTGAAGCTGGTCTCGATGATGCCGGCGCGGCCGCCGCCGTTGGCGGAAGCGTAGGACAGCGCGATCTGCTTGGCCTGGCCGGAAGCGTCCTGGTGGACGCAGATCAGGCTGGGCACGCCGCCGCCCTGAGTGTAGGTGCTGCGCACCAGATGGCCGGGGCCCTTGGGGGCGACCATGATCACGTCCAGATCGGCGCGCGGCTCGATCAGCTGGAAGTGGATGTTGAAGCCGTGGGCGAAGGCCAGCACGCCGCCCTGCTTGAGATTGCCGGCGACGCTCTCCTCGTAGATCTTCCGCTGGTCCTGGTCGGGAGCCAGGATCATCACCAGGTCGGCGCCCTTCACCGCCTCGGCGACTTCCTTGACCTTGAGCCCGGCGCCCTCGGCCTTGGCCCAGGACTTGGAGCCCTTGCGCAGACCGACGGTGACATCGACCCCACTGTCCTTGAGGTTTTGCGCATGGGCGTGGCCCTGCGATCCGTAACCGAGGATGACGACCTTCTTCGACTGGATGATCGAAAGGTCGGCGTCCTTGTCGTAATAGACGTTGATGCTCACTGCGGATTACCTCTGTGGGACGGGGAAAAAGGAGTTTTCGGGAAGTTCGGGGGAATGATCAGCACGCGGCTCAAGGCGACGATGCCAGCACGGTGGCGCCGCATTCCAGCGCGGCGGTGCCGCTGCGCACCAGTTCGAGCACGCGCGCGATGCCGGACAGCTCGGCGACGAAACTGTTGACCTCGGCGCCGGTGCCGGTGAGCTGCACCGTGCGGGTGGTTTCGGTCTCGTCGAGCACCAGGGCGCGATGGCGGCGCACACACTCGACGATCTTGCGGCCGCCGGCGGCATCGACGCCGACTTTCAGAATCAGCAGCTCGCTCTCGATGTGCTCGCGGCTGGTCAGATCGGTGATTTCGACGATGTCGATCAGCTTGCGCGACTGCTTGATGATCTGCTCGATCACCGCATCGCTGCCGGTGGTGACCAGGGTCAGGCGCGACACCGTGTCATCGTGGGTCGGCGCCACGGTCAGCGACTCGATGTTGTAGCCGCGGGCGGAAAACATGCCGGCCACACGGGCAAGTGCCCCGGCCTCGTTCTGGAGCAGGATCGAAATAATGTGGCGCATAATTTCGAGAACATAAACCGTGGGACGGGCTTACGGCAAGTGCCGCCCCCGCCCCACTATCCCCTAAACCCGCGCCACCACTGCTTTTCCGCGATTTGCCGCCTTCGGCTAGGCGGCCGGCGCAGCACCCGCGCCGCGCCCGGCGAGCAGCGACAGGCCTTCCGACAGCAGGTCCGCGTGGTTGGCCGGAACGCTGCCGTTCGGCGTCAGCTGGTTGACCAGCTGCGGCAGCAGCTGCGCCAGTCCGCCGCTGACCTGGGCGTGGTCCATGCCGAGCTGGCTGGCGATGCTGGCGATGGCGCCGCTGCCCAGCACCTGGTGCAGCTGATCGGCGCTGATCGGCAGATTGGCGTTGCTCGAAACCCAGGACTCGGCGTGCTGGCCGAGGCCGGATTGCTGGAATTTCTGCAGCAGGCCGGGCAGACCGCCGTTCTGCTGGATCAGGGTCATCGCCGCCTGCATCAGCTGGCTCTGCCCCGATTGTGCCTGTGCGTTATTGCCGAGTACGTCGGACAGCACGCCGCCGGCAAGCTGGTCGAGTAATCCCATCGGTATGCTCCTCCCTGGAAAAAATACGAACGGTCAGCTTACACCTTCGGCGTGACAAACCCATGTCCGGCCCACGTCCGGCCACTGCGGAAAAAGGCCGGTCGTGCTATAAGATCGCCCCGAATTTGCTGGATTTTCCACCGGAAGCCGCCGTGAACGCACAGCCGAAAACCACCCCCCATCCTCTCGCCGGCAAGATCATGACCGGGGCCGAGATCATCGTCCAGGTACTGGCCGACGAGGGCGTGGATGTCGTCTTCGGCTACAGCGGCGGCGCCATCCTGCCGACCTACGACGCCATTTTCCGCTTCAACGCCGAAAAGAACGCCGGCGACAAGGACCCGATGCCGCTGATCGTGCCCGCCAACGAGCAGGGCGCCGGCTTCATGGCCTCGGGCTA
>Ga0302310_10001053_pt1 | contig 24000 bp, 25 predicted proteins | sample III_Palsa_N1_2_FD_200451 | JGI IMG/M metagenome (GOLD analysis project Ga0302310, IMG submission 200451) | Peat permafrost microbial communities from Stordalen Mire near Abisko, Sweden - III_Palsa_N1_2 | ecosystem: Environmental > Terrestrial > Soil > Palsa > Peat permafrost | place: Sweden...
GTCCTGCGCCGCTGGCTCCAGCCAGACCCCGCCGACCCCACCCAGCGCTTCACCCTGGTCACCGCCACCGGACGTCTCAGCGCCCAGGACGCAGCCAGCCCGCTCGACTACTCCCACACCTTCGAGTCCGCCCACCTGCGCAGCTTCTCCTGCCAGCCCTTCCAGTACTCCGACGCCACCCAGCACTTCGACCCCACCGCAGCCTCCGGGCCCTGCCCACCGAAGTAAACGGTCCCGTCCAACCGGCGGAGCACTCAAAAATCTCATGCGACGCTGCAAGAAGTCCCCTCTCTAGCGTTCCTCCAGTGCAGCTAATTCCCCCAAGTTCCCCTAAGGAGAGACCTCCCATGAAACTGGCCGTAACCGCCGCGCTCCTAGCCGCATCCGCGCTCTTCACCCTTCCCGCCCATGCCCAGGCCGGCATCGGCGCCAGTTTTTCTACCGCACACATCGGGCCCGACGCCACCCAGCCTTGGATCTACGGCCCCACCTTCTCGTTGGAGGATGAAAGCGGCCGCCACGGCGTCAAATCCGGTATTGATCTCCGCTTCGCTTACCTCCGCGACAAAGGCCTCGGCGTTAATTCCCTGGTCTTCGGCCCACGCGTAGCCTTCCCTCAGAAACATCCCAGGATTGAGCCCTACTTCGAATTCCTCTTCGGCTATCTAGGCGTAGAAAATCGCGTGGGCCGACCCCTTGCAGGTCACTTCGATGTTCAGTTCGTCGCCGGCCTCGACCACAGGGTCGCCCCACACCTCGACTGGCGCGTCATCGAGTACAGCTTCGGCGTTCCGCTGGACGACAGCGACTACAACGTCCGCAATCAGTTCAGCACCGGTATCATCGCCCGCTTCTAAACCGGTCTACCTCTTCCGCAACCGCTTCTTCACCGCACCGGCTCCATGCAACCGGATCGCCGACTCCCGCTCGATCAGCGTCGGGTCCACCAGCACCTCCGACAGCGGCTGCTGCCCGCTCTCGATCATTCCGATCAGGTGCTCGGCCGCGAGTTCTCCCATCTGCTCCAGCGGTTGCCGCATCGTGGTCAGGCTGGGCGTCAGGTAGCCCGCGCTCTCGATGTCGTCGAACCCAATCACCGAGATGTCTTCAGGCACCCGCAGCCCGGCCTCGCGAAACGCCCGCATGGCCCCGATCGCCGTCACATCGTTGAACGCGATCAGCGCCGTAAACGGCACCTTCGCCGCCAGCAGATCCACGCCACAGCGGTAACCCTCCTCCGGCATCGTCATCTCCCGTGGCGTGTTGCCGGAGTGCAGTTCCTTCACCAGCCGCTCGTCCAGCACGATGCCACGCGCCTTGGCAGCCTTGACTGTACCCTGAAAACGATACGAGGCCGAGCTCCGCCACGGGTGTCCCTTGATCACCGCGATGGTACGGTGCCCCAACCCCGCCAGATAATCCAGCGCCAGCCCTCCGCCAATATCGTTATTCACCGCAAAGCGTGGAATCCCATCCAGCTTCGGCTGGCTCCCGATCATCACCGTTGGCCGTCCAGGGTCCGCAACCGGCGTTGTATTGATGAACAGAAAACCCTCGACGGCCCGCTCCAGCAACCGCCGCGGATACTCCCGGATCAGGTCCTCCTGGCCATAGTGGTGCGCCGTGAAGTACAGAAATTTCTCGCGCGTCAGTTTGCGGTCGATGCCGGCCAGGATCGCCGCTGTATAGGCCTCGCGTATCTCCGGCAGCAACACCGCCGCCGTAAAACTGCGCTTAGAGTACAAATACCGCGCATAGAAGTCCGGCCGGTAGTCGAACTTAGCCGCCGCGTCCAGGATGCGGCGCCGCGTCACCTCGGGAATCAGTTTCGCCCGCGGTGCATCGTTCATCACCAGCGATACCGTGCTCGGTGACAACTTCAGGTACTCCGCCAGCGCCTTCTGGCTGATCGGCCTCTTTACCTCTGGTTTCTCTTCGCTCGCCATTCTTTCGCTCGCCATCCTTGCGCTCGACATCCTTGCGCTTGTTGATTTGATCTCAAAATTTCAAAAGTGCAGTGCCATCGAGGATATCCTGCAAATCGCCCTTTTGCCTATCGAATCTGACCTTTAACCTGTCCCGCTCGTCTAACGGAGCGGGGGGCGCGGTCCTCTGCGGATACACTGGTGTCGCATAATAGAAGAACAATGGATGAAATAAGTTTTCGCCGGGAGTCTGACCGCGCGCTTGAAGACCTCAAGCAGGCCCTCATCCGCGCCGAAGAAGACGGCGGCTTCGAGGCTGAAGAGAAGAACGGCGTCCTCAACGTGCTCTTTGAAGATGACAGCGCGAAGTTTGTCTTTACCCCCAACACGCCCGTCCGCCAGGTCTGGATCTCGGCCCAGTCCACCTCCTTCAAACTTGAGTGGAACGAAACAGCGAAAACATTTACGCTGCACAAAACAGGCGAAGACCTGAGAACGCTCACACAACGCCTGCTCCGCGAGCATCTCAACGATGCTTCCATTTCACTAACCTGATTCCTGCCCCGGCTCTGAGAGGAACATGCTTCTTTCCGTCGCCATCGTCACGCTGAATGAAGAGCAGAACCTGCCGCGCACCCTCGCCAGCGTTCGCTGGGCCGAGGAGATCATCGTCGTCGACTCCGGCTCCACCGACCGCACCGTAGAGATCGCCCGCAGCTTCGGCGCCAGGGTCTTCGACCGTGAATGGCCAGGCTTCGCCTCCCAGAAGAACTTCGCCATCACCCAGTGTTCCGGCACCTGGATCCTCTCCCTCGACGCCGACGAAGAACTCTCTCCCGAACTGCAAACCCAGATCCGCACCCTGCTGCCCTCGAACCCGCCCACCGACGCCTACTATCTCCGCCGACGCAATCTCTTCCTCGGCCGTTGGATCAAGCGCGGCGGCTTCTATCCCGACCCCAAGCTACGCCTCTTCCGCCGCACCGCAGCCAACTTCACCATCACCCCCATGTTTGAAGAGCGTCCCGTCCACGAGACCATCGCCTTCGATGGCGCCGCCGACACCCTCGACTTCGACCTCATCCACCACGCCTATCCCACGCTCTCCACCTACATCGAGCACATGGACCGTTACAGCAGCCTGGGCGCGAACCTGCTCGTCGCCAAGGGCCGCACCGGTGCCTCGCTGTTCAGCTTCCTGCTCCAGATCTTCTTCATCCCGCAGTTCACGTTCGTGTGGAACTACCTCTTCCGCTTCGGCTTCCTCGATGGCCGCGAGGGCCTGCTGTTGCACCTCTACCACGCCACCTACACCAGCTGGAAGTACGCCAAGGCCTGGGAAAAAGCCCGCAGCCAACCGTCACCTAAGCAATCCGAAGCGGCCACCCCCACCCAATCCTCCAAGGCCGCCTAGCGCTTTTCTCTACGCTCTACCCTCTACACTCTGTTCTTACCAGGCGATCGCTTGCCCCGCATGGAAGAACCCACCCGTCGGCCCGTCCTCCGGCAGCGTCGCAAGCTGCACCTCGGTCTTCGCTCCCTCGACGGCATCCATCGGCGCCGCGCTCCCGCCCAGGTCGGTCTTTACCCACCCCGGATGCGCCGAGTTCACCTTGATCTTCGTCCTCCGCAGCTCATGCGCCAGATGGATCGTAAACATATTCAGCGCCGCCTTCGACGCGTTATACGCAAACAGCTTCGTCCCATAGCTCGGCGAACCCGGCGTAGCCTGCAAACTCACAGACCCCAGCATGCTTGACACATTCACCACCCGCGCCGCCGCGGCCTTCTTCAGCGACGGCAGCAGCGCATTCGTCAACATCACCACGGCAAATACATTTGCTTCGAACGACGCACGCAGATTATCCAGCCGCGTCTCGCTCGTCGTGTTCTGCGTCCAACCCTTCTCCAGCATCACGCCCGCGTTGTTCACCAGCACATCCAGCGCGCCGAACTCCCGCTCCACCAGCCGTGCCACCGCGTCGATATCGCTTTGCCGCGTCACATCCAGCTTCACCACCCGCGCGTCGATACCCTCTCCGCGCAACTGCCGCGCCGCCACCTCGCCCTTCAGCGCATCCCTAGACCCCAGCAACACCGTATAGCCCAGCTTGCCCAGCTGCCGCGCCGTCTCAAAACCTAACCCTTTATTCGCGCCCGTAACTAACGCGACCTTTTTCTCACTCACCACGCTCTCCTCCTACTCGCTTCAACTCACGCGGCGACTTCGTCTTATGCAACATCGCCGCCAGCCCTTCCGCATACTTCTCCGGAATCGCGCGCATCTTCATATCCCGTCCAACCACCAGGTGTACCGACTCTCCCTCGCACAGCAACAGCTCATCTTCGGCCCGCAAAATCATATACCGCAAACGGATGATTGAGCCTCGCAAACCCGCCACGAACGTCCTCACAATCAGCACGTCATCATAGCGCGCCGAAGCCATATAGCGCGCGGTGACCTCCACCACGGGGATCAGCGCGCCTTCTTCCTCCAGCATCCGGTACGGCACGCCCATCTCGCGCATCAGCTCGACGCGCCCCACTTCGAACCAAATCAGATAGTTCGCGTGATACACCACGCCCATCTGGTCGGTCTCCGCATACCGCACCCGCACCCGCGTCTCACCAAATCCCCGTTCCAGCAACGTCTCCATCGAACCTATCTCACTCATCCCAACAGTCTAGCCGCCCCCTCGCCCTTTCTACTTCCTACTCCCTGCTCTTCTTCCACACTGGCTGCCGCTTCTCCAGAAACGCCGCAATCCCCTCGCGAAAGTCCGCCGTCTGCCGCGAAGCCCGGTTGGCCTCCAGAGCTAGCTCGAGCGCACCCTCCAGCCACTCCGCCTGTTGCGCCCGCAGCAGACGCTTGGTCGCCCGCAGGCTCTCCGGCGAGTTCTGCATCAACTCCCCCGCCAAATCATGAACCCGGTTCCGCAGCCGGTCATGCTCCACCACCTCATTCACCAGCCCCAGACGAAATGCCTCATCGGCGCCAAACTTCCTCGCACTCAGCAGCAACCCGCGCGCGACTTTGTCGCCCACCAGTAAGGTCAGATACGCCCCCACCAGCGCCGGCACAAATCCAATCCGCGCCTCCGTAAATCCGAACAGCGCCTCCGGAGTCGCAATCGTAAAGTCGCACAGCATCGCCAGCCCAGTACCGCCCGCAATCGCCGCCCGATGCACCGCGGCAATCGTCGGCAGATCGCACTCCCACAGCGCCCGAAACATCCGCCCTACGCGGTCTGCTTCGACCCGGTGCTCCTCCAGGCTATGGTCCCTCATCTCCTGCAACACCTTCAAATCCAGCCCGGAGCAAAACGCTTCGCCCTCACCCGCCAGCACGATCACCCGCGCCCCCGCAGCTTCAGCCTCCTGCACGGCAACGATCAACTCCTCCTGCATCTCCGGCACCAGAGCATTCCGCCGCGCCGGCCGGTTCAGCGTAATCGTCCGCACTCCACCCGCATCCTCAACCCTCACCGTCGCCATCGCTAAACCTCACTCCCATTCGATGCAACCTATTCGCCGCAGTCCATTCTCTACTCTCTACTACCTGCTTCACTGCACCTGCGCGGCGAACCTCTTCGCAATCTCCAGGCTGGCCGCGGTCAGTCCATCCAGAGGACGAAGATCCGGCAGTTCCGCGCCCAACTCCTTCAGCGTCGCCAGCAGCACCTCCGTGGACAAGTTTCCCACCAACGCGTCCTGCGCAAACGGACATCCCCCCATCCCGGCGATCGCGCTATCGAAGCGCCGGCAACCTGCCGCATAGGCCGCTCTCACCTTCGCCGCCGCATCCTCGGCCGTCACATGCAGGTGCACCCCCACCTCCAGCCCACGGTGGACATCCAGAACGCAGCGCATCACATCCCGCACCAGTTCCGGCGATGCCAGTCCGACCGTGTCTGCCAGCGAAACCTGCAACACCCCCGAATCCACCATCAGGTCCACCGCGCTCACCACCTCGTCAATGTCCCACGCATCGCCATAAGGGTTCCCAAACGCCATCGAGATATACGCCACCACGTCCAGCCCCGCCTTGTAAGCGATCTCCCCAATCTGCTCCAACTGTTCCAGAGCCTCCTCCGGCGTCTGCCGTTGATTGCGCTCCAGGAACTGTGGCGAAATCGAATAAGGAAACCCCAGCGTCTGCACCGCTCCGGTCGCCACCGCCCGCTCCGCGCCCCGCGCATTCACCACGATCCCGATAAGCTCCACATCATCCGGCGGATCAAGGTACTCCAGCACCAGCTCGGAATCGGCCATCTGGGGTACGGCCTTCTCCGAGACAAAACTCACCGCGTCAATGTGCTGAAACCCCGTCTCGATCAGCGTCCGCAGATACTGCGCCTTCACCTCCGGCGCAATCACCTTCGCCAGCCCCTGCCAGGCATCCCGCGGACACTCAATGATCTTAACCAAACCCGGACTCCTCGCCTGCGTCTCTTGCCGGGACATTATGCTTCGCCACCGTCAGACTTGTCTCCTCCGCCCTGCCCGTGCAGGCTTCTTGATCCCGGCTGCTTCCTCTTCGCTCCTGGCTGAATGTATCCTGCGCTTCCTCTCGGCCCGCCGCCGTACGCGCTTCATATAGTCCGAACCCGCCAGGAAAACAGCAATCCCGCCCAGGCAATAGAACGGTAGTGGCACAATCTCCAGCGCAATGTAGCCGATATCTCCCACGCTACAGTAGCCGGCTGCCGCCGTGCTCACGTCCATATCTTCATCTCCTACACGCTCAGCCGGCGGCTTCACCAGGTTCATCGTGCACGTCGTTCGCACATAGGCGTACGACCCCGCATAGATCGCGCCCAATCCGGCTGCGCACAACATCACCAGGATGGTCCCTCTTCTCAAGAGAGCCCTTCGCGGCTTCGCTCTCCGCCGTTCGGTCATGCCTGCAACACCCCCGGATCGAACTTCGACCCCTTGCGGACTCATCGCGCAGGCTTTTAGCTCTTCAGCAAGACGTCTTCGCCATCGCCTCGTCTCAACGAGGCGAAGTAATCGGCAGCGTCGATGGTCCCAAAGTAAACCGACGCACTACAGAACGTAATCCACGTCAGAACCACAATGGACGTGGAAATCCTCGAGGGATCCTCCACGGGACATGGCAGCGTTCCATATCCAGAGACATCGGGGACCAGCACCACCTCGTTCCCGCTGCTCGAGGTATTCTGCACGATCTTGCAGGGAAGCGACTGGCGCCATCTCATCAGACCGAACGGAATGCTTGCCATCAACGCCAGCAGCAGTAGAATCTTCGATCGCTGTGTCATCACGTCTGGAGTACCCCTGGGTTGAACTTCGCCACTTCCACATTCATTGCACAAGCCTCGAGGGCCGTCATTAACAGGCTGCGCGTCTCTGCCGGATCGATGATGGCATCGATCCACAATCGCGCTGCACCATATCTTGGGTCGGCCTGCGAATCATACGTGGCCTTGATGTCTTCGTAAAGGGCTTGCTTTTCTACCGGGGATAAATTCCTGCCGCCGCGCTCCATCTGCTTCACCCGGACCTCCACCAGGGTGTTCGCCGCCGACGCCCCGCTCATCACCGCATACCGCGCCGTAGGCCACGCAAACAGGAACCGCGGATCGTACGCCTTCCCGCACATCGCATAGTGCCCCGCGCCGAAACTCCCGCCCACGATCACCGTGATCTTCGGCACCACGCTCGTGCTCACCGCCGACACCATCTTTGCCCCCGCGCGGATGATCCCGCTCCACTCCGCGTCCTTACCCACCATAAATCCATTTACGTCATGAAGGAAAATCAGCGGCACCAGTTGCTGATTGCAGTCCATGATAAATCGCGCCGCTTTCTGCGCGCTCTCCGTATAAATTACACCGCCAAACTCCGTCCGCTGACTCCCCGCCTGCGGCCCCGTCGCCACCGTATGCGACTGGTTCGCCTTCTGATTCGCCACAATCCCCACTGCCCGCCCGCCGATCCGCGCATACCCACACACCAGCGTCCGCCCAAAATCCGCCTTGTATTCCTCAAACTCCGACCGGTCCACCACCCGCGCAATCACCTCCCGCATGTCATAGGAGTTCGTCGCTCCCACCCCTGGATCCATCAACCCATACAACTCCTCCGCCGCATACCTCGGCGCATCCTTCGCCGCGTCATACGCCACCCGCGAAAAAATCTCGCTACATCCTACTTCCTGCTTCCTATTTCCTAACTTCCCCACCAAACTCCGCAGCCTCGCCAAACACAGATGATCGTTCGGCTCTTTAAAATCCACCGTCCCCGAGATCTCCGAGTGCATCGCCGCCCCGCCCAACTCCTCTGCCCCCGTCTTCTGCCCAATCGCCGCCTGCACCAGCGCCGGCCCCGCCAAAAATAAACCCGACCCCTCCGTCATCAACACCGTATCGGTCATCACCGGCAGATACGCCCCGCCCGCCACGCACATCCCCATAATCGCCGTGATCTGCGGCACTCCCAGCGAACTCATCACCGCGTTGTTCCGGAACACCCGCCCAAAATCGTCCTGGTCCGGAAAAACATCCTCCTGCAACGGCAGAAACACTCCCGAAGAGTCCACCAAATACAGCGTAGGGATCCGGTTCTCCAGCGCAATCGTCTGGGCCCGCAGCACCTTCTTCGCAGTCATCGGAAAGAACGCCCCTGCCTTCACCGTCGCATCGTTCGCAACGATCATGCACAGCCGCCCCTCGACCCTTCCCAACCCCGTCACCACTCCGGCTCCCGGCGCCCCGCCAAACTCCGCATACATCCCGTGCGCCGCCCACAACCCCAATTCCATCCATTGACTGTCTTTATCGAGCAACAGCGCCAACCGTTCCCTTACCGTCAGCCGTCCCTTGGCCCGCTGCGCCTCGGCAGCCTTTGCCCCGCCCCCCTCGCGGATCGTCTCCTCCTGCGCACGTATCCCTCCCAGCAGCGCCACCATCGCCGCCCGGTTCGCCCCAAACTTCACCGACCCCGCATCCAGCTTCGACTTCCACTCATCCGCCATCGCATCACCAAATAACTCGCAAGGATAGCATTGCGGAATCACAAAGAGTGTTCCGGCCCTCACGCCTACGGCGTCGTCGAAGGATAATTCGCCGAGTGCGGCGTCACCTTCTTGAAGAAGAACTCCTGCACCACATTGCTCAACCCATCGCTCAGCGCCCCCAGCAGTCCCTGCTCGATCGTCAGCGATACCCCATCGCGGTCAGTCGACGGATAGTAAAGATTCGCCAGCGCCCCCGCCGCCACGTCTCCGCCGATGCTCGAGTAGTTTGGCTGCCACTTCCCGTTATCGCCCTTGCAAATCACCGTTGACGCCAGTGCGTACAGCAGCCGCGACCGGACCGTCCCTGTCCCCTTGTAGAAGTAGCGCGGGTCCTGATGCAGAATAGCCGGCAAGATTGCGCCGCCCACAAACGTCCCTACCGCCAGGTCTGCGTCATTGGCTCCAAAGCGTTTCATGTAACCCGAAAAGCCCCGCCCGTAGCCGATGAAGTCGTTAATCCCATACTGATACCCTGCCACCGCCGCATTGATCGCAAGATTTGCCGGGTCGACCGTGTTCCGCAACGCCAGCCTGTACTTCTGGCCTGTGCTAAGCGGCGCGGAGTTCCAGTTGTAGGCCACGTAAAAGTTTGGCACAAACCCGATCAACCGCTGCTTCTCTTCCACCTTCATCTCTTCTTCGGCCTGCTCATGCACCGAAAGTGCATCCACCTCGGTCGCCACCGTCGCCACCGGCAAAGCCATCGGTCGAATCTCATAGCTCTCACCCGGATCGAGCACTCCCGGCTGCGATCCGTTCGCCATCCCGTCGGCCACCACGGTCACAGTGAACTTTCCCGCCGCCACGCCCGCAAAGCTGAACCGTCCATCGCTGCCGGTAACGGCTGTCCGCGGCTCCTTGGCCGAATCGATCGCCAGCGTCACCTGCGCGCCCGCCACGGAGTCTCCATCCGAATCCGTCACGCTGCCGTTGATGCTCCCCAACAGCGGCTGGCCAGCCTGCTTCTGGCCTCCATTCACAGAATTCGACAGCAAAGCATCGGTTCCTGACCCCTGCTGCGCGCTGACCTGCTGCGCGCTGACCTGCTGCGCCCCCGCCGGACAAAACAGAACAGCCCACACGCTCAACACGCCAAGGCTATGCAGCCCCAGCCGGCTGCACCGGCCCTCGCCCCTCATTCGTAAGCGTCGCACCCTTTGAGCATAGCGCGTCCACGCATTCACAATTCGTACAATAGTTGTATGGCTCTCGCTCTCCACCCTTTGAACCCCACGGACGCCTTGCTCGTCATCGACATGCAGCTCGACTTCCTCCCCGGCGGCGCGCTCGCTGTCGCCGACGGCGACGCCATCATCCCCGGCATCAACGCCCTCGCCGCCCGCTTCGACCACGTCATCCTCACCCAGGACTGGCATCCCCGCAATCACATCTCCTTCGCCAGCACTCATAACCTCAAACCCTTTACGGACACAATAGACGCGCCCTACGGCAAACAAACTCTGTGGCCCGACCACTGCATCCAAAACACCCAAGGCGCCCAACTCCACCCCGATCTCGACATCCCGCACACCGAACTCATCCTCCGCAAAGGCTTCCGCGTCGGCATCGACAGCTACTCCGCCTTCACCGAAAACGACGGCCAGACTTCCACGGGTCTGGCAGGTTACCTTCAAGACCGCGGCCTCACCCGGCTCTTCTTCGTAGGCCTCGCCTTCGACTTCTGCGTCGGCTTCTCCGCCCTCGCAGCCGCCAAACTCGGCTTCGACTCCATCGTCATAGACGACCTCACCCGCGCCGTCGGGTTACCCGGCACCGTCGAAGCCACCAACGCCGCCTTTACCGCCGCAAGCGTCCAGAGAATCTCATCCGCTGCGCTCCTCGCCCCATGAGCATGTACCCCAGACCCGATTGGCCCGAAGCCCTGGCCACCGTCACCGAGTGCCATTACGACGCCGGCGCCGGCCGCGCCATGGCCTTTGGCCTTCCCACCGGCAAGCACTTCCGCATCACCTACAACTACTGGGCCCCCAACGCCGACGGCAAAGAAGAGCTCCACACCGGCGAGTTCAGCTCACCCTTCGCCATGCCCCAGGGCCGCCTCTTCGCCGTCAACTACAACCCCGCAGCCCCGCACCAGCACAAATCCCTCAACCCCAAACTCCCCTCCCAAACCCCCAACGTCGCCTTCGGCATCGCCGGATCGATCATCCTCTCCATCGTCTGGTTCATCTACATGCGTAGCTGCCACTAGAGCTACAGCCCCAACTCCCCCGCCCTACCCTGCATCGCCCGCAAACAATTCCCCACATGCTCCTCCACGGGAATACCCAGCAACTCCGCTCCGCGCGTAATATCCTCGCGCTTCACCGCCCGCGCAAACGCCTTATCCTTCATCTTCTTCCTCACCCCGGCGACCTCCACATCCGCAATCGCCTTCGTCGGCTTCACCAGCGCGCAAGCCGTCAAAAAACCCGCCAGCTCATCGCTCGCAAACAAAGCTTTATCTAAATGCGTCTCCGGCACCACCCCGGAGTAATCCGCATGGGCCAGAATGGCATGCAGAATCTCCTCCGGCCACCCGTTCTCTCTCAAATACGCGACCCCCACAAACGGATGCTCCGCCGGCGTCGGATGCCGGTCATAGTCGAAGTCATGCAGCAACCCCGCACACCGGTACATCTCCGCCAACCTCTCCGCGTCCTCCCCACTCAACCCCAGCCTCTCCGCCTCGCGGACCCCATAAGCCTCCACGCAGCAAGCCACCGCCAGCCCATGCTTCACCAGCGACTCACTCCCCGTCCACTCCCGCAACAACCCCTCCGCCCGCTCCGCTGTAAACTCCTCACCCATCGCAATCCGCCTTCGCTTTTGCCTTTGCCGTCACTCTACTCCTTACTACTTACTCACTACTCACTAGTTACTACCTTGGTTCTCTTCCCTGTCTATACCATCTTTCTACCCGAATCTCCGGCAGACCCCCTTGACTCTTTCGGCACCCAGTGTCACAGTAGGCACATCACTCGCTTCCATTTATCGGACGTGAGTTGCTGCGGTCCTTGCTCTGGGTCCGCCCGCACAACACAATTTATGGCAACCATGATGGCGCCCCTCGGGGTTTCTATCGCGCACGAGGTCTCGCAGCTACAAGCGGTCCCCGCACCGCAGCTTAGCGCACTTCCGGCTATCGAGCGCGAAGTCCTCAAGTGTGACCACTGCAAGCTGGTGCAGTTCCGTCCGGCTTCAGACACCTGCCGCCGCTGCAAGAAGTCCTTGCTGCCGGAGCAGCCCAAGCTCGAAGCCACAATCTCGCTCGTCCCCGAGCCCACCGCCCGTACCGCCGACGGCACCATCCAGGTGGCCACCGCCGTGCGCGATCTCCGCCACGTCCGCAACCTCTCGCAACGCCAACTGGCCGCGCGCATGGGCGTCCCTCGCACCTACATCTCCAAGATCGAGAACGGCAAGGCCATGCCGACACTGTCCTCGCTCGACCGCCTCGCCCGCGCCCTCCAGGTCGACATCTCCGCCCTGCTCCGCGACGCGCCCACCCGCCATCAGGACGAAACAGCCGTCCTCACGGCCGATCCCTTTCTCGCCGAGATCGCCAAGTACGCCGCGCATCTGAATGCAACGCAGAAGTCGATCTTCCTCAACCACGTCCGCGAACTGGCCCAGGGACGCATGCGCCGCTCCGCCTAGCTCACAGCAAAGCACTCAGCACCACCTCCGGCGCCGCCGCCTTCGTCCGTAACCGGACCAAAGCGACGGCGCCTCTCCAATTTCACGCAACTATTCCCTACTTCCTATTCCCTATTCCCTGTCCTTCAGCTACCCTCATCTCAGCGAGCCAACGTGCGCGAACCCTCCTCAAGCCGCGTCTATCAGCGTTCCAACCGGGCGCACGAGCTCTCCCCTGCCGAGCGCGCGATCTACGACACCCTCGATACCTCGCGCATCCCCCAACACGTAGCCATCATCATGGACGGCAACGGCCGCTGGGCCGGCAAGCGCGCCCTCAAGCGCTTCCTCGGCCACCAGCAGGGCTCAGAGTCCGTCCAGTACGTCGTCGAAACCGCCAGCCGCATCGACCTACCCTGGCTCACCCTCTACGCCTTCTCCATCGAAAACAACCTCCGCCGCCCTGGCAACGAGGTCAGCTTCCTGATGAAGCTGCTCAAGAGCTACCTCATCTCCAACATTAAACGCATGAACGACAACAACATCCGCATGGCCTACATCGGCCGCACCCGCGAGCTCCCACAAGATGTTCAAGACACCATGCAGTGGGCCGCCGAACAAACCGCCAAAAACACCGGCACCACACTCACCCTCGCCCTCAACTACGGCTCCCGCTCAGAGATCGTCGATGCCGCCCGCACCCTCGTCCACAACCTCATCGCCGAGGCCCACCAACGCGGCATCTCCGTCGAAGACCTGCTAGCCGCCGAAGGCGTCGACGACGCTATCAAGCATCGCATCGACGAGCCACAGATCACTTCAACCCTCTACACCGCGCACATGCCCGACCCCGACCTCGTCATCCGCACCTCCGGCGAGCAGCGCATCTCCAACTTCCTCCTCTGGCAGATCGCCTACTCCGAGATCTTCGTCACCGACCGCCTCTGGCCCGACTTCCGCGGCCTCCACCTGCTCGAAGCCATCGCCGCCTACCAGCAGCGCGAACGCCGCTTCGGAGGCCTCGGCGAAGCCTCCGACGAAGACCTCTCCGACACCCTCCCTTCAGAAGCCGAACTCGCCAGAGGCTGACAATGAGGCGACTGGATACCCTGCTCGCTCTCCTCTCTGCCATCTTTTGCTGCACCCACGCCGCCGCGCAGGAGTCCGTTCCAGGCATGCCTACCTCCGGCGGCTACAAGCCCCCAGCACTCTCCCTCGAATCGCTTATGACGGAAACCTCCGAGCTCGGTCGCGCCATGATGGCAGCCGCCGCAACGGGTGACTTCTCAAGTTTCAGCAAGTTTGTTCAGTCCCAGGCCGCAAACGGTGACATTGGCGCTGAACTTCTTCTTGGAGAGCAGTACATCCCAGAGCAATGCACCTTTGAGCCGGATCGCGATGCGCCTCACTGCGGCAAAGACGGCAACGAAACTCCGCACGTCGTCTTCCGCGCCAATCCACTCGGCATCCCTGCGTCGTACGAAGAAGCGGCTCACTGGCTAGAACGAGCCTCTACGCAAGGTTGTGGGGAAGCCAGCGAGGTTTTGGCGCAACTCATCACGCGCATGCTCGCCAACGGTCACGCCACGACCTACACTGTCGCGGACTCAGCCCGCCTCCACGCACTCGCTCGGTCGCAAGGGTTCGATGTCGAGTCAATCTCGGTTACCTGCTATCAACTGACTCCCGGCTCGATACCGCTCTCTTTGGGCAAACAACCTAAAGGCCTCTTACTCGGCCAGCCGCCGCCAACTCCGCTTTCGGAAGATCAACTTAATGCGATTCGTGCGCTGCATCCTACTGGAACGCTGCGCTTTCAGGGCTTTTCTGGAACGGGAGACTCCACTCTTCTTACGCGGCCTGAAGGTCCACCCGTGCAGGTCTATATCATTCTCGACCATGATCCAGGACATGAGGTTCACCTCGCTATACCCGCCCACCACGACCGTATCTATGTTCAAAATGGAGACGCGTTCGTCTCCATCCCGCCTGACGAATCAAACCTTCCCCGTTATTTCTCAATCATGCCGCAGCGACCGGACTACAAGCAGGTTTCAATATTCATACAACAAATGAGCGGTGGATTCTCGGGCGGCTGTAGCGCCCAATTTTAACAAGTGTGTGTCGAATCCAATTCCTCGTTCCAACTGGCTCTGGCTTCACGCCGCCTCGGCCACACTCTCCAAAAACACCGAAGCCGGCACCCCAAACCGCGTGCTCAACCGCCGCAAATGCGGCAGCGTCAAATTCCGTTTCCCTGACAGAATCAGCGAAACATTGCTCTCGCTCCCAAGCTCTCCGGTAAGGTCTCGCTGCTGCAATCCATTCCGCTCCATCAGGAACTTCAACACCTCGATCGGCGACGCGGCGGCAATCGCAAAACGCTCCGACTCGTACTTCTCCACCAGCAGACTCAGCAAGTTGATCGCCTCCATCTCCGCGACGCCCGGCTTCGCCAACGCCGTCAGTTCAAACAAAGCATCGGTATAACGCTCAAGCTCTTTGTCCGAGCGAATCAGCCGCGGCGCACCACGCTCGATCATCTCTACCGGATTTGCAAGTGTCTTGTTCATCGCCCAAACCTCCTGTCCCAATTCCTGCGGTTGTCATACTCCTTGTGCGTCAACAAGCGGCGTACGTAAATGTGGCCCTGAGTCTCACGCCCGTCTCGGTACTTCGAGTAATGGATCACCGTTACCAAACGGTAGCGATTGTGCCGAATATTGAAGATAGTGTAGCCATCTACCTCGTCCGCATCTTTGAACGTGTGTACCACCTCAACCATGCTCTTCCAGCGAGCAGCCGTCGCGAGCATCATCCACACACGAAGATCGTTGGCAGCATCCGGATACCGGTCCATGGCTTCTTTCAAATGCAGCCTCGTCACCACGACCATGCGCTCATTATATTTGACAATATGTCAATCGGCAATCGGCCACAAAAGCGACCGTGCCCCAAGCGCCACACAACCGTGTCATTGCCGACACCCTCTGCGCGGTGTAGACTCCCCACAACTTCGGGCCGGCCTTCAAAAAGTAACTTCAGCACTAAAAGGAAATCCGATGCCTTCGATAACGCCCGTCTTTCGTCGCATCGCCCTGGCCCTCATCCTCGTCACAACGGCCAACACCTTTGACTACGCGGCCGCGCAAACCCCCAGCGTGCCCATGGACCACCTCACCCTCCTCACCAGGCTCACAGCCCGCGGTCGCGGCAAGCGTATCAAGATCACCGAACTCGACGGCAGCATCGTCAAGGGCATGATCGTCAGTATCGATCGCGACTCCTTCCAGATGGAGCCGAAGCAGTCCCTTCAACCCATCCGCATCCAGTACTCCCAGGTCGCTGCGCTGCGCAACGATGGTCTCTCCACCGGGGCCAAGGTCGGCATCGGTATTGGCGTCGGCGCGGTCGTGTTCGCGGGATACATCCTCGTCACCTGCGCCGCATCCGGCTGTAACTGATCGCTCGTTGTCGAGCATCGGGGACCAACCGCGCAATAAAATCTCCACCAGCGCGCGTCTTTTTCACCAATCCTGCGTTCACACTATCAACCTGGCAGACATAGCAGCTCGTCACCAGTCTTGAGGCTCCTCCGGTGAACACCACGCGACGCTCGTATCTGGCCCATATCGCGTTACTCTGCGTGGCAGTCGTCTTCAGCCGCACAGCCCGGGCGACGGCCTCCGTCAACCCGGTCCGTCCCTGCACCCAGCACTGCTCCACCAAAGTTGCCGCGGAACCACCCGCTCTCGAAAAGAAGCTTCCCCTAGAGACAAAGAACGAAACAAAGAAGACGGTGCATCGGACTTCTTCGCAGAGCACCTTTGCCTTCGCTGCGGCCCCCCAGTTTCTTTCCCCGCGAACAGCCTTGATGCAGCCATCGCATCAGACCCGGCAGGCTCTCCCTGCCGATCAAACGCGCTTTTTCGTCCTCCGCATCTAGTCTGCTCCCTTCCTCGCGCAGCCACCCAGCAAGCTGTCGTCCGAACCCTTTCGGAAGCGCGGCTTTACGTCCACGCACAGGAACCATATTCTTAGGAGCAGGTCATGAAACAGCATAGGCAGTCCTTTCCCACGGTACTGGTAGCCATCCTCAGCGCTACCCTCGTCTTCACTCCAACCGCCATCGCGCAGGATCCAACCGCCATCGCAGCGCAGGCAGCGGCCCAGTCCGTCGCAGCCCAGCAGGCAGCCTCACAGCAAGGCAGCGCTCAGGGTACCGCGGCAGCGCAAGCCGCAATGGACAACTCCACGCAAGCCACACCCGCTCCCATCCAGCAGGCGCCCCCACCTACAGCGCCGGGGCCCAGCTCCGTGCCTGCGCAGATCGCATCCTCCCACAACATCTTCCTCTCCAACCTCGGCGCCGACACCAACTTCCCCATCGACGCCACTTCGGTCTACAACGCCATTTACAGTGACTTGCAGACCTGGGGCCGTTACCAACTCGTCGGCTCCCCCGAACAGGCTGACCTCATCTTCCAGTTAAAAGACCTCTCCACCTACACCACCTACACCGGCAACCACGGCAGCACTTACACCATCAACAGCCCGTCCTTCCAGCTCACCATCGTCGACGCCCAATCCAACGTCACGCTCTGGACCATCAGTTCACCCATCTACCTCGCCGGCAGTAAGGGGACTCTGGCCCGCTGGGTCGCCATCTCGGAGACCAATCTAGTCAGCCGCATCAAAGTCCTCGCCAACCAGCCGCTCTCGCCCACCGAAACAGCCGACCTTACCACCTTCCCCAAGGGACACGGCCGGCTTGCCGGCGCGATCGTGCTTGGCAGCCTCGCCGCCATGGGCGTCGGCGTTTATCTCATCGTTCACCACGAGAACGATGTGTATGCACAAAATCTTGCCAACCAGAAGGCAGCGGCCGACGCCTGGTGTACAGCCCACGGCATTCCCCTCTCCGAGTGCGCCGGCGGATAACGCGCTCCTCTTCGAGGCGGCGGGTCTCACTATCCCGCCGCCTCGCATATGTGTACTCTGTCATCACCATGAATCTGTCTCAGCTCCGCCGGCTCCCCGTCCTCTGCACGCTCTTTTCCCTCTCTATGGCAATTGCCCAGCAGCCAGCTCCAGCAACGCCTCCCATTGCCGGCATCTGGCTAGGGACCCTCACCGCCGGCCCGCAGACCCTCCGCCTCCAGCTACGCGTTCGACCCACACTCAATGGCGCCTTCGAATGTTTTCTCGATAGCGTCGACCAGAAGAGCTTTAACATCCCCTGCGATGGCCCCCGCATCAAGGGCACGTCAGTCCACTTCGATGTGCCCAAAGTCGAAGGCGCCTGGGCGGGCCGCCTCTCCGCGGACGGCAACATCCTCACCGGCGTCTGGACCCAGGGCACCGACTTCCCTCTGATCTTCAAGAAGCAGACCACCGCCATCGAAGCTCCCAAACCCGTCGCCGTCAAGTTCGATCCCGCCAAGCCTCCCGTGCCCGTCGCCGAGATCCAATCCGTCCTCGACGCCGACCTCGCCGAAGCGCTCAAGTCCGGCGTACTCGCTCCCGATACCAACGCCGGCATCACCATCGGCGTCGTCCAGCACGGCGTCCAGCGCATCTTCAGCTACGGCACCGCCAAGCCCGACTCCGTCTTCGAGATCGGCTCCGTCTCCAAGACCTTCACCGCCCTCCTGCTCGCGCAAATGGCCGAGCAGCAAAAGGTCCGCCTCGACGAGCCTGTCCGCGATCTCCTCCCACCCGGCACCGTCGCCAAGCCCGCCTCCGGCAAAGAGATTGCCCTCGTCGACCTAAGCGACCAGCACTCCGGCCTGCCTCGCCTGCCCTCCAACCTCAAACCCGCCAATCCCACCAACCCCTACGCCGACTACGACGCCAATCTCCTCAATGCCTTCCTCGCCAAACAAGGTGTGGCTCTGCCAGCCGACGCTCCCTTCACCTACAGCAACCTCGGCGTCGGCCTGCTCGGGTATGCCCTCTCCCTCCGCGCCGGCGTTCCTTACCCGCAGCTTCTGCAAGACCAGATCACCGGCCCGCTCGGCCTCCACGACACCACCGTCATCCTCACCCCCTCCATGCAGGACCGCTTCATCCCTGGCCACACCGCCGCCCACGCCGTCGCGCCGGCATGGGACTTCGACGCGCTCGCCGGCTGCGGCGGCATCCGTTCCACCGCCGCCGACATGCTCACCTACCTCCAGGCCCAGCTACACCCCAACCAGATTCCCGCCGCCGCGCTCGACTCGCCTGCCGGCAAGACCCTCATCGCCGCCATCGGCCTCACCCACGTCATCCACGCCGAAGCCGGCCCCGGCAATCACATCGCCCTCAACTGGTTTCACAACGACGGCACCGGCAGCTTCTGGCACAACGGCGCCACCGGAGGCTACACCGCGTACGTCGCCTTCAATCCCGAGCAAGACTTCGCCCTCGTCGTCCTGAGCAACACCTCGCTCGACGCCAACACCTTCACCGACCGCCTCGGCCAGCACATCGCCCAACGCCTCGAAGGCCACGCCGCCTTCTCGCTCGCCCCCGAAGAACGGCAGCGTCTCTCCCCGCCAAAGTAAACTCATCGTCTCCCCGTGTATCCTCAACCCAGCCCATGAAGCGAATCCTCACAGCCATCGTTCTTATCGCGCTCGTCGCTGCGCTCATCTTCTTGGACCACACCGACAAGCTCTGGTACGTCACCGGCGTCACCGCCATCGTCGCTGCCCTTGCCGCCATCGAGTTCCGTGCCTTCACCCAGGCCGGCGGCGCTCCCGTTCCGCTCTGGTGGACCGTCTCCGCCGTCCTGCTCTTCTTCTATGGCACCACTTTTCTTCCCTTTGACATCACAGCCATCGTCTCGCTTCTCACGCTCGTGCTCTTCGCCGTCGCCGCATTCACCACGCCATTCGAACGCGTCCTGGGCGAAACCTCCGGCGGCCTGCTGATGCTGGTCTACATCGCCTACCCGCTCACCCTCATACCGCGCCTGCTGCACGAGGAAAACGGCACCGCGCTGCTCCTCTTCCTGCTCATCTGCGTCTGGTCGGGCGACACCGCCGCGCTCTACATCGGCAAGAAATTCGGCCGCCACAAGCTCTCCAGGCTCTCTCCCAACAAGACCTGGGAGGGCGCCATCGCCTCGCTCGTCGCCAGCGCGGTCTTCGGCATGGCCCTCATCTTCCTCGGCGACTGGCTCTCCGCCAACGGCTCCAACTTCACCCGCCTCCACACCTCCGAACCCTGGTGGCAGTCGCTCATCCTGGCCGTCGTCCTCAACCTCGCCGCCCAGTTCGGCGACCTCCTCGAATCCGGCCTCAAGCGCGGCGCCAACGTCAAAGACTCCGGCACCCTCCTCCCCGGCCACGGCGGCATCCTCGACCGCATCGACGCCCTCCTCCTCGCCGCCCCCATCCTCTGGTTCACCCTCGCCATCAAGGAGTACTTCTCCCTCGGCAGCTTCTGATCCCCGCAGCTTCTGTATAACGTCACGGGATATTCTGAACCCACTGTCTCCGCCACGCCGGCGCCTCAAAGGGATCGGCGAAATACTGCGTCTCGTGCACCACCTTACCGTTGCGGAACTCCATGATGCTCACGGTATACGCCGGCCGGCCCTCGTAGGTGATGATGTACTCCGTAACCCAGAGATCGCCGCTCCCGAGCATTCGCCTGACGTTGAAGCCTGACGGCTTACCGGGATGGTGACTCCGCAAGGCCTGTAGATTGGCACGCCCGAGGATTCGCTCGCCCGACTGGGGATAATCGCAGATGGCATCGTCATCGTAAATTTCGTGCTCCGCGTTGAAATCGCCGATCGCAGACGCATGCCAATGCGCATTTAGGACTTCCCGTATCTGTTCGTCTTGCATGATCGCTCCCCGCCGAATCTTCGGCCTGAATAATCATTTTCGCTCATATGATTTCTCCCGGCCATGGCCTCTAGCTAAGCGCACCCTCGTTAAGGGCACGGCTTCAGCCGTGCCGTAATAGCCGCTGATAAACTGGGGCTTTAGCCCCTGGGGTATGCCTTCTTCTCAAGCCTGCACCAGGCTATCCTTTGAATCTGCTCGCCGCTCGAAACACAACTCGGAAGCGACTGAATCACTTCCCACAAGCCGACTTGTCGGGACTAATCCAGTGTCGATGAGTGCATTGGCGATTTAGCATCAATCCAAGAGAGCCCAAACGAGAAGGGCATTTGTGACTCTCGTTTCGCTGAATTCACGGAGTCATGTGGGATGCTGAATCCAGAAGCTCCCGTACTTTCCTTACCAAGGCATCTCGTGAGAAGGGTTTCTCAAGAAATGCATAGTCTTGCCCCGGCACATTTAACTGAAGAGTCTCGTCGTCGGCTTATCCCGAGGTGTAGAGCACTTTGGTCTCCGGCCTGATGACTGCAAGTCGTTCAGCGAGTACGGAACCGCTGAAGCCAGGCATCACGACATCCGTGATCATCAGAGGAAGTGGACCTACGTGTTCGCCTGCGATGCGGAGGGCTTCGCTCGGATCGCCCGAATCGATGATGGTGTATCCGCATTGCTCAAGAAGCAGCCGCGTAAGCTTTCTTAAAGGGGATGCGTCGTCAACAAGGAGTATGGTCTCAGTCCCTCCGCGTATTGGGTTTGCCTTCGCCGGCAGCGCAACAGTCGGTGCTTGGTCGCATCGGGGAAAATGGATTTTGAAGGTTGTGCCTTTACCAGCCTCGCTATAAACCGTGATTGTGCCTTCGCTCTGCTTCACAATGCCAAATACCGTGGACAAGCCAAGACCAGTACCTCGACCGGGCGCTTTTGTGCTGAAGAAGGGCTCGAAGATGTGGGACTGAGTTTCCACATCCATTCCCGAACCCGTATCAGTCACGGTAAGCAAGACATAACGACCAGGTTCAATTGAAGAATGCTGGCGGGTATATGTTTCGTCGATCTCGACGTTGGAGGTCACTACAGCGATCTTTCCGCCCTTCGGCATGGCATCGCGAGCGTTGATTACCAGATTCATCAACACCTGCTCAAGCTGGTTCGGATCGGCCTTGATCGTTCCCAGGCCATCTTGGAGGATACTTTTCAACTGGATGTCATCACCGATGAGCCGATTTAGCATCGTGTCCATTCGCTTGACGCTTTCATTGAGATCCAGAAATATAGGCTGCAATACCTGTCGGCGACTGAACGCCAGGAGGCTTTGCGTGAGGTTCTTGGCAGAGGTGCCCGCACTGTGAATCTCCACAATCATCGCGTGGCTTGATGCGGCTAAGTCTGGCTTCTCTTCCAGAATCTCGCAATATCCTAGAATGACCCCCAGAAGATTGTTGAAGTCGTGGGCCAAGCCTCCGGCAAGCTGGCCGACCGCTTCCATTTTCTGCCCTTGTCGAATTCGTTCTTTTTGCTGCTCAGCCTCTTTCCGCTGGGTGATGTCACGGATGTTGCACTGGATGACCTTTGTGCTGTTCACCCCATAGACGTTGCTCACAAACTCAACATTGATGCATCGTCCGCCTCTAGTCTTGAGGGGCATATCCTCATAGCGAATGTATTGCTTGGTCTGTAACTCGTGAAACGCATTCTTGGACTCTTCAATATCCTTGAACAGGCCCAAATCCCAAAGCGCCATTCCCAGAAATTCCGCATGGGAATATCCCAAAAGCTGTACAAGGAAAGGATTTGCATCCGTGATTGCCCCTGTCTGGGCGTCGAGGATCAGAATTCCATCCTGCGCGGTCTCAAAAAGGCGACGGTATCTGGCTTCCGAGTCTTTCATCGCTTCTTGAGTAATCATGTCTTGCTTGGGATCGACGGTCACAATGGTGCTCCCATAAGACCGCCTCCGATGACGGCGGCAAAGTCTCTGCACCTATCGTGGTGTTGTCCAGCGGATTCTGCTATTGCGTTGGATGCTCCAATAGCGTTCCGAGGTGATCTCCGGCTGAAATCGTTCAAGGACCTCGGAGTATGAGTCCTTTAGCACAGACTCTTCGTGCCGTTTATGCCAACCTTCAGAATGACGAAGAAAGCAAGAATGACAGAATCCGAGAAGAAGATATTGGCCAGCGTTGACAGAGAAATGCAGGCGCCCAGGCTAGCTGAGTCCGTCCGTAGGGCCGAGGAGAACGCTGCTCCGCGAACCGCCACGAAGCCTGTCCCTCACGCTGCGTAGCTTCCCTCTCTCGTTTCACCACAACTCCGAAGTTGACGGCGCCGAGTTCACCGAATGCTTGCCGTTGTCGAGTGCGAAGGGGCGGCCATCGGCATTAAGTTCGGGCATCGAGATCGAAGCTGAGGCCATCGTCCATTCGATGCGGCAGGTATCCCTTCGATGTGCATTCCAGGTTCACCGCTTCGATGCTCACACCTTGGCGCAGCGGGCGAACTCTACAGTAGCCTTTCCGTACAAGTGACCTCTTGCTCAAAAATTGATGCCTTCAGGCCGATGCACTCATTGAGTTGGACTAGTCCTCATAAACGCCGTTCTCGTCACATCGTCTCCGTGTGGCGCGCAAATGAATAAGCCCCCTGGTGCGCATTCCCGAGGGAAGAGGCGTGGGGGCTATGGTCTCGATAAGCATCTCCGACTGCGGGGTAGATGTAAAGGACAATCGCGATGCCTCACATCTCACGACCACCATAGAGGGGCTGTTTCCGGGCTTAACTGAGGCTTAGCCATCAGGAAGACTTTGGCACAGCCGGCAAGGGCTCACCCGCGAGACCCCTTCGCACGAGGCCACCAATGAAGTCGGCGAAGGGAACAATGTCTTCTCCGACACTCGCACGTTCGAGGGCGCTCATGTATGCGTTGCGATCTCCGACTGGTATCACCGTCCAGGGGTATCCTCCCGATGCCAGCATTACGTTCATCAGGAAACGTCCAATGCGACCGTTTCCGTCCATGTAGGGATGAATGTAGACGAAGAGGAAATGCCCCAATACGACCCTCACGGCGGGATGAGTTTCTTCGCGGAGGAGATCGAAAAACGCTGGCATGGCGTCCCGCACCGCGTCGCGGTTGAGTGGGACGTGCATGGACTTCCGAATGTAGACCTGGCTGTTGCGATACCCGGCAAGGTCTACGGGCTTCAAGATGCCGGATGCAACGCTCGGCGCAAAGAGTTCCCGATACCAAGCGCCGTGCTCTTCATCCGCAACTTGCCCCGGATTGTCGCCGCGCAGGACTCGTCCGACGCCTTGCTGCACGGACTGGAACGCCAGCCAGTATCCACGCGCCGCCATCGCGTTCCGCTGCTCACGGTCGCCCTCGTTCGTCTCCGGGGTCCATGAGCCAGCGCGGACGCGCTCAATCAAGTCTGCCGTGACCCGATAGCCTTCTATGGACAGCGAGTGGTAAGCGTCGGTGACATAGGTTTCGTTGACACGTTTCAAGTACGCCGCGATATTGCGCGGGATCCCCGGCGCTTTGGGGAATCGCTCG